>Ga0126342_10001563_pt1 | contig 32700 bp, 34 predicted proteins | sample Cyp1metagenome_FD_92528 | JGI IMG/M metagenome (GOLD analysis project Ga0126342, IMG submission 92528) | Coral microbial communities from Lord Howe Island, Old Settlement Bay, Australia - Cyphastrea 1 metagenome | ecosystem: Host-associated > Invertebrates > Cnidaria > Coral ...
AGCCTACTTTTCGACCCTCCGGAGCCACAAATCATTGGAAAAACACAGTGAATCGCGACTTTCCTACCTTTTCGCGCATCTTACTCTTTCTCTTCTACTCTTATCTCTTCTAATCTTTCTCTTGTCTCTGCCTCTTCCCTACTCTGCTTTTCATCTGTCCATATTGTCGGAAGTTTGACTTCTAAACTTCCTTCGATAACTTATATTTTTCTTCGCATTGGCCGTGTTAAGACTTGAGCCAGGGCCAAATTACTTGCCCCGTCCAATTTTTTCTTCTTTCAGTGCGCGATTGGTCAGTAAAATTTGAGCCAAATCATGGTCACCCTGGGAGGAGGAGACGGGCGGATACAGAACTAAAAACAAAAACCCCACACGTCAATGTGGGGAATAAAAAGTCGACTGGATGAGTCCGGACTGATCGTGGTGTTGGTCGAAATTCCTTCAAACTATGATGCACACTGAAGCACTCGCTCCACGTCTTTTGCACGCGCGGGCCGCGCTCACTCCAGATGCCGGAATCTGCAAAAAAGGGTATGCCTCAATGAGTGAACAACACTTCGGCTGCTGCCAGTACGCATAGAATCGGGCGCGCCGCCAGCTGTGAGACCAAAGCATGAAGGTGTGGATAAGCTGGCTGGCGATGCAGGTGGAGATATCGGGGCAATGTGCCCGCAGGTACCATTTGAATACGTCCTTGCTGAAATACTTCTTCTCGGGCTATCCATGTGCCTGCGCGCCTTGAGCATACAGTGCCACAATCGCGTCGCGCCAGCCCCTAATTGTGCCTTGACCCGCTGACGCTTCCGGGGCTTCAGCCGGCACGCGTGCCAGATGAGGACCGCAGCATAGGCGCGCAGCGCAGCCGCAAGCTCGGCGTTCCACATGTTTTTGCGCCGTCCGGGGGGCGCTGAGCCTCAACGACAATGGCTGCTCTTAAGCTGCAAAGCTACAGATTTGATTGATGCCGCTTGGGGATGTTGGGTTTTCAATTACCCTGTTGCAGCACGGGCCAAGAAATCACATTTGGTTGCTATTGTTCTGAACGCGTCTGAAGACGATGGCGCTAATGCTGACACATCTTCACATCACCCAATGCAGCAGCAAACTTTTTTCATCTTTTGTCGGAATCATCACAGTGCTGTCCAAACGAACTTGAGTGTCTACAGTTGGTTAAGTCTTCAAGCTCGGTTGCTATGATTGCAGATGCGATGCGGAAAATTGACCGCTGGTAGTCATGTGGCAAATGGACCGGAAAGGAGGAATTGATGGCGCTATTCGTTTTCCTTCTGCTTCTTTGATGCTTGCTCACGCGTCCTTCCTATTATCTTGTTCATTAGTGTTATTCCCCACATTGACGTGTGGGGTTTTTGTTTTTAGTTCTGTATCCGCTCCTTCCTCCTTCTCCTCCTCCGCCTCCGCCCCTCACATCACTCACACACACACACATCACTCACACACACATGATTCACACACACACATCACTCACACACACATCACTTACACACACATCACTTTTACACAAACATCACGCACATCACTTACACACACACATCACTCACACACACACACATCACTCACTCACACACAGATCACTCACACACACACACATCACTCACTCACACATCACTCACACACACACATCACTTACACATACATCACTCGCTCACACACGGTGGCTTTTGCGTGGCAGGCGTGGGACAATGTGCACTGCCAAGGGGTCGGATGTACGCCCCGGTGTCCGCCGGTGTCCCTCTGGCGTCCCTTGGTCTCCGCCGCTCTGCCAGTGGCTTTTGCGTGGCACATATATGTACCCAGACACGCACAACATGAACACAGCACATATACATCATCACAACATCACATACCAAAACATCACTTGACGCATCATAACTTAACGTCACATGCAACAAGATCAGTATTTGCATCTACCACTGCGGACGGGAGCTAGTCGCAGGGTTTGCGCGCATCACCAAAAACTTTGGGTAGTGTCTATGGATAAGTCTTGCCCAAAGGTTCTGGTTCAATCACAAGGAGCAGCCGGGTTGAATTACATACACGTAATCTTGAGCGATCTGCTTCACATATGTCCTGCTTTGTTGGGCAAGGCTTTAAAACGTAGAATTGCATCTGGCTCCCTTGTCATCACCTCCCGGTGCGTGGCAACATACAGCTTGTCCCGCTGCTGCTCCTGCAGCTAACTGTCGGTGAAAGAACGGGTTGCTTCATTCTTACATCTTGCTATGATTAAGATCAGCGCAATGCAATTTGTCATTGGCCCTTCCAGGATGCGGCTTCACACAAGCGCCTCTTCAGGTGCGGCGCCGTGGAAGGCCGCAATCTTTTCAACGGAGGCGGCGCAGGCTCCTGAATAGAACGAGACCGATGACGCAGTGAGGCGCGCAAAGTATATACTTCCCATGTAAGAGCATGGATGGAATGCCCGGTCGTGCCTCCGCTTTGTCTTTGATGGACGGGCTTGAGGCGGCTTCGCGCGGTTCCTGGAAACAAACAGGAAAGCGCAGCAGAACATGTGACAAATAGAAGTAGAAGTAGATGTAGATGTAGAGAAGATTGTGTAGAAAAGGGTATAGAAGATGTAGGTGATGTAAAGGACATAAAAGATGTGGATGATGTATTTAAGTAGATGACGTGAAGAGTGAGGCGGACAGCAGTTCTGTGGGAAAAAACCCTTCGCACGAGCTTCGGGAATATTGGACCTTCAGCTGCCAAAGTATTGCAAACTCTTCTGGAAAAGCTTTTTTTTAAATAAAGTGTTTGCGCTGTGATTGCGCTTTGCACGCCCGATCTCTAGAGTAAGAAGGGCTGGGCAGTAAATATCTTCACTGATTGCGTGTTAAAGCTCGAGAATGACGCGAAATCAGAAGAAGTCAGCACCTCTCACCGGAGGAAACTTCCGCCCCAGCAAATAGTTTCTAGTGTTTAGCAAATAGTTTCTAGAATTTAGCAAATAGTTTCTAGTATTTCGCACATAGTTTCTAGAATTTCGCAAATGGTTTCCAGAATTTCGCAACTAGTTTCTAGAATTTCGCAAATGGTTTCTACCTGTGCAAGAAATAGTTTCTGGATTTTACAGAAATGGCAAATAAAGAAGCCAACGCACTCCACAATATATATATATACATACACATACATACGTAACATATATAATCTATAATACAAAGACGCACAGTATTTCGACTTTCCCTCCCGTAGATTTGGGAAAAAGAATGACATGTCGATGTGTTACCTCATCGGCCTTCAGGCATGACCCCCTGGGCTGCAGCACCAAATCCCAGCCATTGCTCTGAAGAAGCAACTCTTTCCTGTGCCTTCAGGTGCACTCAGGAGAACGAACCTTAGCAAAACTGGGTCGAAACTTGGTATTTCCTCCGAGCTGCCACCCGACAAAGGGCTGGGAAGGCCTACTCATTCACAAAAGAAAGTGCTTCCACTGACATGGGATAATGAATGATAATGATGGATCATGGATATGACTGGATATGTGATATTTTCGTGTGGAACCTATCATCCGCTCAATTCTTCTAATCCAGAGCTCGCCCAAACACTTTTGAAGCTTAACTCCCAGATCTAGGTGCAATTCATGCGGAACTAGACCACCAGGTAAAGAGATGTCTTCACAGACGGTTATGAAGGTCGAGATTTCAAGATTTTTAAGTATCTAGGGTTTGCGAAAAACAGAAGGTATCTGGTTGGTGGTTTCAACCCCTTTGAAAATTATGAAAGTCAGTTGGGATTATGGCATTCCCAATATATGGAAAAATAAAAAATGTTCCAAACCACCAACCAGTTATAAAGCTGGGAACAAAATGCAAACCGTAGTTGTCTCCACCGGAGGGGTGCCACTCCCATCTGGGGCGCCCATCTCACCACACAGGACTTGCAGCTCTGCATGGTCCCACAACTTGCGGCCCCTCAGTGAAGCACCAAGGATTCTCAAAACCAATTTTGCAGCACATTGTATAAATACGCTTTAACAAAAGGTACAATCACTTCAACATACATATCAAAACAATGCTTCTATGAAGGCTCGAACAAATCTCAGTGCAGATTTCGCAAGGCACTTCAGCTTCCACACCCTTGAGTAGAAATGCCATGCGGTAGGATTGAGAAAAGGGGAACTGCCCAGCATTGGAACCCCGGCCTTGGAGTGATGGTCATTACTCAGAGGTAATCTGTGGCATGCAGATTCAAATTTCCAACCAGTTTCTGTATCAAAGTCCATGATTCGGCTTGCCTGAAGTTACATTACTGGCCGCCCATCACAGGAGGACGGGAAGAGAAATCAGCTTTTTTTGAAAGGAATCCGCAAAGACAACAAAAAGAAACGAAATGAAACGAATAATTAAAAAGAAAACAAACGAGAATAAGAACCAAAAACGAATTAATTAAACAACTACACAACAACTAGAACTGCAACTAAAAATAACTAAAACAACAATACCACCACCACCACCGCCACCACCACCACCACAACAACAACAACAACAACAACAACAACAATAACAACAACAACAAACAACAAACAACAAACAACAAACAACAAACAACCAACAACCAACAACCAACAACCAACAACAAACAACCAACAACAAACAACCAACAACAAACAACCAACAAACAACCAACAACAAACAACCAACAACAAACAACCAACAACCAACAACAAACAACCAATAACCAACAACAACAACAACAACAACGACAATGACGGTGGCGAGGACGACGAGGACGACGACAACGACGAGGACGACGACAACGACGACAACGACGACAAGGACGACAAAGACGACAAAAACGGCAACGACGAGGACGACGAGGACGACGACAACGGCGACAAGGACGACAAGGACGACAAAGACGGCAACGACGACAACGACGACAACGAAGACAACGACGACAACCACAACCACAACAACAGCAACAACAACCACAACAATCACAAAAAACACCTCCACAATGATGATATTTTGCTGTTGTATTCACCTGCAAATCACACAACCGTGATTGAGCTACACGCTGACAACATCTGGGTTTGTCTGAAAATAGGGTATTCCCAGACTTGATAGGTAACAACCCTTGGTTACTTACTATAGCTATGGAAAAAACAGCATCTCTAGTCGCTAAATAAAGGCAAATGATCCACAAATGGACCATTTCCCATAGATATCTTAAACTATTGGCGGGTAATTCTTTTGTCCTATTCAAATGGCCAGGTTGATTGGGGGTCTAACCCATTCTCAAACATACTCAAATATAATCTGGTGGGCGATACTGTGATACCATTCAAAAACATCCCGACCAGTATCACTAGTACCTCATCACCTGGGTTTGTCTGAAAGGAGGGTAGCCAAAGTTTCATGGTTTGATATGTTTGATGGTTTTCTTATCTTCACCATTCATACTATTCATACTTGATCATACTTGCTATAATTGGCATTTTGGCTGGTATTTTGGCAGGTCAAAAACACCATTTTTAGACAGATGAAGTTTCCTGAAGTTTCCCGTGATCTCAGTCTTCAGAAAACTGCCGAGCTACGAAGGTAGCGACACCTGCAGCTTTGACACCTTGGCAGCTACTGCGTCGCCGACCTGTGTCAAAATGTTGATCTTCGCAGGCTGCAGGCGGGTTTTGGGTTTTCAAGTTTTCGCTTCAGAAAAACCCAGCGAAATCTTCACCAAGACCTTTTTTGTTTTTGCCTTCCAGTCGTACTCTACCAGCAGTGGGATTGGATTGGGATTGGATTCAGGTTAGGCTGAGTTTCAGGAATCCCGAAGTAGGAGAAATTGCGGAACATGTAGCAGAAATCATCTGCAACTCGGGAGCTTTCTGCAAATGAGGTAGAGAATAACATAGGAAAAACACAACGCGGTTCGTGTGACTTGTTTATGAAACCTGGTGCGGAGGTGGCGATATCCAAACATATGCAAAGCCACATTGACTTGCAGAATTTTACATGCCAGAGCTGTGAGAATGTTCCACAAACCAACTCCTGGTAAACTAACATAACTATGGAAAGATCCACCACTTTTAATGGGTAAATCAACTATAAATGGGTCATTTTCAATAGCAAACTGTCAACGTTTACGGCGACGGTGACAGGATCTCAACCTCCACACCTGCAGACGTCTGACGTCACCTTGAGGCTTTTGATGAAGAGCCTCCAGGGAGGCGAACAATTTCCTACACAGGATGGGAACCCCGAGCGAAGGCGTTCAGTTGCCGAACAAAAGTGGCTGAATTCTATGGTTTATGGTAGATATACCTATAGTTAATGGGGCTTATTGTGGTTTATAAAGCAACGAACATCACTGGGGGGCCCCATCCTGCAGCTGAAAAAGGAAGATATGCCCTTTTGGTCTTGGATGTCTTAGATTCTCAGATCTCACCCGTTCATGTGAAATATTCTGACATGTTCTTCCGTGTTTCCTGTCAAATTACGGAACTGATAGCACCCAGGAAATTGAACCGCTCTGGTCTGGGTCTTGTGAAAAAAAATTGAAGTCACTTCGCCCAAACATGGCCAAAATACAGAGTTTAATTCTTGGCTGATACATGCTGATACTCATATCGAATCACAACAACCAATGTCAGCCATCCCCAGCCATCGTCCCCCCCAAAGGTTTCTCCGTCTTTCGGCCTCCATGAAATTGGACAAACGATCCACTGTAGCGCGATAACCTGGGAGGGCCATCCAATGAATAGCTTGGTGTCTTTGGACTTTTGCAGTGCACAAACATGTCAACTAATTGGCAATTCTTCACAGAGCTTTTTGTTTGCAATCTGGCCAATGGCCATCCCTTTGATAATCAACATCTGGCATGTTTGAAACTCTTTAATCACATAGGTTTTTGATGTGTATGTATTTAATTTGTATATATTTTTGATGTTGCTACATCCTTTTTTGGATCCTATGTTGCTGCTCGATGATGAGATTTCTCACATGTCCTGTTCGATGTGGTCTGGCATTGATTCACAGAACTGATCAGAATGAAAATGGTGAAAGCTGAGGAGATCTTTGCTCAAAAACTTACCCTCTGGTTATGACTGACATAGCCATGGAAAATCACCATGCTATTAATAGGTAAACCATTCATTTCTATGGGCCATCTATACCATGGAGAACTGTTAAATAACCAGAGCGTAAGTTTTTCTGTCACCTTGATGTGCCGTGGAAAATATTCGCCTATCCAACAGGAGATTTTGGAAAGGACCCAGGTGGAAGATGTCGTCAAATCTAGAGCACGACTGCGAAAGGCAATAACCTGTGATTCTCCACATGTTTTCACTCAGCCAACTTTGTACACCCGTAGATCTCAACTGGCAGTCACCTCGTATCACGAAACAAACAGCTTCTTGTTGTTGTTGTTGTCGTCGTTGTTGTTGTTGTTGTTTGGGTCTGGCCCTGGCATCAGGAATTGGTCTGTGATGTCCTTCGTGGTTATTTCCAACTAATATGTGGCACACACACACACACCTTTCAGAAAATGCATGATGGGATCCTCATTTCAAGACTTACTGGTGCCAGTAAGAAGAGATCACTACCAGTTTCCAAAATTCCATCACAACTAGCGGCAATTGTAGGCGACTTGCAACACTCCTTGACAGGCAAATAGCCAATATCAGCCGTATGTCATTGAAACACACCCCTATACTGGCCTTTTTACTATTGATATGCCATAGGCTATATATATATATATATCCATATATATATATATATCTCCATATATATCCATATATATCCATATATACTCATACATATATATATATATATATGTATATCCATATATATCCACATATATATATATATCCATATATATATATATATATCTTTTGAAGGGGGTTCCCAATGGTTCCCGCAGTTTACAATCGCCTCTATCCCTGTGAGAATCTACCTGGTGTTGTGGTCACCGGGGCCCAGGCTTGTCAAGGTGCCATAGCTTCCCAAGAACCAGTCAAAGCCGCCCTTCACGGTTGCCAACCTTTGGGAATCAATGCAGGTTTGAACGGGAAAATCATCATATAAAGGTCGAGATTTCAAGATTTTTGTGGATATATATATATATATATATGACTGGATAATGCATGGATAATGGATATGACAGATATATGGATAAATGGTGTTTTTAAGTATCTAGGGTTTGCGAAAAACAGAAGTTATCTGGTTGGTGGTTTTTCGCGCTACCCCTCTGAAAAATGATGGAGTGAGTAACAGTTGGGATGGATTGACATTCCCAATCTATGGAAACATAACATTCATGTTCCAAACCACCAACCAGATGTGTGTATATATATATACACATACATATCATAATGGATGTTCAATTGCCAGGTTTGATGACCCGAGGGTATACACTTTTGAGCCATTCCAATGTGGATGTTTCAGACCTATCAGACTTCAGAAGTTGCTGTGTAAGATGAACCAGTGACCCATCAAATGATCTGCAATTTCCGAACGTCAAAAGACATGGATTGTACATCATTGCACTCTTTCACTTGCGCAAAAATCCCCGGACCAGCTACAATCTGCGTATCATTTGAGCCAAAGAACTGGACTCTTTGGGCTATTTGGTTGAAAACCAAATGATAAGGTTCAAAGATGTTCCAAAAAAAACTCCGTATCGAACATACAAATCAATATCAACAAATACTTAAATGGCAGTGTGTCAAAACCAATAGTACCCCTTCTGTTCACATCAAAATAGCTGGGTTAAAATGGATGTTCATCCCATTAAAAATGGTATCTATAGGTATTGATCCATACCCAAATCATACAATGCTGCCCTGCACTCTGAGAGATATGGCTATGGGTCAAAACCCTGGTACCTAGTGAACCCCAAAATAGCTGGGATTTATGGATGTTCATCCCACTAAAAATGGTATTTTTATAGGTATTGATCCATAGCCATATCTGACCACGTTTCGGATGTCGAAAAAGTGCTCCGATTTCCCTCCTACGAAGCCTAGGGAGCCCAGCGCGTCAAAGAGCATGAACAAGCTCCCGAGAGTAATTTGACCTGGAAAACACCCACAAAAACACTAAAATCATAATATATATATAATTATATAAGTGTATATAATGATATAATCATATATAATCATATATAATCATATATAATCATGTACAATCATGTATAATCATGTACAATTATGTATAATTATATATAATTATATAATCATATATATTATTTGGTATATTTACTAAAGATAATTATCTGATGTGTAAGAAACAAAAAATCTTGCGGAACATCTGCTGTCTTGGCTGCGGGGGATCACCAACAAAAGCGACGGCCGGTTAAGCCATGGCCCAGTCGATTTATAGTGGATGAATCCCCACTAATAGCATGGTGGATCTTTCCATAGTTAATAATAGTTCTGTAAACGTTTACCAGAGGGTAATTGGATTAGGATTTCATTGGATTTTGATGAAAGGATGCTGTAAGAAGCATGCGAGCACCATCGAAGCTCAAAATTGCTGGGCGCCTTTGAAATAGCTGGGCGCAAGCAGCAAGTATGGGAAGATGGCAGAAGTCTGGTAGTAGAACGACCTGGTCGAGGTGCGTCGGAACAATCTTGACAACTCTTTCTTTCATACCGGTACTTTAACGTATTGAAATTGGCCCAGCTATAGCCCAGCTATAGTTCATTGATTTACCCTAAATGATGATTTTCATTGATTTTCCATCGTTTTTTGTAGATATTGGACCATCCTAATATGGGATATGATGATTGGATATGATTAGCCTCTGATTAGCCCGTGGGATACCAAGGCTTTCGGGCCAAATATTCTCCATCAAAGTCCAAATATTCTCTGGGTCAACAAGTCTGGAGGTGTAATATGTTGTAATCCCCAGCAAGAACAAGAACTAGCAAAAACAAAGAGAAACTCCAATCACCAAACCCCCGCCCATCTAGCATCATCTAGCCATATGCAGCGAGGGGCTGAAAAAAACCCAACTGCTTGGTGCTGCTCATCAACATCCACCACCTGAATCGTGGGATCTCTATGGGATCTCTATGGATCTGTTCAACACTGCCGCTGAGTGATTCATGATATGTGAAAAATGATATTATATGTACTCATCATATCATGAATGCCATATATGTACATGTTGACATTCATATGATTAAGTGATTCAATACTTAATTCATGATATGCCATATTGAATAATATCATCTACATGGCAGCAGTTTTCGACATCGTCCTCGCTGTGAAAAACCTCCTCTGGAGAGTGACTGAACTTCATGACGAAAAACCATCAATCGGCTCCAGAAGGAACTAGGTCCTAACAATCGGTCACTCTAGGTGTCTGACACTCGCGCAATCCACTCAAAGCGCTGATTGAGTCGATTTTCCTGGCTATGGAGGCACAAAAAATCTGGGCTGAAATCAAGAAACTGAAGATGTTCTGCCGTGGCAAAATTGACACCTCATACTGACCCCAAATTGACAGTGATACATAGTGATAGGCATCGCTGATGACTTGAAATGCAACCAGGTTAAGCTCCGAGAATAGTTGCCGCACATGTCATTAATATTTGTTATCTCTGGTTCATTGGGTTCATCACGCTTTAGCAAACCCAATGAACCAGAGAAGGTTCACAGTTTCTCACAAAACTCAAAAGCGAATGGAGCACCAAAATGCCAAGTGGCCTTTTATGAATGTTCTTGGGATGTTCTTGGTGGCCAAGACATTGTCACGATGCGGGTTCTTGCTTATCTCTGAAACAGATGGTGCATGCCTACACAAAGCATCGAATATGTTTTTGAACATGAGCAAATGTTATCGTTTTTTGGTGAGTGTATTATCGTTTTCCAAGCCTCAGCTCAATTTCCAAAAAATAGAGACGGCTCGAATACTACTCTCTATTCGGCTGTGATTTTTTGGCGGTGATTTTTTTTTACAAGCCTTTTTTGCCAGTTTTTCCAATATGAACCTAAATTTTGGCTGTAGCTCATGTCGAAAACTGGCAATGTGATTGACACATTTGGCATCACGGCCTCAACGACCACCCATGATAGCTATGGCATGCTATGGAATGCTATGGAATGCTATGGGGCAAGAAAGGTGGTGTGTCCTCAACTGCTTCAGAACCGTACAATGCAATCGACTCCGCATTATCGCCTCAGGAATGCCAACACATTCGCGACTCAAGCGAAAGCTGGACAGCTTCCAAGAATCAATGCGGATGAAGATCTATGAACTACTTAAGCATCAATAGCATCAGTTCCTTTTTCGTTTTTTTTTTGGTGGGGCAGCGAAACAAACAGTGCGCTACTCTTGCTGTTTCCCACTCCGTCCAAGTTCGCTTTCAAAGTTCTTGACATGTGGATCACATGAATCAGCTCCAAGGGCAATCCCCAAGACATCCCTGATTTTACGACGTCTGGGTCAAAATTGGAATATGAAAAAATGCCACACTCAAAATCCGACCAGTGTCAGCAAATGATCAAAATCAGTCTCAAAAATCGATTGTTGACAGCTGATTGAAAAACTCCTTGGAACAGTCTCTCAAGGAGGTGAAGGGGCGGGAAGAAACATCCTAATTTCAATTGCAAATAAGCACATCACTCCAGCCTTTCTCAAAACATCTGGCTGTTAGGACATGTTGGGATTCTTGTATCTCAAGGTGCTCTCAGAGGGTGCAGCCAAACGACCAATACAATTACCCACTCTGGAAAACCCAATGAGTGTGGTACCAACTGATCCATTTCCTTTTCCATTTGTGGTCCAATGTGTTTGACCTTGATCCCCATATCATCATATTCCATCATATCCCATCATATCCATATGCCTAACCGCCTAACCTGCCGAACTTGATGCAGTGTCACGGATCTGCACCACGTCATAGCGAAAGCTGGCCTTGATCAAGAATGTGGCGGTAAGATCTGGAAGTTTCTGTCAACCAAACTTGGAGTTTCGCAATGTTTCAAAAACAAAACCTCTGTGGACTGTGACGGATTGTGCCTGTCGCAACTCTTCATGACATTTCATGACCAGATTTCTTCATCTGAACTACTCAAACTACTCAATTTCCATTCAGTACTAAGGTCTCGCAAGGTTCAGTGAGCGAATGAATCTGCCACTGAAGTTAGGATCTGCAGTAAAAAAGCAGATCCCAAACACGGCCGAACCCCCCCAAATTGCTGGGCTTGGATCCTCATAAAGCAGTTCCCATCAGAAATTCATGGGGCGGAAGGATCTCACTTTTTTGATTATTTTTTTTCCGTATGATCGCATCATTCGCAATTTGCAGAGGGATCAACAACAAAAAATGAACGAGACAATATCACCGGCCCACCTCGTATTTCTGCAAACCAAAGTTGATCACAATGAGCCGCTTCCCAACCTGCGCGGCAACAGAGATTCTGATCGACTTGAAAAATCAGAAATTGCTGAAGCATATTTGATCATATTTGTGGCCTCGAAACAGTGTCCTGGCGATGGAAATAAACATTATATATATATATATAAACAATGAGACTTTGTAGCTGCTGTTCAACATGAGAAATGACAACATACGCGACATCAAGCTGCCCGTGCAAAGGAGCCACCGTCTGGGACTGTTTTGAGTCTTTGTGAAACAAAAATTAGGTACCACACATCATGATGTTGACAGATTTTGAAAATTTGCAAGCCAATGATCTATGCGGCTTTTTACGCTCTTGTTTTTGTTTGCAAATGCATCAATTCAGAAAGCAAGTGCTGGCCAAATAACACAGGTTTTCTTGGTGACCATATTTGTCCCTTAAGGCAATATTCGTGCTTCAAAGAGACAGTTCAAAGAACTTTTTGCGACTAATCCAACATCACGCAGTAAAAAAAACACCTTGGTACAAGATGGTACCCCATGGTTAGCTAAGTTGGTGAACATAACTCCAATTTCACTGTGGTTGATGGTTGATATATCTATACTATTCCTATGGATTGCCAACATTCACATCACCGGGGGGAACCAACTTGGGATGTCAGAACTCATGAATGGCACGTGTGTGAAACATGGCATGCGCTGCAGTTGATCGGACACTTTCTTCATGCAACAAATTTCCACCGGTTCCAACCTAAAACGAAATGAACAAGGAAACGAGGAGGAATTTCCAAAGGGAAATCAGCAAACATGGTATTTTTCAAACAGCTAGCCCTTCCAAATCAGCACATCTTTGTGATCATTGCCATCAGTTTCTTTATGCGCCGAAATTGTAGCTGCGTTGTGCGCCTTGAAAGGGCAACTGAGATTGATTTCATGATGCTGCACTACTGATCACTACTGGATGCTACACAAATGATCTATCTTCGTGTCGAAAGAAGGCGGTGTCATGGGATGAATGGTGCAGAGTTCTCAGGAAGGCTCCATTTGGAACAAATCGAAAATGCTGTGTATGCCAATGGCTGGTTGGTGGTTTTAATACATTATGGAAGGATTATCCCAATATATTATGGAAGATAAAAAAAATGTTCCAAACCACCAACCAGATGGAAATTGTCTGTTTTCTTTTAAACGTTGAGACTACGATGATTTTTCCTTCCAATCCATTGAGCAACCCCCGATTTTCATGCAAAACGCAGGTGAAAGAATGCGGTTTTCGATATCATCCAATTTGCAAAACATGTGAGAACACAAGCACGTCCTTTATGGTACAACTATGCGTGAATGGATAACTATTATCATTCAGCTATGGCTATTGTAACTGCAGAAGTCGTTGTCCAGGGGTTTCGTGGCGCAATCCTACTGCACGTTTAGGGGATCAACATCACAAAACGATCACAAGAAGCAACAACAGAAGGGCAAAGAACAAATTAGACACAAATTTGTAATACATTGATTTGGTTTCTTTGATTGGGATCTTCTTTTTGTTGACTTCTTTCTTGCGTTTCTTCTCTATGGTTGTGCCTTGGTCGTGACATGTTTTTCATGACTTTTGAAAATGAACTGAATGATGGCGTTTAAATCATTATCACCAAATAGAATCAATAGGACCAATAGGACCTATAAATACCTATAATCTTGATGGACCTTTCTATAGTTTTCATGGACCTTTCAAAAACCTTTCCAATGGACCAAGAGAAAACTTCCTGATTGACAGTTTACATCGTCAGTCCTCATGCGCTACGAAGGTCCCGAGGCCGGAGTAGATCAATGAGATGTACAGCAACCAGCCGGGGCAATAGAACCTGGCGATAAATGGTGGACTCATCATGACTATCATGGATGAATCATGGATGAATCGTGGATGAATCATTGATGAATCATTGATGAATCATTGATGAATCATTGATGAATCATGATCATTGAATGATCATCATTGTTATTTCTTGTCGTCTCTTATTGTTTGACACGATCTATTCCTTGATCAATTCATATCAATTCCTTCTTGGACTGCTGGGACATTTTCATATATCTGGGCAAATTACAATAATTCACTAACCTGAAGTAAGGCCATTCGGGATGATTCCTCTTATTAACCATGATTCCAGGGTTCGGGAGAAAAGTGAGGTCGTTATAATTTGCCCAGATATATCTCTCATATCATGGAAAGACACCAGGTATCTTCTTGGTTCCAAGAACCGCCTAAATTCGTGGCTGAATAATGGCTGAATACCTGAACACCCGGGCGTTCGGACGTTCCAAAGGCATAGCTAGGGGATAGCACCAGCAGCATTGGCCTAAGCTTCTGTGGCTCTGAGCCTATGGTTCTGATGGGTTATGTTGGGGCTATGATGGGTCTATGATGGGTTTATGCTGATGATTTTGGTCGAGGAAGCGACAAACACTTCTTAGCATTTCTTAGTGGCCACCTACAATGGCTGCTGAAAGGGTGTTGAAACCCAATTTGGGCTCATTCTTCAGGCGGCTGTTTCAAGCTGAAATTTCCGAAAACTGGTCTGTGACGGAAGAGTTTGAGCAATATGGGTCTTGCTTTTGGTATGTCCAATTGATGATCCTCTGGTCTTCTCAGCTGCGAGACGTTCTCAGGAATCTCAGAAAAAACACCAAGAAACTCTAACTGATGAGAGGTGGTGGTAAATGTCCTAATTGAGCATCACCCAACTATTGGGAGATAGTATCCCACAGCTAACAGGTACTTGAAAGTGATGTTTAGAACCCCAAGACAGGACATTTACCAACCCCTGTGAGACTTGCAGGAAATTTCTGATATGGTCGAACTCTTTTGGGAACAAATGCCCAAATGAACTGACAATGGGATTTTTGAAGATCGCAACTTGATTGTCACCAGATTGCTCCTGCCGACATGGGTAGTTCGTTTCCTCAACGTGCATCCGGCTTGATGCTTTATGACAAAAGCCATTTGGCATCCTCAACTAATTAGAAACAAACATCAACTAATTGGAATGCCACCTACAAAACGCCATCAATGCAGCGGAACTAGTTTTTACCCACCAATGGGGCACCGCGCAAGCGAGAGACCAGCTGACTCACAGATATTGTGAAGCCAGTTCCCAGCAGCATGGATTGCCTAAAGCAGCATATGCAGTACCCTTTGGTTATTTAACGTAGCTATGGAAAACGGCCCATTTATAGATAATTTATGATGATTTACCTATAAAAAATGGTGAGTTCCCATAGCTACGTTAAATAACCAGAGGGTAATTGATAAAGCAAACAAGAGGCCCTAATAAGTGTCAGAAGTGTCTGTTTCGTTTCCAAGCGACAAATCTCTTGGATGTGCAAACATGCAATGGACATGCCTAGTTTTGTGTTTTTTTGTCACAGTCAATCATCAGGAACGCTGTATGCCGCATGACTAGACGACTTAACCTCGAGGACTGCCTTCATTTTGTCAGCAGCCAATCACTGTAGCTGGTCCCACTACGTTCCTTTCATTCTGTTGCTAGGATTGCTATATCATGCTATATATAGCATATATGTACATATATATATATTTAGAAATACATAACACACATGCATGTATTTATATATATATTTAGAAATACATAACACACATGCATGTATATATATATGGTTATATGTAAGTACTTGTATATATATAATTATAATATAATATACAGTATTATATACATAAACATATACTGTTACCCAAAACCAGGTCTGGAGCATTGAGGGAGCCGACTCAACAAAGACCCGCACGTCTTCTTGGATTCGTTGGTCTGGATTGTCCGGTGCCTCTGCGGCTTGCTGGAAGTCCACCCCCAAATGCCCAAATCCCTACTGTTGATAGGTGGTTTATCCCATTATTTATAGGGTTTCAACCATCCAAGGTGGTGCAGGATTTCTTCCATCAACAGTAGTACTCTTAAGATTTTCAATAGACTTTTGTATTGGATCGATTCATTTTTAAAATGAAGAAATGAGGCGATTAAACATCGAAGTCACAGTTGTGCCTCTCAGGTTGATGATAGTGTCCGTTGTCCGCACCTTACCATTACCCAGTTGGAGGCTGTAGAAAGACTTGTCCTGTGAGCAAGAAACTTGAAGAGGTTCCATATGGCAGCAATTCTGCTGGACCTTGTGGCACTGTTGAAACCATCCAAATTCGAGAGAACCCAAATGAGCGAAGCTACATCAATCCCGCCGTGTTCTGATCGATCTCTTTTCAGACTTAATCCTCCAATCTTGGTGGCAGGTGCCCGTATCGATCAGGGAACAGAGACTGTATAACTAGGTCTATCACTGCCACTGGCAGTCTTTGTGACGGCAAAAATAAAGCTGGGTAAAACAATACCATTTTTACCATCCATGACTGGGAATGGTTTATATACCACCTATAAAATTGGTGATGACTGATGTGGTGACTGGGGGATTGGGGATGGTTTCTTATTAATATATCACATGAAATCATGAGATGCGGCTCCTGAAGCCACAAGCTAACCAACCACTGCGTCATGTGTTGCCGCCATCGGATGGACAGCATCATTCCTCGGCGGAAAAAACAACGAAAACCCGCACGGTCGGAGTTGCACGTTCGGAAGCACTAATGACTACTGCCAATCGCGTCACATGGAGAAGGATGTGATAGATGTGATAGTCTTTGATCAGGTGTCAAATGCAGCCACAAGCATGGGGTCCGCCTTGTTTTGATTGCAGTTGATCTAACAAATACCACAAGATTGTCACACCTGACAGAAACCGTAGCTAAACATGTGCAAACAAATAGTTGCAAATCTGATCCGAGATTTGCTTTCCGTGTTCAATATCATGTATAAAACATTAGACTATATAAAACTGGTGGTATTACAGTAGTATTATGTTCATCTCAGCCAGCCAGGGACTGGAAATCATGTTTTTTTAAATCATTTTTTCATTTTTTTTCATTTTGATCATCATTTTTTGGCTTGAAAATGATCATGATTAGTACCCATCAAATGATGAAAAGAATAACTAGTACCTTAATATAAAATGAATGCAATCCCTGAATAATTAAAACCCATCCAGATTCATCGTTGAACATGTCATATCCAGTGACCGATGTAATCGCTGTAAGTGGAGAGCACGATACGTCCGCAGGCCAGAAACGCCACGTCCAATAGGAGCCTGGCAACGACCAATGGGAAAAGAGGAAGATAGAGGAAGTAACTAATTGTTATTCTGTCATATGATTGTTCAAGTTATTATAGATGTATATTTAGATTCATATATGAACTTACATGAAGTTATATATATATATATATAATATTATTCAATTCAGGTACCCTCCAGTGTCAAACATGGGCCGCTTGAAAATTTTATTCGAACATTTCCCAGCTTGCCACGTTTACCGGAGGGTAACCAATTGTTGATTGGGGAAATTGGGAATCCAAGATCCAAATTAAGATTGTACCTGTAGCTGTCTTCAGTTCTGCTAAGCCCATTGATGCCCATTGATGAGCAGAGAGAATTCACTCTCTGAATGCTGTCGGAAAAGGTTCTGAGCCATTGACAGTGATGGCTAAGGCTTCCATCACTTATGAGAGTCTGATGTGACACTGATGTGCATAATATGTATATACACATCACAGACGCACACATATAGTAAGATATACTATATGTATTGTACTTGCACATTAACATCTATATATATATATAGTACACATATGTACACACAATATATATCATATATATGTATATATGATATTCCACACATGCACACTACATGACATACAAAAAGGATAGCATACATCAGAATATGCACACACACACACATATGCAATGAAATCATGGTTACGTCGATGTTGTGTGGGTCAGCGGTTGGTGGTAGCTACACCAACTTCAGGGGTACCAACATGCCAAGGGAGCGGAAAGAAGCGGTCAATGTTCTTCTTCTCGATGGCATCCTTGGAAGCTGTAAACATCTGGCGATTTTTTGAAGTTTTGGTGCGAAATTCAAGGGTGAAATTGATGTTAGACTGTTAGACGAGGGAGCAATGAGACATATTTTTGATGACTTAGTCATTTGGGGATGGGTCAAAACCCTGGTACCTAGTGAACCCCAAAATAGCTGGTAAATGGATGTTCATCCCACTATAGTAATGTATCTATAGGTATTGACCCATACCCATTTATCCTAGCAGGATTTGGTCACAGAATGTCACAGGACCCTCGTGCCCACCCTTGTACCCTAGTGCCCGGGGGGTGGAGCTTTGTGTGGCAACAGGCGAGACTCGTCCACATTTTGCGACTTCCAACTGGTGATTTAGTGGGGGAGCAAGAGTTTCATCGAGATTCATCGCGGGTGCTGACTTTGCTGGGTATCTGCATTTTTAAGGCTATGACAAGGCCGGTGGTCCTAACTGCGCGGCTTTGCTTCCAGACATGTGAGTTGAGCTTTTTTGGTACATATATAAAAGATTCTAAAAGCGTGAAGGAGCAGGGACACTCTTTCGCTTTGTGGACAAGGCATGAGTTGAGGCTCCCAAAGAGCGAGAATCAGCCACATGCGCTAGACACAAGCATCTTTGCGAGCTGTTTGGTTGGATCACCAACTAATAGGGATGTCCTCAGATGTCTTCATAACTGTCATAACTTATCAATTCAGATATGTCGCTTCCGTCCCACGGACGTCTTAGGGACGGATGTGCCAATTGGAATTCACATAGGAACTTCAAAAAACTGAGGCAGTTTTCAAGTGGCCCCCCCAATTTATTGAATGTGTGACTTACCCGGCCTGGTAAACGCTTACATAACTATGGGAAATCACCATACTTTAAATACGTAAATCATGGCAAATCAACTATAAATCATCAATTTTCCATAGCTTTTTGTATGTTTTCCAGGTCACTAAAAATTGATGTTCTGCAGACCCAGTTCCTGGATCCACCATGATCCACCCGATCACGCGATCTGAGCGTCCCAGAACTCTTTTTTCCACACCATAAGGATGATCCCTTGGCAATTCGGTCACCAAACATGCCGGGAATTTTCAAATCTGATGGATCCGAATGAAGCCGATTGGTGGCTTTTTGTCTCTTTTGGTCAAATGACTATCAACTTTACGGAACAAGCGGTTTTTTTTGGGCCCCTGAATTTACTGGCGAAGCCTCAAAATCACATGTGCAACAGCTTTTCTGCTAGCCGTAAAAAAATCGGAGATTCACTGACCGCTTCAAAGCTTTCTTTAGCGTTTCTTACAACGATTGATCGTTTTTTTTTGGCCGACCCTGGAAAAAAAAGGGTGCAATGTAACAGTCTCGAAGGTATTTGACATTTCAACAGCAGCAGATCAAAAAAGTTAGGGGGAAGGTGACCTGTTGCCGAGAAAGAGTGCACTTGCTCATATAGTCAGAGATTCCATCTATGAGTTTTATGTTTGCATAGAAAAGCCACGGTGCTATCTACATGTACATCATGTACCCTCCGGTAATTTAACATAGCTACTGAAAATTACCATTCATAGTTGATTTACCCATTAAAAATTAAAAAAATGGTGATTTTCCATAGTTATCTTAGTTTACCAGAGGGTACATCAAACTCATGGTTCCAATATGTTCCAATCATGGCCTATGGCATTCCATCGGGGTTCTTGAGCTCCCCCACCCAGGACCAGATTGATCCCTCCAATCCTGATCTTTGTCGGGGATCAGTCAGTCCCCAAGTTATGGCATGGGCCATAACTTGAGGCATCACGATGATTAATCATGATGAAGCCGTGGATTGAGAAATGTGTGACTTACCCCCTGGTAAACATACAAAAAGCTATGGACAATGGATGATTTATAGTTGATTTACACATAAAATATGGTGATTTTCCATAGTTATGTAAACGTTTACCAGATTTTCAAACAAACCCGAAGGGCTTTGTTCATGGCAGGGTAGCACCGTCCTTGGGAATAGATGGAATCGTTACGTCTTGTCATGTCGAGGGATAAAGATTTAGGACAGTCCTCGCAGAAACTTGATCTTACAACTTACAACTGTTGCTGACGTCTGGTTCTTTAATGGTGAAGCCCGGTGTGGCACTATCAGAACTCGTAACGCACTCGCACATCATTTGGGGGTTTCCATATTCTGGGGGGTACCCCTAAAAATCGCTGGATGGTTTATTTCATGGAAAATCCTATTCCAAATGGATCTGGTTGGTGGTATACCTACCCCTCTGAAAAATATTCGTCAAATGGGATGATGACATTCCCAATATATGGGAAAAAATGTTCCAAACCACCAACCAGTGGATGATTTCGGGATAGCTCCATTTAGTACTGCAAGTGTGGCTACTGGAGATGGTGCGTGTTGCGTGTTGCGGAACAGAATGACCCATGTCTCTTCATACCATCTGGTTATTTAACCTAGCTATGGAACATCCATTACAAATGGAGGTTTATTATAGCTGGGAAAATCATCTGTAAATGGGCCATTTTCCTTTGCTATGTTAAATAACCAGATGGTAATTGTTGCTGGCATGAAACTATAAAACTATCTCAGTGTTCACAAGTTCACAAAAACTCGCCTCAACACTTTGAGAAGAAGCTGCAAGCAGGCTTGTTTATAACACCATGTTCCATTCTGAACAGGAAAGCCGCGCCGATATTACCCTCTGGTAAACTAACATAGCTATTGAAAATGGCTATTTGTAGTGGATTTTCCCATCAAAAATGGTGATTTTCCATAGCTATGTTAAATTACCAGAGGGTATATCACTATGGTTTCCACACTGATCCGGTCATGGATGAGGCTCAGACATCGCGATAGCGGAAATATATCCCCAAGCGCCACTTTTCTCAAGGAAGAACGGCCTGCAAGCTGGGTGTCCAAAACATCCTGATTTCTGATATACGCTGAAAATTGGGGTAATGGTATAGTAATGTATAGTATGCTAGGATAGCTATCAGCATAGTTCTAGGAACCATGGACAACCTCTGCCTTGAAACTTTATTCAAGAGATGTTTGACATCCTGTCAAATTGACGGGAAAGAGCTAAGCCGACAACAGCATGGCACTATACAACGAGCTCTTTGGAGCCTTGCTGACTTTCCAATCTCACAAAATCTGACAAATCTCATTTTTTTCGCCAGATTTTCCACAACTTGGTGGATGAAATTTCCCGGAAAAAACGGAAAAAAAAACATCCGACACTGCATCCACTGCATCAAACTTCGGACCCGGGGTGACCTTGCCAGCGGCAATATACCGGAAAACAGCTGGCTGATCTTTTGCCTCACCCATGGATACACGGCAGATGGAGGCCGGGGTTTTTATCGATTCCAGATTCAATGGGCAGTTATGGGTCAAGAAACCTGCCTAGGTACCCGGAAAAATTGCTGGTTAATGGATGGTAATTCCATGTAATTCCCTAAAATATGGTAATTTGATATAGGTTTTGACCTATCCCCGTATTATAGTGACAATGACAAGCCATGACAAGCCTGATAAGCTGTGCCACTTCGACCAGATTTTAACCAGCCACGTATTGGACACCGTGATATGTGAGGACTTTTTGGGGTGGGGCCTACTGAAAAGGAGCCTTAGGCAAGCACGAACACGCCTATCCTTTATATGTCATATAATTCTTAACATTTGCACTGACACAGAATGATCTTTTTCAGGGTCCATTTTTGTCCTTTACAACACACTAACCAAATTGCTACAAGAGTCAACTCATACTTAAACAAATTCTAACCACATGATAGTTCAAATCACCACACCATTGCTGTATTTCTGAACCTCAGGCCAGGTTTTCTAACATCCGAAAAGATCCAAACAAATGCCACACAAACAAAACAATCAAGATGATTCATCATTATTTTGAAATAAAATCCATGACATTATCCAAGCAAGGATACTTCATGGCCAATGAGCAACTGGGCAAAGGACAGCTTCGGATTTATGTTGCTGGAAATGCAGCATGGTGCAGCATGCAAGCACTCTTAAAGAAGAAATCTGGCGATATCAAGTTGCCTGAAAAGAGTGAATGTAAAACATGTTTTCAATTGGCCACACAACCACAACAACAACAACAACAACAACAACATTTCTAGCTGCAGCATTGACCAAATCAGATGTACCTGCACAAGGTCAAATGCAGGATCAAGGAGCATGTATTGCTGAAGCTGTAGGATGAGGAGCATGAACTAGAGATTTTTCACAATTTGTTTTTTGTTTCACAAGCTAGTAACATAGTTACCTCTGGTCAACGTTTACATAACTATGGAAAATCAAGATTCTTTAATGGGAAAATCCACTATTTCGGGCCATGTTCAATAGCTATGTTTCAACGTTTACCAGGCCGGGTAACTCCCATTCAATCCCATGAACAACCACCATTTTCCTATGGTTTTCCTATATGGTTTTCCAGGTACCTATGGATCTGTGCTATCACCAGGATGGGCCAATTTGATCCAAGTGACTCGTGATGCTCAGCACCACAGTCTGGCCTCAAGCAGTTCGTCCCGGTATCCCCTGTGGAATGAAACCATGGGGCTGGATTTTGCTATGGATCATATTGCCGTTTCACTTGGCATCCAACTTAGTGAGTTTCAACCGAAATGCAAGGCATATATATGTAACTCGGCATATTCCAGATAATTACATACAGATACTGCTGTATATAGTCTTTTATGACTCAGCTGTGACTTTTTAGGGCCTTTCCGAGCGCCACATCAAACTGTGCCCTTTCCCAATCCCCCACAATCAACCACTCATTGGTCATTCTCTTTGGATGATCCCCCCAAAATCTGTTTTTTTGGATCACCTATGGTGATTTAAACAGTTTCAGGTCCACCCAAATCCACCCGGGCACTGAAGCGTCAGGTCAATGTGGGCCTTGGTAAGAAAGACTTCTCTTTAGAAAGTTCATTCCATTTATACACTTAGCATCTGTTTTGGAAACTTCATAGACCTAGAATAAACACTTCGCTGCTTTGGAAACCGGTGGAACATTGATTTGAGTTTCAGTTTTGAGCAAACATTGTTAGTCCGTTTCCATCTCTTGGGAACTCTTAAAAATGCTGTTTTTCTGGTCTTCCAAGATCCTCCAAAGATCTGCATAGTCTAGGAACACTAGAAAATCATGTGATGCTGCGACAGGACTTGCAACCATCTCAAGGTGTGAGAGACTGATACTGGTTGGTGGTTTTTCGCCCTACCCCTCTGAAAAATGATGGAGTTCGTCAAATGGGATGATGACATTAGCTGTTGAGAATTCGACGACTGTCACTGGCCATGTTTTTTTTAATGATGATAATTGGGGTTTGTTTAAAGCTTCCCAATCTGAAGAAAACTGGAGAGCATATGTATAATATATAATTCCAAAATATACCAACAATTTACCGAACCTTGACATGGCGGCCACAAAAAATGTCAAAAACAATACCAAAAAATCAACCAAATGACAAAAACAATGATAAACCAAAACTGAAATGACAAGAAAAAAACAACAAAAAATGACAAAAGAAATGACAGACAAAACTGAAATGACAAAAAAAATGACAGACAAAACTGAAATGACAAAAAAAATGACAGACAAAAACGACAAAAAAATGACAAAATAAATATTTGAACCATCTCCAGGGTATGGCTGCGAGTTTCTTCTAAACATGGCCAATAACCACTTGGATTTTCAGTTGAGCCGTTGAGCACTGATTTTCGCATCCCTGTATCGGGTCGCTAATCGTGATAGTTCAGAAATTCTGCAAGATCAACGGAACGGCTTTCGTGGCTTTCGTGTTTTTTTTTGGCTTTGTCTGCTATTTGGGGGGTATACCGGGTACAGTATACCCCCAAAAAGGAATTCTAAAAGAAGCCCACATTTTCTGGGTCTGGAACATGATTTACCCATCTGATAGATATTTATAGATATATATATATAACCATGATCGACCACTGGATTTTAAGGCCTCCCAGCTTCTCGGCATCAGATTCCGGGGTCTTCCATGTGTCTTCCGATATGTCAAGATACAAAGCGTCGATGGCAAAGTTCAAATATCAAGGCAAAGGTCAAGGAGGACGCAGCAATGATCCACATGTAGCGTTCGTACTTCTGTAGCGACCTCACATCACCAACCGACCTCACCACCAACCGGTGAAGTAAATTGATCTAGATAAAAATCACATGGGAATTTGAAAAAAACATCCCACTAAAAATATATCATCCCATCAACAAATCCCATCATATTCCCATCATTTCCAGGATATTCCCAGTGTCTTTGCTGAATAATCCCATCAGTTTGCATAGTTCCCGAGCCGCCCTCCAGCACTACAATAGTCAGCCATATTTCAGTTGCAGAATCCGTGGTGGAAAAAAGTGTTCAATCAGCTGAACGATCTGACCGTCAACTTCATATACTTCATCAATATGGTCTCATCAATGTGGTGATAGCACGAACTAGTCTTGGATGGTGCCAACTCGTGTTCACATCCTGTCACACCACTCCTGAACACCCTGGGTTTCCGGAACACATTTGTCATGTCGAAGCCGAAACTACCTGCACAATTTCATGGAAATGAGATGATGTGAGTGGGACGGCGACTATGGCATTTGGGTGTACCAGGTAGTAGCACCAACAAGGTGGCAGTGAAACTGTGAAAATGGTGTCCCAAAGCCATGTTTTTCCTATGAACATTGCCATTTGGAAGCATCATGTGGTAAACATGACCAATGCCGTAAACCAGACCATAAACCAAAGAGTTTTAGGGATCTTAGGGATCATGATAAAAATCATCCCAGTCATAGCGGCATAGCCAATTTCATAAACTTCAATTGAAGATGGTTTTTTCTAGCCATCCACTCCATAATTATCCCATAATTTCTATGAATCCACTCCACAATTCTCCAAAAAAAACAAATCATATCACCCATAGGATCCATGGTGCTGGTATATATGCTAACATAACTGGGGTATATTGATGGGATCCATGTTACATCATGTTACCATATATAGCAGCACCATGGATCCGTCATGGGTCAGGTGGATTTCCCGGATCAAACTGATCCATGCCATAGACGGGGAGAGGAGGGGGCGGTGCAGGCTGTGGAGTGTGTGTTTTGCCTGGAGTGTGTCAATAGCCTGGAGTGTGGTGTAGAATCTGTAGAATCTGTAGAATCTGTAGAATCTGTAGAATTTGTAGAATCTGTAGAATGTGAATTGTGGAGTGTGAAGTGTTTCAAGTGGTTTCCAGTGGTTTCAAGTGCGTCATTAATGAGGGGGTCCAAGCTTTGCACCTTGAAGATCCAACGTCTTGAGACACTTCCATCCCATGTATTAAAACATATATATATGGATATTATAGTGATATAGTATATTATAGTGATATAGTGATATAGTGATATAGTGATATATTGATATGCATATTATATATAGTGATATACTATCTTCCATCCCACTATTCAATATTATATACAGATATATACAGTATATGATGATGTCTATGAATATACTGTAAATAATATTATATAGTGATCCCCAAACAGATAGATTTAAGTCACTTGCTTTGCTGTAGTGCAGTGATATAAAATTTATCTACTGTTCATTATTGTTCCATTTTTTTTTGGGGGGGTTGCTATATCATTGATAAAATAATGTATGTATAACGTAAATCTACAGACAAAAAAGCATATCCATATTCACCAGGGCCAGATATCCAATCCATGAATAGCTTGATTCATAGGCTGCGGCCCACCTTCCTCTGTCACTTTCGAAGCATTTGCCTCGCGGGACTTTCAAGGCTTCTAGAAGATTCTTGCAAGAAAAAGTCTCAAGTTTTCAACTATTAATATAGCAGAAACTTTCATAAACCACAAATTGATGACGGTCTGGATGGTTTTATTGTATAGTTAAATATAGTTGAGTATATAGTTAATCCAATAGTTATCCCATAGCTACCTATCCCACAATTTCGGTGCGAAAAACATCGGTCCTGTCGGTGGCACCTGAGGCACAGTCGTGGCATTTTGCGGGGCCTTGTTGATGCTGAGAACTTGCTCTCCTGTCATGGAGGTGAGATTCGGTGCGGTCCCATTGTGAAAATCATACCCTCTGGTAAACTAACATAGCTATGGAAAATCACCATCTAAAATAGGTAAATCAACTATAAATGGTCCATTTTCAATAGCTATGTTAAATTACCCGAGGGTAACAAAAACCTAGCTATTCAGTACCCAAAAAGTCAAGCTTTTTCCAATCCATCGCTCAATGCATTGACAGCATGACCCTTTCGGCATGGATGAAAATCTCTGGTAATCAAACGTGGCAATCGAAAAGCGTCCATTCATTCTTGATTTTCCGATGAAAACCTCCATTTATGTCATGGAATGTTCATGGATTTCCCAGCCATGTTTGAATACCCAAAAGGATACAGAGTCCGAGTCACAATCCACAGCTCCCTGTCCCGGCCATGACCTACCGCTGATACGTTGTGAAATTTTATGGCATGGACGGAGACATGGAAGAAACCTCTGCGACTTATGCGACCAAAAAACACCAGGGAAAAAGGGGTCAGAGATGGTCAGAGATCATCTCACGAAAAGCTTCTGCGGAAAAAGTTCTGTGAGAAAAAATAGCTCAACAAAAAGTTGAAGCGACTCCACATCCGAATCCAACCGATCCAGCACTGGGTTGCGCCACAAATCAGCCGCAGCAAGGCCATGGCTTTTTAAGCAGCAGCTACATTGACCTCAGCGGCCAGCGTCGCTTTTGCCAGGCCCTCAAGCGACAGGGACGAGCGTCTGACTCCGCAAAACGTCAACCAAGGAGTTACCCTCTGGTAATGACTAACAGTTTGCTATTGAAAATGGTGATTTATAGTGGATTTACCCATTGAAAATGGTGATTTTCCATAGTTATGTTAGTTTACCAGAGGGTACCCTCCAATCGTCTAAGGCCCAAGGCCAGGCGTTCTCTTCCCGCGGCGAAAAGAGAACTGAACCGAGGTGGCCGCAAAGGCGAAGCAGAGTGAGAAGCCAACATGTTTCAAACGTCCAAGTCATGTTACCAGCCAAAGGGCGAGATGATTTGAGATTGGATCCATTTGATCCATCAACCAGAAAATTATAGTGGTTAGCGGATTATCTGCGCCGTTCCAAACACATTTTGAGAGATTTTGAGAGATAGATGCGCGAAGTACCACTGGAAAGCATTCCTCTCTGGAAGGATACTCGAGAAATTGACTCAGAATGACTCAGACATGCTCAGATTGACAAACTCTGTACAGCTCTCTTGTTGGAATGGTTCAACTTTGGGCCCCCCAGTGACTTGCTGAATTCCTCAACATCTTGACTCAGAATTATTCACAAATGGCAGTTATGGAAGACAGTGACAAGGCCAGACCTGGCTTGGACATACAGTCATGCATTTAAAAATACATTGGATATTGAGGTCTTCGGAGCAACTGAGGTTGATCAAAGTCAACAATGATCAATTGAACAGAACTGCACAGAATGAGATTTTCGAATTGAATGATCACAATCCATGAGCAGCATGAAGGGGAAGTCAGCAAATGACCACCGCCCGTGGTCTTTTGCAATCTATGTTGGGCACAAACGTAGTTATGTCGCCCTTATCATTCTCCACATCCGACTTCTGCAAGCAATATGATTCAATATGTGATTCAATCTATCATGATTCAATCTATCATGAACATGATCTGGTTGGTGGTATACCTACCCCTCTGAAAAATATGAGTCAGTTGGGATGATGACATTCCCAATATATGGCAAAATGAAATTCATGTTCCAAACCACCAATCAGTGATTTTTGACAAAGTGGAGATTTGGACGGTAGGTAGATGGCTGCTCTGCCGAGTGTTGCACGCGAGGAACTCTGGATGGCATCCTCGATGTTTGCAATGCGGTGACCTTGCTGCACTAAAAAAGGACGTGTACTTCGATGCAGATTTCTCTCCAAAAATCTCCTCTCCGTTTACCCTCTGGTAATTTAACATAGCTATTGAAAATGGCCATTTATAGTTGATTTACCCATTAAAAATGGTGATTTTCCATAGCCATGTTAGTTTACCAGAGGGTAGAGCATTTTGAAAGCAACATGTAGAGTCACAGTGTAGAGTGACCTGGCACAGGCAATCTTCAATCAAACTCTGGATTTTACATGATTTTACCATTTGTATCACCACAATTGTCACGGACAGTGTCCGCCAAAAATTATAGGTCATCTGTCACGATCGTTGGGGCTATCCAGCTGGGCTTCCATGGCAAGGAACATGCTACAAAGCTTGACACTTCAATGATCTGGTGTTGTTTCAAGCCATTGGGCCATGGTTTCCTGCGAAAACAACCATTTGAAAAAACTTCCTAAATGCAAATGACCTCCCTGCAAACGGAGCAGCTTCTATCTTCTGGAGCCCTCTCCTCAATTTCTCCCCGCACCCCCATGCAAAGTCATGCACATGTGCCAGTCCTTACGTCTAATTTCTGTTTCTGGCCCAGCCATATGTATCGTTTTGACATCTTGCAAGTACTTCATCTTCCATCTTTTCCATGCAAAACCGCACCAATGCGAACACAATGTTGTGTCCCTCCAGCGTGGTTGCTGTGGACTGATCATCTTCACGATATGGAAAGCAACATCACACACACATGTTAAAGAAAACGACTGTAAACACTCGCTATTTTATCCAAGCAATTGACATGCTAATCATGCACCACCAGAAACTGGATACACAGAGATTCTCTCACTTTCTAGTCCGATGTTCGCAGAAGACTGTAACTTTGCTCATGGCAAAGTATCTCCGAGAACATATAACATGGGAGCGTCCGAGAACCGTGTCGGGTCCTGTTCGAGGATACTTGTCCGAGCAGGTCTCCTAGGAGGCAACAGCCATGCTGGAAGCAGGACTGTCTGATTCAGAAATGCGTGCGGCCAAAACCGGGACAACCGCTACTGTGCGCATGAGTGACCGTGCGTTTTTTGTGCTTCTGCATGGTGCCTTAAGACATGCTTTTCTTTGTCGTGTGACAAATGCTGTCTCGGCTGAATTCTTTCGAATGAAAAAAAAGTAATTCGTGAGTCCGCTTGTCTCCCATTCTGAAAGCATTTTTTTTCCAGGCTTGCTCAACCTCTCAAACTTCATCAAAACTAAATCATGTTCGCGTCAAATTTTTATGCTTTCTGTCATTTGGATCATGTCAGGAGCATATCTCACTCGGATGGTGCGACATGAGCGAAGGTTGCGCACGCTGCACGTCAGGATCTTTCAGGTGACATTCAGAGGGGTCAGGTTAGCGAATCTACGGCCGCCTTGCTTTGAAAGCGAAGCTGGGCAATTTATGATCTACACCTGCGAGATCCTGAAGAGGACATCGGAGGACCAGGGTTTCAAGACAGAGCGTTTCGCTATCGCAAAATACACGGAAAAAGTAGGGATGTAATTAAGAAACAGTGCATATATGCATGGCTCCGCCCAAGACGCCGATATGTTTTTTTTAGTCATGTTGATTTTATCACGGATGACCTATTAAAGTTATGGGCTATGGTCATCCCATTGATGGAAATCCTGCCATGGTGCAATTCCCTATTGAAGCCTCACAGCCAGGCAGATCACGCTCACGAAGCGCAAAAGTGCCAGCAGTTGCGAGATCTCTTTGCGCACAAAACAAAAAGTAACTTGTGCGCATCGTGCACACAGAGAATTTTCAAAATTCAATATGTATGATGGTATTTGTATGTAATTGTATGTATACGTAGCAAATACTTCAACCCACACATCCAGCCTGTCACTGTCTTGTCGTTCGCCGGCTTTCAGCCCCTGGGCACTGCTGCACAGCCAAGTGCTGCGAGTCATCTTAGCGTTTGGTCCCAGAAAAAACCATCATTTCATTGGTAGTTTAACCATCATTTTAGGTAGTTTAGTATAGTGATCTTTAGTACCCTCTGGTAAACTAACGTAACTATGGAAAATCACCATTTTTAATGGGTAAATCCACTAAGAATGACCATTTTCAATAGCAAACTGTAAACGTTTACCAGAGGGTAAAATCTTTAGTAAAATCTTTCGTGCACTTTCCAATGAGAGTGCCGGTTAAAACCACGAAACATGTGAATCAGCTCACCCTTTTCTTCAGCGCGCAGCAGGGTAAACGGGTCAACATAAGCCCTCACTGGCGACAGCGATTTCTCCAATTTTTTTCAAAGATTGCAGTATCAATGAGATCAATCTTATATGAGAATAGTGAAGAGTATATCAAGTTATATTGTAATCCACTTAAGAATATAAGATCAAACAAACTCCAGATTGAAATCTCTTGCAATCCACTTCGCCCTGCGCCCCCCTTTCGGCCCCACGCCTCTGCATTTTTGGAGACTAAACGTGGCACCTGGGTGGGATACATAAAATACAAATCGAGAAGCTTCAAGAATTCAAGAAGCACACGTTTGAAATGTCCAAGCTTTTGATTTTTGTTTGACATGTTTTGTTTTTTTGAAATGTCAAAGACCCCCCCGTGCAAGTACAAACATGTACACACAATCAAGACTCTGACCCTCGCCAATTTTCGGACGTATTTTGGGACATCTTTGAAAGTTATAGAAAGGATACCCCTTCCACCATAAAAATGATGAACATGGGAGGATTCACCATGGTCTATACATGTGTATATAATATATATGTATATATACGGCAAATGCGTGGGCTTTGCCCGGAACCGCAACCAGGACAGGCAACGCATCATCATCATCATCATCATCATCATCATCATCATCAAACCCTTGTTGAAGATCTTCAAAATAAAGATAGAAGTTTAACGGAGGTGAGATAATTAAACCCTTATTGAAGATCTTCAATGAATGTAGAAGTTGAACGGGGGTGGGAGAATTAAACCCTTGTTGAAGATCTTCAAAATGAAGATAGAAGTTAAATGGGGGTGGGAGGATTAAACCCTTATTGAAGATCTCCAATGAATGTAGAAGTTTAACTGGGGTGGGAGAATTAAACCCTTGTTGAAGATCTTCAATATTAAAGTCCCACCCCGGTTGAACTTTACATTCAATGAAGATTTTTCAATAAAGGTTTACTGTAATTCTCCCACCCCCGTTGAACTTTTACATTCATTGGAGATCTTTAATAAGGGTTTAATTCTCCCACCCCCGTTAAACTTCTACATTCATTGGAGATCTTCAATAAGGGTTTAATTCTCCCACCTCCGTTCAACTTCTACATTCATTGGAGATATTCAATAAGGGTTTAATCCTCCCACCCTCATTAAACTTCTATTTTCCCTAATACCTTTGTTGATCTTCTCAATTGAATGTAAAGTTTAACGGGGGTGGGAGTTTAATATTTCCTAGTACCTTTGTTGATCTTCCCAATTGAATGTAAAGTTTAACGGGGTGGGGGGGTTTAATATTCCCTAGTACCTTTGTTGATCTTCCGAATTGAATGTAAAGTTTCAAGGGTGGGAATTTAATATTCCCTAGTACCGTTGTTGTTTTTCCCATGGGAATTTTGTGAAGTTGCATCAACATTTGTTTGGGAATGGGAAACCTCTACGCTGCAACGCCTGGGCAAAGCCCAGGCGTTGCGCATATATATATATATGTACGTGTATATATACCCTCTGGTAATGACTAACAGTTTGCTATTGAAAATGGCCCAGTCGAAATAGTTGATTTACCCATTAATAGCATGAGTTTACCAGATTGCCCATGGGTAAATCAACTACTTCGACTGGGCCATGGCTTCAATAGCAAACTGCACAGAGTGCCACAGATCGCCATTCCGTTGCCATCGTGCCGACAGCATCCCCTAAGCTGATCACTGGAGAAGAGTGAACGTCCTGCCATTTTCCGAGTCGGAGTTCGTCACGCTTTTTACAGGTTGAGCTGGTTGAGGGTGAAGAAACCACTCCGAGCTTGACTACTTGCTGGTTGAGCCCTACCCCCCTGAAAAATATGAGTTCGTCAGATTGGATCATCATCCCAACTATTGGGGAAAATAAAAAATCATGTTCCAGTCACCACCAACCAGTTGAGATTAGTATATATTGAATATATAGTTACCTATCATTAATCATCATTAACCATCATTAATCATCATTAACCATCATTAATCATCATTAACCATCATTAATCATCATTAACCATCATTAATCATCATTAACCATCATTAATCATCATTGACCATCATTAATCATCATTGACCATCATTAATCATCATTGACCATCATTAATCATCATTAACCATCATTAATCATCATTAACCATCATTAATCATCATTAACCATCATTAATCATCATTAACCATCATTAATCATCATTAACCATCATTAATCATCATTAACC
>Ga0126342_10001564_pt1 | contig 32693 bp, 31 predicted proteins | sample Cyp1metagenome_FD_92528 | JGI IMG/M metagenome (GOLD analysis project Ga0126342, IMG submission 92528) | Coral microbial communities from Lord Howe Island, Old Settlement Bay, Australia - Cyphastrea 1 metagenome | ecosystem: Host-associated > Invertebrates > Cnidaria > Coral ...
AGATATGCCAGATAGAATGCCAGATAGAATGCCAGAAGATATGTCAGATAGAATGCCAGAAGATTTGCCAGTAAGAAAATCTATAAATGTCATGGTGGGGATCACACGAAGTAAAGTATTTTTGTTTTTGGCAGCATATGCCAAACAAAACATCCCAAACTAATAGATGCAGCATGATGCCAGCATCCAACATCCAATTCCAGGGACCTTCGAAATATGGGGGGTCCAAACATGTCCAAACAGGTCCTGGTACCCCAAAATCAGGTGGCTGTTATGATCTATGGATCAAGAAATCAAGAAATCTTGAGAAATCTTCAAGAGGTATCAAGAGCTAGCCTTGAACTCGCCTCACTCACGGAGAACCTGAACTAATTGGGACCCAGGAAATCCACCTGCGTGGCCCAGCCTTGGAAAAACTCCTTGCTGAAGAGAGTATTCAACAAGACAGGCTGCGATCCTCAGCTTCCGACATGTTGGAAGACAGCTCACCTAGGAACATCCGCCAGATGCGTTTCCTGCCATGTGGTGCCCAGTTGATGCTTGTCGGTTTATACGAAGAAAAACAAACTGCCCAACTAGAGATGTATAACCCCATACCCTCTGGCAAACTACCATTTTGTTCGATGATTTTCCTGTTAAACATATTGTTGTGCTTCTATAGTCAGGTTAGTTTACCAGATGGTATTTTTTTATGATAAACAAACCTACAGTTATGGCCGTTTACCAGTCATAAGTCAGGAAGTCATCCCGTTTATGGAATGATAACCCCAGAAAAATAAGCATTTATAACCAAGTATAACTTGAAACCGGCCCTAAGTGCAACTAACTACAGTGGCATTTTGCTCAAATGAGTAGTGTGAAATAAACCCATCTGTCATTCCATTGACTCCTCGGTGGCTAAGAACGGGATTCCCTGGTGGATTATCATAATCTCCAATCTATTGGGTACAATGTGAGGCCCCCCAGTTATAGGTTGGTTAACAAAAGCCCCTGTAACTATAGTTATAAGTACCATAAACCATAGTTATTGGAGTTATAAACCAACTTAGCTATCTTGGGGGCCTCACATTGTAGTATAATCCCCGAACTAATCATCAACCAACAGGGGTTTAGCAGCCACTGCTCAGATGTCAGCCATGTCAGCCAAGAGTCTTCCTTTTAGGAGCGGGACGTGCCACAAGAGCAGCACGTTGAGCACAGCCACCTTACTATGGGGGAATTGGAGCAACGAACATGGTATAATGTAGGTAAAACAATGCCATAAGCCAGCCATGATGGAATGGGATAGGGTAAAATGGGAATGGTTTATATACCACCTATATAAAAATGGCGATGATTGGGGGATGGTGCAAATGGCATAGTTTTAACCACATTGCTTGGGATATACTTGGGATATACTTGAGATATAGCATGATATAGTGGGATATCCGAACCAGATCTGATTTAGTTGTGGTGACTTAACCATCATATGGACAACTCATCAGCAACATGTTGTTATTACTGGATGGACAACAACAAACATACCTGGTTGGTGGTTTCAACCCCTCTGAAAAATATGAAAGTCAATGGGAAGGATTATCCCTTATATTATGGAAAATAAAAACATGTTTGAAACCACCAACCAGATACAGAAACAACGTCAAAAAACATCAAACAAATCCAAGAACATCCAATGGAAATCCAACATATCTGTCCAGATTTCCAACAGATCTGTGCTATCCGGTGCTATTTCCAACCATCCCCAGGTTCTCTGAACGCCGGGCCACTGCGGATACGAACAGCAAATCCCGCCACTGCCATCGCGGATCTTCGCTTTTGGAGATCCTTGGAAGAGTGCCATTGCTCCATCGATCCGAAATGTGCATCTTTTGGGGCGGAAACAGGACTTTGAGAAGGCCAAATTAGAGACCCCTGCTAGCATTGCTAGCATTGCTTCTGCTGAGGCTCTTCCAAAAGTTACTGCAGCAGCGGATCACTTGATCGTGAGCCAAGTTGAACAATCCACCCAGAACCCCGAAGACCACACCAATCAGCATGTATCCTGAAACTCAGGGACTTCAGCACACAAACGAAATGGACTTCACATTGAAACGTTGCTGGTTGGTCCCTCTGCCTAAATATGTTGGTCCCTGAAGCGTCTATGATAGTAATGGATATTGCCATGGCTCGATATTGGCATCTTACAGCATCTTAATGTCTTAATTCATAAATATACCCCATGTTTTCTTGTTGTCTATGTGGCTATTGCCCCATTCTTGTCGTTGTCAACTCACCTACATGAAACCTTAACAAGTTCATTATAATTGGCCCTAGCTTCCATCTATTTCCTCTATATCTATAGCAACCATCATATGGCTATAGATAGAAATGCCATCCCGACCATACCTTCTAGCCTTCTACAAGGTGGTGCACCCCAGTTGCTTGAGAATTCCCATTTATATAGATCCCTTAGGTATAGATATGTCATGATATGTCTAAAAAACATCAAACTTCATTCGATAAATAGATCTAATATGTCATTGAGTCATAGATCTATAGATATCTATAGTATGATATGTCTACCATAGACATCCAGAATTTTCATAAACCCAACAGTCATTGGAGCCCTCCACCAGCTCAGCGTGTCCTGCACAGCAGAGCAACGGATGATGCCGCGGAACACCTGGCATAGGCAACTATGACCACGGCAGTGGCCTTTTTTTGGATGCGAGTTATAGCTTGTATTAAGAAAACATAGACATACCATCTGGTAATTCAACATAGCTATGGAAAATCCATTATAAATGGAGGTTTTACTGGGAACATCAACTGTAAATGGGCAATTTTCCATAGCTATGTTAAATTACCAGAGGGTAGGATGGTAGTAAAATCATGTGACGTCATGTGATTTCCATTTTCTAGTTAAAGACTTGATACTTGACCGGTATCCATTGATATAGAGGTTTCCGAAGATAGGGATGTTCATGGATTTTCCATTCTAAACGATTCATTTTGGGGTACCCCCCCATTTTTCACGGACATCTCCAAACCTCCAGGCATCTCTGTGGGCCTTCCAACGGTAGTACGTCCGAAGTCAACAAATGTGGTAGTGTTGGGCAACTGCTGTTGATCCTGGCGTGGGGGTCCAGCCAAGAACATGGCTGGATCAACATGTCTGCAGTTCTGGCCCGCAATACCAATTAAGAGTTAGTTACAAGCCCATATTTATGGAATGATAAGCCCATCTAGATAACCAAAAAAAAACATGTAAAACTGGTATTTCGGGCCTTAACTGTACATGCATCTTGCCGGGTTCACATTTGCTTGCCTCGAATCAAATGTCTCCAAAAATCCCAGGGTCCAATTGCGCAGCGAAACAATGCCCCAGCAAATCACCGGCCATGCGCGACATGCGACGCACTTCTTGCAGCTTAAGTGGCACAATGGTGGTCACTGCTCCACAAACAGCGGCTAAAAAGCAGCCCCAGTAGACTTGGAAGGTGTAGATCTGCGGCAACATCAGTTCCTGGAGATGCAACTTGTGACATGTTTTCCCATTTTCACCCCTATTTGATCCCCCCAAAACACCCAAAACATCGGAGGAAAATCTTGGAAAATCTCCCCATCGAAATCTCCCCATCGAACATCGGGAGCTCGCGAAACCCAGCGCGTCTCGAGCATCCAAGGACAGCAGCACTCCGCCCAGCAGGGAACTGAAGGTGGCCGCCACCCCGGCCGCGCAGGCCGCGTGGAGGATCTGCACCACCGTTTCGCTGCGCCTTATAAAGGGGCCAGGCCAAGGGGCAAGTTTTCTAGGTGATGTTGGTTGGTTAAAAAAAACCTATGAATACTATAGTATACTATAGTATATTATAGTATACTATAGTATATTATAGTATACTATAGCTATATAAGCTTTGAGTATCATAAACCAGTTATTGGAGTGAACTAAAGCAAGCTCTAGCTATACTTCGCTATCGTTTTGGGGGACGCTCTGTCTAGGGTTGAAGATAAAGATGTTGGAAAGTGAATGTGTTTCCAATGTCCAGGAATTAAGGGAACATCTGCAGGAAACCACAATATATATATAAATATAGTATTATATTATCACTAAATGTAGGGGGTTCCGGTTCCGGCTTCAATTGTCCCATCCAATTCTACAAGTATAAGGTTGCGAGTGAAACAAATGTCATGTCACCAGCAAATATCGGGATATTTCATTTGATATAAACAACTTAAACAATGAGGATTTACCCTCTGGTTATTTAACAGTTCGCCATGGTATAGATGGCCCATTTATAGAGGTTTACCTATTAATAGCATGGTGGATCTTTCCATAGCGAACTCTTAGTCATAACCAGATGGTACATGGATTTTTACAGATTCCAAGGAAACCTCTCAGATCCTCCAGCTGAGCCACTTCCGGGTGACTGGAAGACACCGGATGTTGGCGTCGCTAGGATCATCGTGAGAATGAACTGATCGTCAAATCATGGCTGGTTGTACATATGTCTTTGTTGTGTCTTATTGTGATGGCAATGGATATAATATATATTTAATAATAATATGTCATTTTTTAATAATTATAATAGAAACATTATATTATATGTATATATATATCATTATTAATATATGTAGGAGAAGAAAAGAAACATTACACCGTAGATTCGATATAAGGGTGCTGTCAGATTGTTGATTACTGGTTGGTGCTTTCAACCCCTCTGAAAAATATGAAAGTCAGTTGGGATGATTATTCCATATTATTCCCAATATATGGAAAAATCATCCAAATGTTCCAAACCACCAAGCAGTTTAGATTGTTGACACAGCCGCCGCAGAACATTCGTTGCGACCTGGTGGCAAGTTCTTCTCAAAGAATTTCGGCCGAAGATGTCTCGAGATGCACGCTGCCATGTGTACATTGGGACCTGGCCGTTACAAGCAATGCATGGTGGATGTCCAATGAAAAAAAAATATATATATATATATATATACCATCTCAACCTTCCCACGAATTGGATAACTTTAAGTAGCTGCAAACATTTCAAGACAGCTCATTTTGAGACGCTCTGGCCATTTCCCGCTGTTTGCGAGGGAAAAAAAACAATTACAGGAAGGGAGCCCTGGGGCCCCTAACACATATAAGTTGGTTTTAAACCCCGTCTAACTAGTTCACCGTATCCACCATAAATCCAATTGTTTGGGGGCGCCTTGTCCTACCATTCACCAATGTTTACACAGTAGACAGTTTTTGCACCGAGCTCCATTTGGGTATAATAGGTCAGAATTGGCTATTACTAAACATATGCTGGTGGTTTTAAACATCTTGAAACATATTAGTCAATGGGAAGGATTATCCAATATATGATGGAAAATATGAAATGTTTGAAACCACCAATCAGTAAAATCTCTGGTACCATAGGCCTTATTTTTTTTACTCCCACATTTGTGGGGCTCTGGAAAACCGTCCCGCTCTTCACCATGGGTGTCACCACAAAATCATGACCAATCATGTGGACACACCCAAGAATAGACTATCCATACCATACCATGATACAATCAATAATTCAAGGGCCATTTCAGGTACCTAAACTGGAGGTACCAATCCCATATATAAGGCCTATTTTTCAGGCCTGTGTCAGGGAATATCCCAACAAAACAGAGTCTTATATGGTACGGTACCTTCATTTTAGGATCCTGAAATCCCCATTGAATAATCAATGGGTTGATTCTTGGTGTTTATTCCTGGTTGGTGGTTGAAAAAACCCTCTGAAATATGAAAGTCAATTGGGATGATGGAAAAAAAAACATGTTCCAAACCACCAACCAGATACATGTCTTCCAAGAATATATCATATACCCAAATAGGTTGGACGATATGTTGGTGTCTTCGTCATGACTTAGGGAGCACCCCCGCGGCTTGTAGCCGCTAACCCCCGCCTTCCTGTCCGATGGGCATTCCTGCCGCCACCACCAGGGCCAATCCCAACGCTTTACCTGTGCTGCCACGAAACATCATGCACTTTCGACGAAACATCTACACAGAAAGAATGGGAAGTCAAGACCAACATACAAGATATACAAGTACCCACCCCCAGTACATCATGGACGTGACATACCCCAAAAAAAAATTGGGCAGAGATACCCTCTGGTAATTTGCAATAGATTTGGAACATCGTATAACATCGTCTCAGCAACCTGCCAAGGTAGGTAGTTTTGATATCCTTTGATCCAGAATTCCGAAAAAGAAACACAACATCCAGTTAACTAGAGATTCAGTTTTCAATGAGGAGACGTACGTACACTGACCACACATAAATTGCCAAGTCATGCTGCATTTACTTCAGAGGTTGGGTCAAAGATTGTCAAAAGTCCAACAAAAAATGTGGCTCCTGAAACGTGGATCCCACAAAAAAGGAATTCGAAGTTCACCCGAAACCATTACTTGGTTATTTGATGTTATTTGGGGATTCCCGCAATCCTACAATGTGAGGCCCCCAAGATAGCGTTCAGTTGGTTTATAACTCCAATAACTATGGTTTATGGTACTTATAACTATAGTTACTGGGGTTTATAAACCAACTTATAACTGTGGGGCCGCACATTGTAACCATCTGCAAGGTGCAACTCAAGGTTTCCGCCGAGAGGAATTTCACCTTCTCAAGGCCTCGCCCAGAAACATCAAACACTGGATCGATTATCATGGAAATCAGAAGGACATGGAGTAAACAAAAACAACAACAACAACAACAACAATCTCAGTTCTCACCGAAATAGAGGGCATCATCCCAGCATAAATAAAGAGGAGATACCAAGAAAATCCAAGACGTGGCGACTGATTTGTCACCAAGGCTCTGGCGTTCTTCTCCAGTACGTGATCACTGAGCATGGTGTTTCCGAAAAACATGGCTTTCATCTGGGGATATCCTTGGCTAGTGAAACCAAGCCCAAAGAAGCGGTGGCAGGCTAGCTGGTGAAATAATCAAAACAATCTCAGCTTTGAGAATCTAGATGATGCATGCCACAAAAAATGCGTATGCATGATCACCTATACCGTATACCCTCCAAAATTGAATTGCTTGAACCAGGTGATGTTGAACTTTCATTTTACATTCCATATAGTGCCGAGTCTGCTTGGATGCAAATTGGCCTAATCGGGAGGTTGGTACGGTTGTTAACTGGTTCAAACCAGAGTGATTCCTGGGGATGTGTGCTAGTCTCCAAAACTGTTCTGATGTTTACAATGGCCATACCAGTACCAAATGCGTGGTGAAATACATCCAAGTTTCTATGTCAGGTGTGGATAACATAATATAATCTATCTATCGATCTATCCATCCATCTATCAGGTTCTATCGATATATATATATATATATATATATCTATACCGATATATATATATATATATATATATCACTATTTCATGCTATTTCTCTGTTGTTTTTCATCTACCCATACATATTGTCTATCTACTGAATTGAAACCATGCCCTACAGAATCCTCGCGGCCCGTCGAGCGTCCACTGCCCTGCGCCGCGTCGTCCCGGCGCACGATAAGGCGAGCCAGCAGCAGAAGAAGAACGTTGAAGGACATGGCGATCCAAAGGTTATCACCTTCCAAACCCATAGGATCCATGGTGCTGCCATATATGGTAACATTTACCATCAATATACCCCAAATGTTAGCATATATCCCATACATGGATCCTATGGGAAATGAAGTGAATGAAGTGTAGTTCCATGGTTAAAACCATGGTTAAAACAATATCATAAACCCCATCCCCAAGTACCATTTTGATGGGTGGTTTTTGGACCATCAAAAATGGTGGTGGTTCCAGGGGTTCTATCCCAACTCAGGAGGTAAAATTTCACCTGGGATGGCGCAAAGACCGACCGAGTGCTGGGTGTGGTTCTGTGTGGTGGTTCTGTGTGGTGGTCAGATGATATCAAAATGAACAAGTATTAATTAATGATGGTCATATATTATGAGAATCTTGTTCATATATTGTGACCAACATTAACAGATTTGTTCATATGTGTATGTATATATATATATATGTGTGACCATCATTAATGAACATTTCTATATTGCTGATGATATCACATAGGAATTTGAGAAACTTTCTGTTTGATGGTGATGCTGGTGAGCATGGGGATCATCACGCTGCATGGGATGAATGGGATGAATGGGCTATGGCTATGGTCATCCATCCCTTTCTTTCAATGGGAATCCAAACATAATGGCTATGATGACCATGACCAATACCCTCTGGTAATGACTAACAGTTCACTATTGAACATGGTGATTTATAATGGATTTACCCATTGAAAATGGTGATTTTCCATAGTTATGTTAGTTTACCAGAGGGTATTACCAATAAATGGGATTGATGACGACCATCCCGAAAAAAAAAAAAAGTTGGGCAAGGATGGGCAAGGTACCCAGGTGTTGATCTAGTTTGGTGTTCACCAAGGTGCTAGGTCCTAGTTCCCAAGAAATCCTCACGGATTATGACAGTCCCCAATCAACGGAAGTGCCCAAAATGTATGGTCAATTCCCCGCACCGATTCTCGGATTGTTTGATGTAATATACACAATGTAAGCCGTTGATGGACAGATTCCAATGTCAACTATGCAGCGCCCAAACACTTTAGTGATGCCCAAAACCACTCCTTGGTTGATACTGGTTCCCTTTATAAAGAAAGCATATTTATATTGATTCCCCACCTGCCAGGTGAGGGTCTCTAGATTTTGACAAAGGTGCAACTCCTTCCTCCGCTTCCTCCTTCTCCTCGTCTCCTCCTACGCCTGCTCTGGATGCAGCTTGACACGCCTGGGGTTGAACACCGCAGCTCTGGATGCAACTGGGCACCTGAACCGGAGCACACGCCACAGAGAATGCCAGGCGCAATGCCAGAAAGAATGTCCGATAGAATGTCAGAATGTATGTCAAATAGAATGCCAGATAGAATGTCGGATAGAATGCAAAAATATATTGTTAGATAGAATGCCAGATAGAATGTCAGATAGAATGCCAGATAGAATGTCAAATAGAATGTCAGAACAATATGTCGGGGGGAATCGCTCAAAGTTAAGTAATTGATTTATATTTTCCCACTAGGTATGCAGGATTGAAATGGATTTAAAGTTTTTTTTTTTTTAATGGGTTGCCATATATGCTTGCCATATTTCTCATTGAAGCAGCTGGTATAACAATAATGTAACGTGCTATGCCTGCAAATACTTGGTTGCTTGGTTGATACTTGGAACTGTGAGCAGTGAAAGGGCCTGCAAATCTACTCTAGATGTCCCAAACCAAAAACTACACCAAATACAAAAATAACTGAATGTAGATGATATGTGTCTCTTTGTTTCAAGGTGTCAAGTGTCGACTGTTCTATCTATTGGCCAAAACTTTCATGGGACACAAATCCGCAACCGGCATGATCCGCAAGCGATGGCCTCCCATGGAACTGCGCAGGCCTTCCACAGCAGCTGCAAAGAACTGAATGGCCCAGGTCCTAAGGTCAGCTGAGATGCTCAAAGCATTCTGTATGTACTATGTATTTATGTAATATGTATGTATCAAATTGTATGTGTAAACATATATATATATATATATATATATTATTTATATATATATAATAGCTTACATACACATGGATATACTATATACATGCACTTTTGCACATGCATGAAGTTAAAAAAACAGTTGGAACCAAATATCAAACAGGCGATGGCAAGATGAATCTGCTGTTCCTCGGGCTGGGAATCCTGTAAAAAAATGGCATTTTTGAAGATTTCTTGTGAGAAATTTGGGTCAAAAACACAGAGTTTGCGAGCACCAGCTTTGCTTATGTGATCATGTATACATAATATATATATATATTAAGAATCTTTTCATTTCTTATGATTCCCTTGGATAGCCATGATCCCCGGCAAGTGGCAAGCTCCCCAGCAGAAGGCCAGTTCCACACACTATCTGAACCTCGTGACCCAATGCGACGAGGAATTTCGCCCAACCATCCCCAAGTCATCACCATTTTTATGGCTATAAACTCTGGTTGGTGGTTGACCTACCCCTCTGAAAAATATGAAAGTCAGTTGGGATGATTTTTCCATTCCCAATATGGACTGGAACCAAACATGTTCCAAACCACCAGAACTCTTAACCATCCCCATTTTGGGTTGGTTTATGGCACTGGATTTCCGACATCAAAAAGGCATTCTGGCGAGATCCGGATCCAAAATGCACTAAACAAAGCCATCAGAATGTCGAAACAAAGCCATCTTGATGAGAATATTGAGGAAAGAAATTCAGGGTCCAACCCAAAAGATATTGATAATCGAATTGTGGAATGTAGAAAGAATGCTCCCTGGCTCTCTGCGAAGTTGCTTCCTCACCTTTGTTGATGTGATAAATTTAAGTCACCTGAACTCTTGAAGGTCACAGCTCCAAGTCGTCTCTGAGCGAACCCAAAATGGTTGGAAGAATCAACTCTTGGGCAACATACATTCTTTAACATCGATTGATGTGGTAGGCACCGTAGGCACCCCATATTCCGTAGCATTGCTGCCGACCAAGCAACAAAGGCTCTGGCATTCCCTTCATTCTCCTTCTGAAAAGTCCTGGTTCCAACAGGTACCAACCATTCTTCCCTCTTCCGAAAGGACACTCGAAGGTGTATGACGTCATGTGTCTCCATTTCCATCCATTTTCATCCATTACCATCATTTCTAAAAAAGGTGGTTTTAACCATCTTGAAAAATGATGGAGTTCGTCAATGGGAAGGATGACATCCCATATATATATACATATATATATATATATGCAATAGAAAAATAAAACATGTTCCAAACTACCAACCAGATTATAATTATATATATACCATCTGGTTATTTATATATATATACACCATCTGGTTATTATATATATATATATACACCAACAAGTTCCATGACAATTTCAATATACCGACCATTTGCCTGACATGCCACGGACCTTCTGGACATTTGAATGGTGAAATCACCAGGATGGCCGGCACTTTGAGCCGTTTTTGATCATCACCCCAAACAGGGCGGACACTGACAACTATGATTATATATACAATTATATATATAATTATATATATAGATGACACACAATAACTATATTGTACAAACACTACTATAGATTAAAACCTCGCTCAAAAAAATATGTAACGCAGCTGGCGTACTTCATCTTGCGGCCAGCTTCCCAAATCGACACGACTGACACGACCGACACCAGATTCTTCGCATCCTGGCTGCCTCTGCAAAGTGCTGCATGAGTCTGCGATGATCATCTTCATCTGCCCTGGTTTCAGCTGGAGTCGAAACCAACGGACAGCGAATTTCATAGTGGTACAAATAAATTGATGTTCATTGTGGATACTGAAAGTTATTATTTATGCAAAACTCATAAGGAACATTCTCATTCGTGGATTTTTCGAAGCGTCTCCCCATGTGGCGCGGCTGCATTTCTGAATGGTTCCTATGGATGGTCCCCATGTCATGGCTGTCCCAATTTTTTGCGACCGGCGCGTGGAGTTGATGCCTGTCATTTACAAATGTAACGTGTAACCTGAAACTTGACCAATTTCAGATCCATGAAGCCATGAAGCCCCAAATGTCTGAAAAATTGGGTTACCATTTGGTTATGACTAACTGACATAGCCATGGAAAATCACCATTTACTTCGATGCTTTACCTATTAATATATTAATAGCATGGTGGATCTTTCCATGGCAAACTGTTAGTCATAACCAGAGGGTTATCATCCAAGCATTTCCACTCTGAAAAAATCTCTGCAGCAGGGAGTTTGGTGCGGCCGGTAAATGGGAATCCTCAGGGATCGTCGCTTCGCTAAGGTCACTTGGAAAGGGCGAACTTGGACCTGTACCTATAATCTCCAAGTATCTGGAAATATGCGGTAATATACCGTATACTTGTACCGCTTATTTTGGGACTTTTGCCCATATCATCTTATCAGATTGCATGTTCATAGGCGGCTAAGTATTCAATCCCATTCACCCATCTGTTTGCAGCCCAAAAGCAACAAAGGCCCCGGACGCGTCGGAAATGCACCCATGGCTGCTCTGGGATTTCTGTGGAAGCAATGAGAGACTTGACCAATAACTCCACTGGATGGTACAATTGAAAAAGGGACTTCAACCTCAAGCATGGGGCTTCACTATGAATTGGGGACACCAAGGTGCCATTCAGATCCAGAATTTCAGATGATTTGAGAAACAATGCGATTTTTTTGGGACCACTTAAGAGTCACCGTCCATTTTCCTTGTGGCAACTGACAGCTCAACTGGATCCATGGGATGTTTTCTCAACAACGGCAGCGTTTGGACGTGATTATCCCGTCCTGACATGACTCCTCTAACAACATCACCTTTACCATTTGTTTCCGAGGGTGTATAACGTTCATTAGTATTATAAATGTTATTGTCAAGTATGATTTAAGTAATAATGAACCATTATTTAAGTAATGAACATTCAAAGTACAAATGAAAATAAAAACATATATAACCATTTACCATTATCATCCAATTTCTAAGATTATGTATAGTAATCCCCAAATAGATGGAAAAGTGAATCACCATCAAATTAGTAGAGATTTACTTTTCCATCTATTTGGGGATGACTATAAGTAGTAATAAACCATAATAAACCCTTGCTTTATCAACCCCAGCGCACTCGAGCTCGTGTGGCTCCATCTTGCAGAACTGCTTCGGATCTTCGTCGGGATCTGCTGACCTAGGGGGTCCAGCCCTTCGGAACGTGGTGAACCAAATATCAAATGTCTGGCGAAAACCTATCAAATTCTGGGGAAAACCACATCTTTGGTTTACTTCGGAAGATATCATAAGATATTTTCAATGAGCCTTTTGATGCAGCACTCATCGTTTTGACGAAAGACCTTCGACTCTCGGTCACCCTCACGCGCCGAAAGTCGACTGGGTCCCGCAGCATAAATGCGACAATGTCCAGCGCTGTGAGTCGTGTTTGTCGCCTGCCATGGGACATGGGACACCGTGGCAGCGGTGAAAGCACTCCAGATGAAGGGAACAAAAAGCAGTTCCGTGGCCCAACAGCCAGATGTTCCATGTATGGTATATATTTATCTACATGTTTCCGATTTTTGGGATAGATGTTGATAGCTCTTCCATGGTATTCCGTTAATACATGGAGCATATGGAAGAATTGTTCCGTGCACCAACAAATCAGAGAGAAACTATAAACTTCTCACGGGCACCTGGAGGAAACGAAGATCAAGGTCGGCTTGATACCATCCTGACGGCTGCACTTTTTTTTCAGCAGGGCTCGAAAAAAGGAGTCGTCAGCCGCGCCAATCTGAGGCGTCGGCAGCTTTCACTGCGTGGTTCTTGATGGCATGGAAGCAGGGCTTGTTCATCTGAGCCATGCGTGCCACCTGACCGTGGAACGTCGAGCCAAACTCGGATGCAACACAGGGTGAAATCCACATCGTCATGGGCAAAAAAAAAAGGCGACCAAGGTGTTTGTTTTATGCAAGATCATGTAATTCATATATACATATATATATATATACACCCTCTGGCAATTTAACATAACTATTGAACATGGCCATTTATAGTTGATTTACCCATTAAACAAATAATAAATCCATAGCAAACTGTTAGTTTACCAGAGAGTAATATCGACTGTGTGGTTCTCGATATCAAGCGTCAGTAGTTTGACACTACAAATATCTACAGATTCCGTCTGCGCCATGATTTTGAAGACTTATGACAGGTGGACATCCACTGAAAAAAAATATGGTAGAAGCATACGGAAATTGATTAGTTATAACTGGTTATTTCTATGGGATTATACATTCTATAAATCGGGTTATAAGTACTTAAAATTGGTAAAGGGCCATAACTGTAGAAGTATATGGAAATCAATACCATAGCCATACCATAGTATAAACCAAGAAAGACACATCAACGACATTTACAACGGACCCATCTCCGTCGCCAAGTCACAAAGTGTTTCTCCGGATAGCCCTGGATGTGGGCAGTCATCGGCACGGGCCTGGAACCACGGGCCCCGTTGGATGAAATCTGGCGTTATATCCATGAGATTTCCATGTCAATGAGGCAAAAAATGAGGCATATATATATATATATATGTGATTCCTATGATAGACCTAAAATGCCTATCCCATGACGGATCCATGGTGCTGGTATATATGCTAACATTGGGGGTATATTAATGGTAAATGTTACCATATATAGCAGCACCATGGATCCTTTTGCCTATTTTCAAAGAACCAGAACTCTCTGTTTTCGTTCCCACATTTTTAGATGTGAAAAATTTTGGTGCGCTCGCCTGTGCTATGTTACCCACAACCATACTAGGTTTTGGATGGTTTTGGATCATCCCTAGCTCCCTTTCCGACGTTGGTTTAAGGTGTGGTGAAACTTGAAACCTAGGGACCGATTGTGCTGACAAAGTAGAATGTGTATCCATGTATACAGTATCCTTTTTCTTGGCTGTTAACAAAAAAACTTGACTTGGTTTTGATGTGTTTTCGCTTTCTCCTGCAAATCCTGCGACCATACTGGTGTATATATATACATATCCATTGATTTCGCGTCTCGCAAAAGGAGTTGAATTGGATTTAACAACAAATGGGCCACAATGGGATTCAACAACAAGTGGGATTCACCCTCTGGCAAACAAACATAGCTATTGAAAATTGCCATTTATAGTTAAATTACCAATTAAAAATATTTTTTTTCATAGTTGTGTTAGTTTACCAGAGGGCAACTATCACATGGAATTCAAGCCGCAGCATAAAAAATCACCCAAGTCACCATGGGTTTCAAATGTTTCAAGACAGAAATTGTCCAAGGACTTGGACGATTTGGGACATATGACTAGGGCAACGAGTTCACTCCAATCAGTTGGCGTAGTTAGTTGAATTAGCAAAGTTGGTCACTAACCAAGTGGTTTAGCTCATTTAGATCCCAAATTACCTATAGTATTAGTAAAGCAATAGGAATACGCACCCATATTTTGATGGTTTATAGAACCATATACCCTTTTATAGTAAATCTGAGGATGGTGGATCCCATTGCTTACTAACATGAGTAGCGTTGCTGACTTCGCCTCACGGAAGGCTTGAAGTTGTAGAGACCCACCTCATGAAGCCAGCAGCAAAGGTGTTGTCCATGTCGGACAACAAAGTGATTCAGTATGGACAACTTGATCACTAAACAATTCAGCTAAACGATCAACCGTTGAGATTCATAGCGTGTATAAATATGTACCGGAAACTGCATCAGAATGAACAATGGCTGTGGATCAACATAGTTAGTTGCTACGGTTCATGGTGTGTGTGTGTGTGAAAAATATGCTGCTCAAATTGCCATGGATAGAAAAAAGACTGTATAGAGCCCTGGTTTATCCTTTCCAAAAGCTATTGACCCATGCAGAAACGATAAGATCAAACACAACCAGGTGTGAGAATCTCAAGTGCGCATATTCCAGCAGCCTGACATAGGTAGTATACCTTTCGATCACTGGTATCCAACACATATATTTTTCGGACAACAAATCCGACCGCAGTCAACGTTTAGTTGTGACACTCCTTAGGAGACCCTCTCAGTATACGGAGCTGCTTTTTGACGTCAAGTAACAATTCCGATGCCCAACCAATCGGCGATGTCGTGGGCATTGGCCAATGCCTCTGCATCCGGAGATGTTGATGGAACCAATTACCCTCTGGACTCACATAGCTATTGAAAATGGCTATTTATAGTGGATTTTCCCATCAAAAATGGTAATGTTCCATAGTTATGTTAGTTTATCAGAGGGTAATTAATTATATCAATAAATGATACTGTGGATGGTTGCGAAATCCTGCACCACCTTGGATGGTTGAAACATGTTGAAACCCTATAAATAGTGGGATGTTTACCACCTATCAGCTGGTGCAGGATTTCGCAACCATCCACCGTATGTTTTCGGACAATGAACATTAATAATTATACAAATTATACATGAATAATCTCCAATATGGTTTCTCATGGTTGCTCAATCTCTCTATGTATCATTATTCTGGGTAAATTATAATATTTCACTAACCTGAAATAAGGCCATTTTGGGATGATTCCCCTTACTAACCATGATTCCAGGGTTCGGTCGTAGTGAGGTCGTTATATGTCGTTATCATTTACCCAGCATTCTGTATCATCGATTGATATCGATGCCATCTGAACATGTCATGCCCCTTGGTTTCCAGCCCCTTGGTCTGGGCCGAGAACTGGAAGCTTTTGGCGAAGACCACACATGATGCAAAAAGCCAACAAAAATGGAATCAACTCCCATTTTCTTCTGTTTAATAAGTACTTCATGGCAAAATCAATTCATGAGGTTTAATTAGACAGGTTTGGATTAGCATTTCATTGGCTTTACCACATTGAAACCATATGAAACCATAATATGTGCATATGAATTGCACTGCAACCCCCTGGGATCCATCATCGCCGAGCGACAGTGCTCAAGCCAACGAAGCGAATTGCCTGGACCAAAACTGCCCCAAGATATCAGTGGATTCACGGAATGTTCTCAAGACAATCCAGAAAGAAGCGCAGCGGAAAATAAGCAAACATGTGCAAATCACCACATTGAATCCTATTCCCAAGACCAAAAAATACATGGAGGTGTGCCATTTTTTGTTACAGAAAACTCTCAAATTGGATGGTTCATTATAATTCAAAATATGTTTGCCGCATAAAAATCGTCGGAGGTATACCCCGTTGTTGGACGAACCCATTTACATCCAGTCCAGCAGCTGCTTCACCTTGTCCAAGTTGCACGAGATGTAGCGCATTCGCGACCTGAGCGAGAAACTCTTCCTGATGGAAAACACCGCTGATCCCAAGGAAATTGTATAGGATCGGCCCCTCCCCCCCCAAAAAAAAAAGGAGGGAGAGGACAAGAGTCCAAGGAATAGTTTCTAACATAGTCGTTTGGATTGGTTGTAACATAGTTTCCTATAGGTTAGTGTTTCAACCAATCCAACAAATAGTGGAACACAGAGTTTGGATACCCCAAAATCCAATCGAAGGTTGTAAACGTCATGATTTTAACATATTTCACCATTAAACAGCCGTTTGGATCCGTTTGGGGGTATAGGCAATTGTTTGGACAAAGCCGTTTGGTGCTTTGAAATCCTCACTTGAGGATCATAGACCCAGTAAATGCTGGTGAATCCACCCCCTAAAAAGTGGTAAACAGGTAAACATCATTTATGCATCCAACAAAATTGTGGTATGATAGGTTGTATATGGTTGTATATGGTTTGATCATCTTCCAAATAGGGGCCGAACTCACCACTGACATTTGAAGCCACGAGCCTCAAAGGATCCACGCGGCGCAAGCCGCTGTTTTCTGAACGTCTCGGCGTCCCGGCACAATCACTTCCAAAACGGGCCCACGGTCCTGCGACTGGATAAGACAATATCCATGTTCTTAGCCTTTGGATGAGATGTTTTAAGTATATGCAACACGGCAATACGGCAATACATTATCCTCAACTAATGTATTGATTTCTGTCGGCCTAACTAGCGTAGCTATGGAAAATCAACATTCTTAATATAGGTAAATGATTAAAAAACACATTAGCCATTTTCTACAGCTATGTTAGTTTACTGGAAGGTATATGTTTGTTGAAATCAGTTGTGCCACCTGTGTTCCATCTGCATCAGCGGACTTGGCTATCTTCACCACACCTCGACTGAACTGATGGACATGCAAAAAAGACCACTCAAAGCATCTGTGGTCATGAAGTGCATGAAACAAACAATTGGCACCAAAAGTGTACCCTCTGGTAAACTAACAAAACTATGGAAAATCACCATGCTATTAATAGGAAAACTTATAATTTCAATGGCCATGGTTTCCAAATATCCAGGCAAATGTTGCAACGTCCTGCCCGAGCAAGTGGATCTCATCAATGATGACCAAGCCTACTTTTCGAACGTACCTCAGACTTTCCCATGTTGGCTTGACAGATGTATACCATGCTGAACATAAAAATAGTTGGTAAATGGATGCTCATCCCCAGGGATGGTATTATATACATATATATACATATGTATGTATATTATTATTATGTATATTTATCTATACAGTATTTAAATCTACCACAGTACATAGGTTTTAGCACATTTAGTATCCCAAACAAATCAATAGACAAAAACACGTTTAATTTAACATGGGATGACTTATGACCAGATAAAATTCAGTGGTTTCCCAGGGCCTTACAATACCTTTTGGTGCACTTGGGGCCTCCAAGTACGCATGCAAATTATTAAATTGGTAAAAATCCTAGGTCATAATGGATGGATATGTTATATATATATATATATATATATAACCCAATTGTTTGATAGGTAGTTGAAAGGTGCATACCATCCCGCACATCCATTTCTTGGCCAGGTACCAGGTATCGACTTATTGGAGGCACGTACACAAGGCCTATTTTTGAGTTAAATTTAGCGGATACCCTCTGGTAAACTAACATAGCTATGGAAAACCACCATCTTTAATGGGAAAACTCACTATAAATGGCCATTTTCAATAGCTATGTAACAAATTACCAGAGGGTATACCTCCAAGTTCTATGGACATGGAGGTTTCCGTTTTGTCATGGGGGTACCCCAAATCATCGTCGTCAGACCACTTTAGTATTGAAACATACCCATGATTGATGACTTGGAGATCCCCCAAGCAAAACACCACCGGAAGTTTCCTAAAATGGGGGGTACCCCTAAATCATCCATTATTTTAATAGGGTTTTCCACTAAATCATCCATAAATCATCCATTATTTTGATGGGTTTTCTCATGGAAACCAACCATTTTTTGGAGATCCCTGTGCCGTCCCTTGGCCCCCGGAGACCCCGGGTCACGCGCGGTGCTGCCAGTGCCGCGAGATGCCATCCCATTTCTCCGGGGTGGTGACCTGAAAAGATGTGTCGTGTCGTTTTTAGGGGAAACATATGGGAAAATGTGGGGAAAACATGGGGAAATGTGGGGAAATGTGGGAAACTATGGGAACATATTGGGAAAATATTGGAGAAACATGAGAACACTATGAGAACAATATGGGAAACATATGGCTGAAATCAGCTACTAGACTTCGAGAATTGTCCAGCTAGCCATGTTTTTTTGAGCTATAGGTTGACTTATGTTTTGGTGAATGTTTGGGTTTATTGGGGATATGACTATAGTTTAATAGTTTAGGGGTTTGTAAAACCAACTTGTAACCTGGGGGCCTCACCTTGTATCAATAACTCTCCTGACTATCCCATTGGAATGTGAACCCAGCCATACCCGTATGATTTATGATATCCAAGTCGTTTAGTATAGTTTTACCCAGGTTCTCCGTTGATTATGTTGGCAGTTTTTCATATCCCTACTTGTGATTCAGTTGGATTCCAGTTTTTGTGAGTAAATGTACATGACGAAATTCAAGACAATGTATGCAACCAGCAATAGGAGCGTGTTGTCTTTCCTCTTAACGATGATTACTCCATTTGTGGTCCCCTAGGTCTCATTTCTGTGTCTCCTCTGTCATGACTGGACTCTGAAGATCCAGCTTTATTTGCATCGGTCCAGAAATGATGGCCGGCAATCAGCATGCTTTCCAATTGGCAAGTTTGGCAAACTCTTGCCGGACACGAGGTGGTGCCCAGCTATAGTTTGGTAACATCTTATCACATCTGATAACCAGCATTACGTTCGATATATCTACCAGAAACCTAGCAAATCTTGGGGGCAGCACCTGCAGACTTCAATGGCAGCTTAGCACCAGACCACCACATCAGCGCGTTCCAGAGCATCAATCTGGGCGTGCTACTGGTGTACTTTAGCCAAGGGCACTATACGCAACCAAGGGCACTATCAAACTTGATACGCAAACATTTTGGTAAAAGCCAACAGACTATGCATAGGCGGCATAGGTATTGGTTGGTTGATGAAAGATACAATTGGGAGTCACAAAAGGCTATGCACCAATAAACTGGTATGGATGTGGTTTCAAACCAATCGAAACCGATATAATTATATATAATATGTAACATACATATGTAATATATATATATATATATATATATATATTATGCATAGCTACCAATTGTCAAGGCGGGCTTCTGATATGGGCCCCACTTCGGGACTCAATTCATCCACCAGCAGAGTGATGTAACTGACACAACTCTGCAGGAAAGTGGTCTGATTCCATCAGCTTGGAAACAGGACCTTTGCATGACATCTACTACTACTATATTTCACAAGGTAAATGACCAATATTTGACATAATTTCAATGGTCCAATTTCACCAATATGAGAAATATATCATTAAATTAGTTCAGTTCCGTAAGTTGCCACTTACATATTTTGTCCATATGATCGATATTCTAACTCGAAGAACTAGAAGTTATGTGTGCACATATCAAAAATTCATGTCAAAGAGGCTGTCCTGTAACTATCCCCCTAATTGTATATGATATGTTGCAATTACAATTCATATTCTCTATAGTTGATAATTATCATGAGTGGGATATTGAACATCCCCCAACAAATCAAGGGGATCATAACTGTCCCCCCCAACTCAAAAGTCAACATTAATAGATAGTGCTTAAATGTTTTAAATCCAGCTGTTGTCAAACATGTTTGATAGACCAATCATCTCCAACCAGTTATCCTTCATCTATCCCACTATTTCATTCACAACGGTTAATCATAATGTTTGCATACATTCTAATATCCCCCAGCAACTATCATTGTTAGATATGATTGGGATATTGGATAGTACCTACCTTCTGTTATCGATGACCGGCAATATCCCCCAGTTGCAAAGTATCATTATACCCTCTGGTCACTGAACATACGTATGGAACATTGTTTATTTATAGATGATTTCACAATGGTGATTTGCCTGGTACCATGGTGATATTCTATGGCTATGTTAAATTGCAACAGGTTAACTATATGCCAACAAGTTGTCCTCGAATGGTCAAAACATGTCAAAACCGTCAAAACCATTAAATTATAACTATATTAACTATGATCATCTATGATCTAATGTAAACAATTGCAATATTCCCCAGTTGCTATCATTATGAACACATCGTAGACAAACTGTGCCTCAACAAGAACTACTATCCCTCGTGAGAAACTCAGATCGTAGTTGAATCATGTTGAATCCAGATGTCCTCCAAGTTTGAAGATCAACTAAGCGGCCCCTGTTTTTTCCATGTTTGAAGATATTCGAAGATGTTTGGGGATGTTGATTACTGGTATCCAACATCAACTGATATAAGTTATCCCAAGTTATCCGCTAAAAATCGACAATCTTACAAGTACCACAAATCAACTTAGGATAACTTAATCAATCTTACTAAGAACTTACCCTCTGGTAAACTAACATAACTATGGAAAATCACCATTTTTAATGGGTAAATCAACTATAAATCGCAATTTTCAATAGCTACGTTAAATTACCAGAGGGTAACTTCATCAATTTTAACAATAACTTATGTTGATTACTGGTACGAACACTTTCCCCTTCCGGGATTCCGGGTCACGTCCGGCGTGAAGTCGCCCGTGAGCTCCACCACGGTCTTGCCCAGCTGGCGCTGGAAACGCTCCTCCCAATCCTGGCCGAAAACGTTTTGGGTAACGGCATTGGAAGGGGAGAACAGCCACGGAAAGTGACATTTCAATGGGAATTTCAATGGGAACTTCAAAGAAGCTGCGTTGGTAGTCGTTGTTTGATACTTTTGGAACAGAAATTTATATAGCTGGAACTTGTAAATTTCCATAAGCTTTGATCAATCCCCACATCAACTGGTTGGTTGATCGGATTTCTCAGCTCACGGAGCTCATGGATTGTGATAATCTCCAATATCTTGGATAGCATAACCCTAGAAACAATCAACAACCAGGGGGTTCGACTACTTCTCTGGTGACAAAATATGGAGCATTTGTTTACAGAGAAAAACACTTATGGAATATGTGGGATTCAATGAGATTGATTGAGATTTTGTGGGATACCAGCTATGTTTGGGGTATTTTTGGGAGATGGATATGTAGAGGATACAGGACCGAACATGTAGGGATTTAAGGTGATTTGATGGGATTTAGCACGATTTAGTGAGATTAAATGGTATAAAGCATATAGAAACAGCAGTATGAATTTTGCGATAGATGGGTGTGCCTGAAAATGCTTAGTTGATCACTAGTTGTATCAATTGAATGCAGAAAATCATGAGTCACTGGATTATGATGCGGAGTTTTTGGGGTGTCCTATGTTCAAACAAATCCATATCTACATGAGGTTGTGACAAGATCCATTCCCATAGGATCCATGTATGCTATATATGGTAACATTTACCATTAATATACCCCCAATGTTAGCATATATACCATACATGGATCCTATGGGATTTAAACATGCAACACACATCCGACCATCGGGAAATTGTTGCATCCCTCGATCTGCCTCCATCCTTTCACGCGCCAAGGCTTTCAAGGGAGCAATATAGATCACCTGCCATGGGGACGCATGGTTAAATTATGTTATATTAGTATATATTAGTCTCATCAGTTGACAATTAAAGAACGCTGGTTAAACGTTTTACCATCTGGTTCTTCAACAGTTCGCCATGGAAGCCATGGTCCATTGATAATTTTCCCAGCTAGATAGCTCTATTATTCCATTGATTTTGGGGATTTTCCATGGCGAACTGAGTTCGTCATAACCAGAGGGCAGCAGATCTCGGCGCTTTTCTCGGCTTTTCTTTTGCGACCGTCAGGCGCATCTTGGATCGTCCAGCCTAAGGCGAGGGTAGACCCTATTCAAACGAACAGAACATGGGAAGTGAACCAAGAAATATGTAGAAATATGTGAATTGCTTGGAGATTTACTTGAAAATATGGACCCAATGGTGGGGACATTAACCCAGAAATACATACAATGTGGTGCCCCAGTTCGTTGACCAAGTTGGTTTATAGCTCCAACAGTTACGGATTGGTAGATATATCAATAGTCAATGGGGTTTAAAAACCAACGAACATTTCCCTTGGCACCCTATGGAGGTTGCTCTCAACACCTACAACGTTGATATTTCCCAGCCTTAAACCCTCCATTTGTAGGGGATATCCCGTATTTTCCTGCTTTTCCTATGAATTTGGCAGCTATAAACTAGCATTTCAAAGGGGATTTTCCAGCTACGAGTACTGGGATTGTCCATTCCCATCTGGCAGTGTGTCAAAACCTTGTACCCCTGGTGAACATCAAAATAGTTGGTAAATGGATGTTCATCCCCCTAAAAATGGTATTAATAGGTATTGATCCATTCCCATCTTACTTTTCACCTTCGAAAACCGCCCTGATTTTTTTGACCATCCTTGACCCCGCCTGAGTCGTTGCCAAGCGTTGCCCCAGCCGCCGCCGGCGTCGCCGCAGCAAGGGTCGTACCCAGCGCCGCGGCAAGTAGCAGCTGAGCCGAGTGATGGCCCTCGGCGTGCCGTGCAAAAACGGCGCGTGACGGAAGTCAAGGGGGCAAAAATAGTGCAAAAATATGCAAACATGGGATGATATTATGTATACATAAAGGTTATAAAGGGCTTATAACAATTATAATGGGATTTATTAATACAGGTACTGAATACCTCCATGTTACTGCAGTAATCAAACATAGCTGCAGTTGAAAACCCCCTATATAAATGAAAGCTTACCGCGGGGAAAATCATCTACAAATGGAACATGTTCCAATTGCTATGTTTGCTTAGCGGACGGTAAACCAACCGAACTTGGGAGTCAATCAAACACACAGCGGGATGAGTCATGAAGCAACAAAAAAAGCAGCTTTCAATCATCCAGCCTGCTTGCTTTTACCCACACAGGCTAGCTTATTCCACCACCACCAAGGTCATGTGGGTTACAGGTGGTTCTGGGCTCGCGCCTTGAGTCACACATCCAGACATGGACGTGTCCGGAAATGGTCAATACACACACAATTCATGGCAATTTACGGAATGGGAAACATATATTATATCAAAAAAAAAAAGTGATACCCCATTCTCGGAGAAACTCATATTGATCCTTAAGTTGGGGCGCAGTTGGCATGCCACCCGCCCTACTCATCACTGTTTATACGGTGAAGCCGCGTCATCCACGCAGCTTGGCGCAGTTTTTTTTCTCCCACCATGCATTCCCCTGGCACCGTCAGCAGCTGCGCTGCAGTGTCCTGGAACACACAGATGTTGATTTGACCCAGAAATCGTGGGTATGGAACATATGGATATGGGAAGCTTAAAGATATGGGAGTTGATCATTGCTTCAAACCTAGGAATCACAATCAATACGTCTCACGGTTTATGATGTACATTAGATGAAATGAACAGTGGTGCTAGAAGACTTGGATCGCGGAATCTCAAGTCGAATCCTATGAAACTGACAGCGCTTTCATTGTTTGATTGTGACTATCTCCTTTTGAGCATTGATTCTGTACACTATACAAAAGGTTGCTTCTCCGGCAAGAATCGCCCGTTTCATTCGTTTCCCCTTAGGAAATTGCCAACTTCTTCAACACAATAAGACTCGAATGTCGAATGCTATTATAAAAAAATACTACAAATATCAATGTCATAAACCACCCATATGTACATATATGCTGGTTGAAATCCCACCCATGTTGCGTGCAGTTAAGGCCCTTTTACCGCTTCTTCATGCTTGGCTTCCATGACCTCTCCTCCAACAGCCGCAGCAGCCGCAAGATCTGCCGGTTCGTCGTCGCGCCGGAACCTATCCCCAAGGCGCAGCCGGAGGCGAAGGTCAACACGTTGCAGCGCAAGGACCTGGCGAGGTCCCAAGGAGTGAACAAAACGGTGAGGAGAGTCGAGTTTTTCAACAGCCAAAGATAAAAATATATTAATTATATGATTACATAATGATATTACATATGATGTTCATCATTGTTGTTCAACAGTGAGTTTTTTCATATGATTACATAATGATATTACATATGATGATTGCCATGTTTATTGCCCATAAAAAAATGTTTTGAGATATGTTTGATAATTACGATGATGACTACCAAGAGTTTTGAGCACCAAACATCAAGAATTGCATATCCAAACGTCCAAACGAGCATCTAAAATGTCGTTGCTGGTGGGACCTCCGTTGAACCGCTGGGTTGGGTTTGAGGCCTCATTGAACTCATGAGGTGTCTGGAAATCCAGTGCTGGAAAGTATCGAACAATTGAATATTTTTTTGGGTGACAATTTTTGAAGAAACACATGGTGATTCCAACTAAAAAACATCTTGTGGGACAAAAGACCATACAGTATGAGCAGCAACACGCAGTGCCAAACAGTGGAACCTGCGAAAAAAAAAAAAGTGAGATTTTACCAAGCAAAAAAAAGGAAACAGGTCAATTCGGTGGGTAATGTGTGCTAAAAATGGGCACAGCTGAGTGAGTTCTTGGATCAAAACAGGTATGTCCAGGATCAGGCAGCTGGTGACTGTTCGTTCTTCTTTTCTGATATAATATATATATATATATATATATATATAAATCTCTATATATATATATCCTTGATTAAACCAGCTTGTCGCTTCACAACATCACAACTTTCAACGGGTTTCTATTGGACCTGAGGAAACATCACAGCTTTTTATACCCCAAAGCTACAGCAACAAGTCAGAGGCGTCCTCTGCATCCCATTCAATTCATCCAATTCATCCAATTCGCCTGTCGTCTGCGCTGGCGAAAAGTGCCACCACTTGTTGCCAGCGTTTCATCTTGGCGCAGGCACCAATCGTGGAGGTCATGGTGACCACATCCGGCTGCCTGGCACCCAAAAACAAACAGTGGAAACCGGGGGGGTGACAACACATGTCTGTATGAAAAAGAACTAACCTTACCTTTCTAAACCATCAACATATGCTTAGAGTATCTAGTTAAGAAGAAAGCAAAGAAAAAAATATGTAGCCCTGATGAACATCACGTATTCGATTGCGCCATTGCCTAGCGCTTCAAAGTGGAAAGGTACCAGGAACTTCATCCGAAGTTCGCGAAGTTCCATGTACTCCCTTACGGGTACCCCACTGGGTGAAATTCAGGGGCCGGGGATTTTGGATCTGTTTCTTACTCAATCTGATATCCTCTGGTAATTTGTTACATATAGCATATAGCTATTAAAATATGGCCCATAGAAATAGTGGATTTACCCCTTGATAGCATGGTGATTGTCCATACAATGTCAGGCCCCCAAGATAGCTAGGTGGGTTTATAACTCCAATAACTATGGTTTATGGTACTTATAACTATAGTTACTGGGGCTTATAAACCAACTTAGCTATCTTGGGGGCCCCATCCTGTAGTTATGTAAATGTTTATCAGAGGCTATGTGATTTCTCCGCCAATGTTGTGTCCAATGTCGACCCCTATGGCGCAGCCACAATTCTTGGGCGACATGATCAGAGCTCCTCAAATCAAGCAGGGATCTATGTGTAGTGTGGTAAAACAATAAACTAAAAAAAGGCTACACATGGCTATACCATATTACGGACTTTGAACAGAACCCCTTAACTAACAACCCAAGAGCTGCCTAACTTGGTTGAAAATACCTGCAGGAATCAAACGCTAGTGAACAAACCGTTCCAAACGGGCATTTAAATGAGCAAATCATCCAAGTAAGTGGGGACTATGTCCAATGCAATATTTGATTACCGGATGTTGAGCCCAATACCAAGTTCTCTAGGACTGTCAACCCCTACTGTCCTGGTTTTGCAAGCACGTTCTGCGAATACCGTTCAATTCAACATCGAGAACACGAGAATTCCTGCTCGACCAATCTGGCATGTACCATGTGTATTACGATACAGCACAAGGTGATGCCCCCCAAGTCTTAAGTTTACAAACCCCATGAGCTATAGTTATATCCCCCATAAACCCTAGTTGACCAAGTTATAAGTTATAAGTCAACTTAGCTTTTTTTTAATTTGGTCCTACTTTGTATATTATATTATATATATATATTATACGTGTAGTTCCGACATGTTCAACCCTTGGTCACCAGCTTTGCCAGGAGGCAATTGAAGTTCATCAATGCGCACCAGCCACGCCAACGCCTCGCGCCACTTCGCCTCAGGGCGGGCGCGGCGACGAACGACACTCCAAGCCATGGTACGCATATGGGTAGTACAGGGTGTTCAAGTAATGTGGTGATTCCAATAACCCATAGGATCCATGTATGCCATATATGGTAACATTTACCATTAATATACCCCAAATGTATCCAAATGTTAGCATATATACCATACATGGATCCTATGGGTAAGGAATCCAAATTGATGTTTAGTAAGTATATGATGGTGAGTCATGACGAATCCACAATCTTTCTTGTTTAAAAAATCTATGATGGCAATGGCAACATGGTTATTTCAGTCCTGGCTTTATCGAAATCCAGGCGACTGAGAACTTTGGAGCCATGGCTCAATGGCCCCAACTTTATGTGGCAACAAATCAATTGATCCCATCTCAACATCATGTGATCCCATCTTTCTCAAGTGACCTTCTGCTGATTAGACAATGTTTTTTATGGGAATTCTCCCAATCTCTGGTGTGGAATGGGCGAGAATCTCATAGGGAAACCATGGCTTTTGCATATCTTTGTGTTTTTGTTTACTATAGTCTGACTATAGTGTAAATCATGTATACAATATATCGAGTGTCGCTTACTCACCAGTATTGTTCCATGTATACCAGCCTGGCCCAGAAATTCATGTCATGAGAGACGGTCATCTACATCTACATCAAGAATAAAGACCTGCATCATTGTCATCAATAGGTTGGTTTAAGGGAAAATCTGCAGGAAACCATGTTTTTTCCCACCAAATATGGGGTTTTCCTCTAGATTTTACGTCAAATCAATCCAATGATGTCAGGGTTACACTAGACTTTAGGTCTTTTTGGTGGTGGTCGTGTATGACAAATCCGACACATGCTGGTGGGCATAACTTCTACAGTGTTGACCATGTGAAATTAGCACCAATCATATGCGTTCTGCAAACCCCTGGAAAAAATCTGGTTCAAACCGGTTTGTCCAAACAAGTATTCCCAAACAAATGGTGATTCTATAATCATCAATTTGAACGTTAAACTGCCGTCACCATTTTCAGACACACCCAAATATCATATTGCTGATTATATATGTACTATTCAGTGATGTCATCCACATATGTGCAAAAAGGTCAAAACATAGTTTCTGTGCGGGACGGTCATCTCCCATCATGAGAATCCTTACAATGCTGATTTCTATTAACATTTCTATTACTAAAATTTATATTTAGATTTACATGTTTTTTCTATTTCTTGACCTCGGTACAATACTGGTTGGTGGCATACCTACCTCTCTGAAAAATATGAGTTCGTCAGTTGGGATGATGACATTCCCAATATGATGGGAAAGTCATTCAAAATTCCATGGTTCCAGTCACCACCAGAATGCAGGATGGGCCCCCCCAGTTATAAGTTGGTAACCATTATAATCCCCATGAACTAGTTCGTTATATCTACCATAAATCATTGAATTCAGCCACTTATAAACCAACCAGTAATCCCATTATAAATATCATTATTAACTATTATTAACCATTATTAATGAACATACCATTGAAGAAAATAAATTTCCATGGTTCCAAACCACCAACCAGAATAGGTACATTTAGTGTTCTATTAATGGATGATGATGGATGACCATCCCCAAACAACTGGGCGGCCCCACGTCAACATGGCTGCCGTAAAGCGCTTTGCAGCGGTGATTTAAGAAATGGAAGCCATGGCCCATTGAAAATTGTGTTTATAGATGTTTTACCTAAAGTCAATCAAACAAGATTAAACATATTTCACTTCAACATTCAAATCAGGAAATCAACAAGATCTATTTGAACAATAACAGCGTTTCCAGTTCACTGTGACAAAATAACAACTGTAGTTCGTCCACCAGCTGCAAGTCCAGCTGACGCTCTTCTCACAGACACTAATGGCAATGTTGAGGCTGGTGAGGTCCTGAGTTCCAGTGCACTGGGCACTTCCCCCAGGCCATCACAAAAAAAACTGGGGGGGAACACAAGGAAAAACTGTTGGTTTGATGAAGAGGTCAAGTCACTTAAATCAATTTAAATCATGTGAAAAATCTAAGTTTTTTACGTTGCCAGTGGCTATCATTAATACTTCCGCTTGGAGCAACCCTGAGATCGGCCACTGCGCTGGGCGAGCAATACTAATTAACTAACTGCATCTCCATGTGTTATCTCCAGAAAAATATAGTCAGTTTTTATCGGAAACAACAATCTTATATCAACTACTTACTTGCGTCTTCTTTTGCGAGTTTTCTCGTGTTTTTCACCCGATAGGCGCGCCTTCCTCAATGATTTCTCATCGGTCCCAAGACTCCGGCGCGTCGCTTGCAGTTGAATTCTCGAGTTGCTGAAACGCATGCAAAGCCTGAGTCACGGATTTCTCCGCGCATGGAAATAATATGGAACACATCGTTGATTCCAAAATAGTGTTGTGCCTGTCAACGTTTGAACTTGTCGAAAAACATCGAAGTAATCTCAAATTGAACTTATTATTGGTGTTCATCCGATACAGGAAAAGGTGGAATCATTCAAAGATGTTCAAAGCACGTTCCGCGCCAAATCAGAAGTTCGCCAAAATCTCCCAAGGAGCATGCTCCCATTGTGTCGACCTCTCACAACTGCTGATGGCAACGTTGTAGAGGATTGAATTCACGCCCACGCGATGTGTTGCAGCTGCGTTGAGCAGCACAACACTGGCACGCCATTTCAGGGCCCTCAGATTGGGGCCATCGACGCCTAAACCAGTGGCAACTCTATGATTATCTGCAAATATGGGTATTTCATTGAATTTCTTTGGGGAACATATTGCCATCTGGTTATTTAACATAGCCATGGAAAATCACCATTTTTAATAGGTAAACGCTAAACCATCTATAAATGGGCCATTTCCCATGGCTATGTTGAATAGCCAGAGGGTAACATACAATACACTCTTGCTGTACTTGTGTGCATCAGGGTGCCGCAAACAGGACCCCGGTCGCCGGTCGTGGATGTCGTGGGTCCGACGTGAAACAAAGATTCTGGGTGCCGCTATGCAGATCCATATCATACATATCTTTTTAAGCTACCAACATGGCTTAAACATTGGTAAACAAATACAGCTCTTGGATGGGAACCTTTTCCTCCTCATGATAGCAAAAATCCACAAGATCATATCATATAAATGATGTTCTGGGATAGTCACCCTCTGGTAATTTGTTTTACACTTTGTGAACTGGAAAGCGACCATCTGACTAAAACCGGTGGCCATCATAGAACTCACTATTCATGGGCCATGTTTGAACATGCTGAGAAAAATGACCGGAAGCTAACCCGGCATTCACCATCTTCATTGAAGTCCACGGCCGTCATGGCCCGATACATACCAGATATAAGTACTTATAAGTTATGGTTATGATTGATTATAAATGGGATTATACATTCCATAAATGGGGTTATAAGTTATAACCCCATTTATGGAATGTATAATCCCATAGAAAAAACCCATCATAAGCATTTATAATTGGTAAACGGCCACAACTGTAGGCATGGCAAGGAACACATCGCAAGCACTGGCCACTGCACTGTAGGTGATGACGTTGGGCCAGCTGTCCTTACCGACAGTCAGAGGATTTTAATAGTCATTTCACCTGGCCTGGCTGGAGAGTAATATATAGATTGATGATCATCTCACCTATATGTTCCATGTATGGAAGCTTGAAGCTGAAGCTACATTCCGGCCATTTTGATGGTAGATGTTGTTAAACAAAAACAACATGTACATGGTGGAGCATATATGAGGGCAATCTATTTGACTTCGAAAGTCATTTATTTTGGTGATTCTCCATGACTATACCATATACATTTTCCTGTTAGAAGTTGGGAACTTCAAACCAGCCATGTCAAAATAGTTACAACTTTTAGGTGTACAAACCAATTGAATTCAATGCGCTTTGCTGCTAGGGAAAACACGAAAACAACTGATGATTTTCAAAAGCATACTCTCAGCATTTCATGGCCGGACCTTCCCAATTTCTTGGACAATTCCACCCAAACCACACAAAAAAGAACTGCACGAACCAATATCAGTACTGTTTTATTTAGAAGTGTATACACTCACACATATATATATATATATACGAAAACCCTTGTTGTTGGTGGATTCTAGAATTCAACTGTGCTAATCACTTAAGCACATTGTAAGGAATCATTGATATGGCGAACCAAACAAGTAACCAATGATCGCTGTGGTAAAGTCATAACTGGGAAGCTGCCAACCGGGCAGCTCCAAGTTGTCTCAGTACTTCAGTGTTTGGTGCCGAGCTGCAAAACAATGTAGAGTTATACAATTACACCTGATCTTCTATGCACGACATATACACAATAATTAAATGAATATAATTATATATATATACATGCAACGATATACAATATATATATATATATACACTAGCAATATATATATATATATATATATATATATATACATACATACGTATATACACCATGTTTATCATGATACATTGCAATCCTGAATGATTCAGAACTAGCCGTTTTTCTCCAAAGCACCTGATTCACATCTAAAATTCTCCGAATCGCACAGTGCGAAATTCATCCCAAAAAGATCCAGGTTTGATACAGTTATGGCCCTTTACCAGATATAAGTACTTATAACCCCATCTATGGAATGTAAAAACCCATTTATAACCAGTCATAACCACTTATAACTTATAATTGGTAAACGGCCACAACTGTAGGGATTCACCAAATTTATCATCAAGGCTGCACAAAAAAAACCTCTGCAGATGAGTTTCTCTGGAAGAAACATTCAAAATTTCAAGGGCCACTTCCCAGTGGCCATGTCCTCAGAGCAAAACCCTGGGAACTTGCCATCTGCACCAAAGGCCATGAAACCCGTAAGGCGAAAAACAATTGGAAACATCTCAGGGCGCATTTCTGTAATGATTTGCATTTGGAGGTTTCCTAAAATGGGGGGGTACCCCCAAATCATCCAAGTTTTTTGATGGGTTTTCCACTGTAAACCATCTAGCTATTGGGGTATCTGCATTTCAGCCACGAGGGATCAGCGCCATTTTCCACCGCCCGAGGAACTATGGCAGTTGCTGATGGTGGAGTTATAGCTGATCCTCGGCGCATCGGCGATCTTGCAAGGACTTGTGCAAAGGGAGTCCCAGTGACAAGAAATCTCAATAATCTGTAAAATATGAAATAGATATATTGATAATAGATATATTATTATATATGTATTACGTATTTTTATACATATGTATATATATATATATATGTATTATGTATTTTTATACATATGTATATATATATATTGATTTATTTGTTTATTTACTAAAATTAATTTACATATATATATAAATCTATATTGTATCTTATAAGATAGATAGATAGATAGATAAATAGATAGATAGATAGATAGGTAATGAATAGATAGATAGATAGGTAGATAGATAGATAGATAGCTAGATAGATAGATAGATAAATAGAT
>Ga0126342_10001565_pt1 | contig 32683 bp, 23 predicted proteins | sample Cyp1metagenome_FD_92528 | JGI IMG/M metagenome (GOLD analysis project Ga0126342, IMG submission 92528) | Coral microbial communities from Lord Howe Island, Old Settlement Bay, Australia - Cyphastrea 1 metagenome | ecosystem: Host-associated > Invertebrates > Cnidaria > Coral ...
GATTCCATGCAAGATCAAAGCTCCATCTTCTCTTTCCAGGCCTAGTCCTTTTGAGGCTGTGGACCATGGGCCACATGGTGAACTGATCGTAACTACATCTACCCCCCATTTAGTTACCAAACGTATCCAGTGGTTCGATCTGACATCATCGCAAATTACCCAGTTCCCATCATGTAAGGCAAATGCATCTTCTGGTAATTCAACCCTAGGAATGACAAATGCCGCTTGTTGGTTCAAGGCAAAGGTCTTTGCAATGTCCGCATGATAGTCAATTCCAACTGAAACAACCGGATGATGGGTGAAATCAGACAGGAAGCGAAATGCTGTGGTCTATCCACCTACTCCACCACTGAAAAGTTCCAAGTGATGAGTGGTGGAAAAATCTCGGTCAGGAGAGTCAGCAAAACACCATGTGGAGTCCATGTCAAAATGAAATTTTGTGACATCACAGTCATCTTGCCAGACCTGCAAAAGCCAGATTTTACATCCCTTTGGGGGCATGCTACTAGCTGCATCCCAGATCATGCATAGATCTGTGGAGCAAAGTTCATCTCCAGGTACTGTCAAAAAATCATGTGCAAACGCATGCAGTCCAAAACCTTCAGGGATATGTTGATCAAATAGGAAACCCAATTCGATGTCCGTCATGGTGTATTGCTTGACATTGATCAGCAAATTGGTACGAACTGGATAAATTTGGCATCCCTTTGAAGAATCACAGTCATAGTCCTGAAGAATAGACCACAGATGTCCCTCCGAAAATGACATGGCTCCTTCGTTCGAGTGTTGATCACTCAAGCAGGCTCACCACGGGGCGGTTTGAGCCCAGAGCCTCGTTATAATTTACCCAGAATTATAGTTGATGTACCTATCAAAATGGTGATTTTCCATTAGTAATAGTTAAACGTGAGTTAATAGTGGTTTATAGTACGAACATAGTTAATAGTGGTTAGTAACTGGGGATTCAGAACTGTAATAACTATTAGCTAATGAAAAAAACTGGTTAGTAATGGTGTAGTTGGTAAAATTCTGGAAAAAAAACATATTTCACTAACCTGATAAACAACTATTAGCTAGTTAATAGTGGTTCGTACTGGGTATATTTCATGGCTTATAGTGAGCTAATACCCATTATTATCTGATTATATCACCATTAGCTAGTGAAAAAAAGGTGCATCAATAACTATTAGCTAGTTAATACTGGTTTGTAACGATGTGGTGTGTAGAATTCTAATTCTGGGTAAATGATCATATTTCACTAACCTGATATAGATTTATATCCACATTCTATTGTTAGCTCACAAACTATGCCCATTAGCTAGTCAATACTGGGGATATATTACCCAAGAATAACTATATATTATATATTGCTATCGTTAATACTTCCATTGGGTAATATATCCACATGATAACTGGAAATCGGTAATGTGTAGAATTCCTATAAACCTCCATAGTTAGTTTTCATACTGGTTGGTAATTAATGGGTTTTTCCAGTTGTGGGTAAATTGTAAAACCTGTGCTGGGCCATTTGGAATTTGTGGATTCGAATCCCATTCCCATGATCCCAATGGGTCCATGAATGCTCAATATCACAAGTTGGGCGAAAACGGGCCCAACCATACCATGGTATCACATCTAGTTTTAAGAGGAGTGCACCCAAGAATGGGGGAATTCTTTTTGGTGTTCCAAAGCTTCAAGAGATGTGGAGTTTTCAGTTTGCAACGAAGATCAGTGGAGCATTTTTCACCGGACACAACACTTCGAAGGCTTTGCATCCACCAAGAATTCCATCCAGATACAGTCTATTTGAATGACTGACATGATGGAATTTCTCCCCCATTGTCAGCAGAAATTTATCATTTTGCAGAAAACCACTGGTTTTTTTTGCACCCATTGGAAAGAACGGAAAACATCGGAAACCCGAACACGTCATGTGACCATCTCAAATTGGACAAAATGGATCTCTCCGGAAATGATTTTGGGACTTGGGATTGGCATTTCCCAAAGGTTATCCGGCCTGGTAAACATACAAAAAACTGATGGGAAAATCACCATTTTGAATGGGAAAATCCACTATTTCGACTGGGTCATTTTCAATAGCTATTTTGACATAACCAGAGGGTACCCCAAAGAGAAACTGGATATTAGCAGTATCGGATTCCCCCCACTGAGAGCAGCTGTCCCCACTAACCTGCCATTTGCCTAGACTTACCCAGCTAAATTTGTAATATATGTTTGGTCTTTGATACAAGAAACAATTCTTACAGGGGCAAAAACTAATTCCATAGAAATATTGTATGATTATAATGATTATAACCATCCAGCAAACATCACTTGCTGGGGTGATATTACTATAAAAGTTGGTCCTTTCTCAATTACCCTTCACCAAGGCTTACTCACGACTACCATATAGTAAAACCAATTTCTCATCGTCAAAGCACGGCACAACCTCAATTTTTCATGATTAAACCATGTCAAGACATGCCAAAACCACCATTCTCATAGGAAGACCTCCAAAATCCCAATTTTTTCATGGTAAACTCCCCATTTTTCACGGTAAATCCCATCTAAAACGCCCCATCTTGCGCCGTTTCTCACGGCATTTTTCGGGTCCCAGCGTCCGCTGCAGTGGCCGCCTTGACGTTCGCCGAGGTGGCCGAGGTGGCCGATGTCGCGGCCGTGCCCGCGGAGGCAGTGGCCACGGCGGCCGCTTGGGTGGCCAGGCGGGCCGCCTGTTCCGCCACCTGTGGGCGATGGAGGATTTGATCTACTCATTAATGATTAATCAATGGTTAATGATCTATAGTGATTAGTTAATAATCAATAGTTAATACTGAAAAGTAAATGGTGAATAGTGAATGGAGGATTTGATGGTCTACAGGATTTGATAATCCCCAGTAACTATAGTTATATATACCATAAACCATAGCTTTCAGCCACTCATAAGGCAACTGAACGCTATCGAACGGGGGCCCCATCCTGTACCATGATCTACTCATGGTGATGATTGTGTGCTGTTTGGGATTTACTGGTTAATGATTAATCAATGGTGAATGATCTATTTGATGATCTATTAATGGTTAGTGATGATTCTTCAGTGATTGGTGAAGCAATGGTTAATAGGTTAATTAATTACAAGTAATTAGATAATGGTGACTATTAAGTCTGGTGATTATAATAAACAACGATTAAGCACCACCACTATTTGATGGTTAATAATGGTTAACAATGGTTAATTAGATAATGGTGATTATTAAGTCTGGTGATTATGGTCAAAGAAATGGATGACTTAATGGCTCATGGGGGTTAGTAGTGGTGGCTGATATATGGCGTTCACTAATGGTTAGCCATTTAATGACTTTGGTATGACTTTAGTTCATGGTGGCTAGTAATTATTAGTATTGCTTAATGTTGTTACAGGATAAGCTTCAGAAACCGCCATTTTCAGTCGTTCAGAGAGTCGGCTAGGTTCATTTTTTTCAGATCCTCTGTTCATTTCACAGTTGGCTATGGAAAGTTGCCTAATTGTAGATGATTTACCTACCCAAAAATGGCGTTTGCCATAGTTGTCCTAGATTGTCAGAAGGGACTGCAACAATGGGGATTGATCCGGGGTGAAAAAAATCCATAACCCACATCATCCCATGCATATGTGGGGATATTCATATATAACTGGTTGGTAAAGCCTTTTGATAAATCACATCAATGTGGTGACTGTGGTGCGCCCTACTTAGCTAAGTTGGTTTATAAGTAAGGGGTTGTGAACCAATTGAACTCTTGGTTAAACAATGGATGACTTAATGTTTAATGGTGGTGCAGAATGGTGGCTAATACATGCTAATACATGGGGTTTATTAATAGTTAACCATGGTTATGATTTATCCAGATTGATTGATGGTTCATCAATTGGGACTCGCTGGTGATTTATGGGATTATTGTGGAATTTGATGTGATTAATCCGTCATTAGAGGATTTCATGATTTATTAAATGGGGGTGTAATGGAATTAAAGTGGGATTGAATAACACCAATAGAAATCGATAATCATGAATGATTTGATGGGTAATGGTGGTTGATGTTGGATTATTTAACGGTTAATGGCGGTTAAAAGTGGTCCATAAGGTTCACAATGGTTAATTTAATGGTAAGTAGTTCGATATGATGTTTCAATAGCTACCAGAAGGTACAAGGTGGTTTATACACCCCATTGGCTCTAGTCATATTCCCCATAAAACCCCACTTAGCCAAGTTACAAGTTGGCTTAGCTATGGCTTAGATATTTAAGGGACCACCATGTACCGTGCATTAGTTGGTTAACAAAAAAGGCGATGAAGCTACCTGGTATTTTATTGGGGATCATTTTAAGATATTGAATATCTAATGGGGATGATATAACACTTGGCTTTATTGGGGATAAAGCCAATTGTACCTCGAACTCGGATACCATGGGATATCTAGAAAAATTGGCCAATTTGTTGTTTATACTGGGATGATTATAAGATAATTTAAAAAAGGGCTGTAGCTAAATTTGGTTTATTGGGACAATATACTCAATGGTGTCCATTGGGCATGATACTACACGAGTGTATCGGAAATTATTATAAGACGTCCAATTAAGGACAATTGAGGATACCTCTGAAATCCTCTGAACCTGTTTTTCTGTTGGTCATCGCCCCATAGTCGATAAATCCAATTTGTACATCAGCAGTGCAGTCCTCTTTGTGGCACCATCCATCGAAATGGCCAGAGATTCATCCACATGGGGAACACATCGGAAAAAAGCTGGGTAACTTATCTGGTTGGTGGTTTCAACCCCTCTGAAAAATATTAGTCAATGGGAAGGATTATCCCATATATCATGGAAAATAAAAACAGTTCCAAACCACCAACCAGTTATTGTCAGTTGAGCACACCAAATTTGATTATACGAAAATTGCCAAGCTTTTTCAATCTGAACAACTGGGACTGTAACACACAAAAAATGGAATTAATCTGGTGTTCTTGAGGGAATGTCTCCAGAGGGAAGAACGGGCACTTGACTTTCAACAGCTGGGGGTTTTACATCACGAAAAATAATGTATCAAATGTATTCAAATGTGGGAATTAAATCAAACATGAGCAGTGCTCCCCGGAACTTCGGATTATATATAATTATATATATATAAATAACCATACTTTTTCTTTTGTTACTGTAAATCTATGTTTGAATGGCATCTGGAAAATAATTTAAACATTTTTTTTGCCCACAGGATCCCCGCATGTCAAACACATCATGAAGCTTTGACAGGTTGTCAACCCAAAGCCATGCCCAAAATCTGGAGGCTTCCGTTTTGTCATGGGGGTAGCCCCAGTTATCATCCAATTTAAATCAATTTAATAGGATGTTCCACTAAAAAAACCATCCAGCTATTGGGGTACCCCCATTGAACCCACCATACCGGATCGCCTTCAATGGAGGATTGACAACAGTAACCCCGCCTACGCCTACACTGAAAAAGCAAGGTTTTTCATGTGGCCAAAGCCATTCATAAACAATTTTCAATAGAGGTTTAGTATTGGACATACACCGGGGATGGCATTAAATATATTAAATTGAGCTTCAGATGGTTGATTATTGGCAGGGATTAAAAAGGGATGGGACTGGCGGGTGAGTCCAGTCTCACCTCTAAATTTCTAAATCCGTTGGTGAATCATACTTTTTTTCCCATCAACATGGCCACTTGGGAGGTATACCCCATTTCAAGACATGCCCATATTATCTGATTGGTTTCAACCCTACTGGATCGTATCAGCCAATGGGAATAATAATCCTAAATAAGGTAAAACATCAAAACAACATGAAAGCGCCAGCCAGATATGATGTTCATTCTGAAAAGGGACGAGATGTCACCACTCACCACCATTACAAAGTGGAGCCCTTGAACGATAGCTAAGTTGGCGGACATAACTACAGTAGCTACGGTCTATGATGCTTACAACTATAGTATTCATGGGGTGAATCTAAACCAACTATAAATATCTCGACCATAAACCACCATAGTTAATCTAGTTATCATGGGGGTTTGTAATAGGGTTTATACATGGTTAACGATGGTTTTTAGTAAATATGGCTTTATAAACCAACGTTCACATCACTCAAAGACCCCACATTGCCTAAAACTGCCCAGCCACCTGGGCTGCCGCTTTAGCGTCTGACGCTGCACGCGGCACCTGCTGGCAAGGGAAGATCTTAACCATGCCTAAAATTGGTACATGGAGGTTTCAAAAGATGGAGGGTACCCAAAATCATCACAAATAAAGGTATTGAAACCTCCATGTACCAATTGAAACATATTAACATATATGTTACCATGGGTTTCAATATGTTATTTTCAATATGACCATGACTCAGCATTGAACCATATGACAATAACATATTGAAACCCACGGTGACTTGGAGATCTCCCATGTACCGAGAAAAGCCCATGTTGTTTTTTGCCTATGGAAACCCATGGTTTTTGAGCCCGTCCATGTTTTAGTTCTCCAGGGACTCCAGTGGCACCTTCCGGGATTCAAAATATTCAAAGCCTGCCATTTTGGGGCCGGCTAACTTTTTTTCCTACTCGGGTCTAAGTTCCAACAATTTTTGCGGAAGTGATGACTCAAAATTCCATGCCCCAACAGATGGTCAAATACAAAAACCCATCCGGGAACCCCATCCCATTTTTGAGCCAGCCATGACCGCTTTATGAGAGCCAGTCCCAAGACCAGCACAGGCAAGCTGCTTTCTCTGCTGCTATGTTGGCGGGCTGTCCAGCTTGCACTTTCAAAGGTGCCGCCACATCTTGCTTCTGTGTCAAAAAATCCTGCAACTCAACTAAGATTCCAGGGGCAAAAACGCTCTCTCTCTTGACATCTCATGTCTCTATTGTTGGTATTAAAGACCTGCACATCTTGTGCTTGGCCTTTGACACATGGGCTCTGGATTTGTTTCAATCGTTCCGCAAGACATGTAAGATAATTACTCACAATCAGAAGCTAGCCACAGGAACAAGTAAGGAAAGAGATACTGGCACAGAAAGTATCATGTGTATGCGTGCATCACGTTCACAAATACATGGACAATATCACCATGCATAAATTTGATGCTCCCAATTCCACTTAGTCAAAGCTGTTGACCGGTCCTGACCCAAAGTTTGGGCGCAGATGGGGACCAAGATAGCCGAGATAGCCAGAATCTTGGTCATCACACTGTGGATGTTACAGGATAAGCCTCAGGAGCCGCCAATAAGTCGTTAAAAGAGAGTTGGCGAGGTCGAAATTGAAGATCTTCTGTTCATTTCACAGATAGAAAATTACCCATTTGTAGATGATTTACCTAGCAAACAATGGTGATTTGCCATCGTTGTCTTAAATTATCAGAGGGGACCCGCAAAATGGAATGGATTTACTATACCAATATAATTATGTATATAGATAGTATATATATACATGTATCAAACATGGAGCAAACTCTGTGCTTCCCCCAGTCGAAGAAAATTGACGACAGCCTCAAATCTCCACAGTCACGCTGATTGAATCCCCACACCTACGTGGGTGCAGTTCCACTTAATTTATACGAATAAGACAATAAATATATGTATATATATATGTAGACTATTGGGGGTTACCCTCTGGTAATTTAACATAGCTATAGAAAATCACCATTGGAAAAAGGTAAACCATCTATAAATGGGCCATGTTCCATAGCTATGTTAGTTTACCAGAGGGTACATTGTCAATGTCAACCCCGGATAAATAAAACCATAAGCATTGATCGATTACTTCGAGGGTCCCCCCCAGTGATAATCCACTACAATGGTTCTTTTCAGCCATTGACCAGCCGGAAGGTGATTATTGCGGGGTTGACATTATGTCAATTTGTTGAAAAAACACCACTGCAACCGCAAGCACCACTTGGATGTGCATCCCACGAATCGGATCCGTGGTTTATAATCCATACATAACCCATATATATATAGTATATATCATTATTATATATATATATATAATCCCATTTAATATATAGTGGGAATATTCCATTAATCTACATCACTGGGATTTTTTGACCCATTTACCAAGAGGCGCCCGCACCCCCAAGCAGTCACCAGACATCAGCCAGGGAACGATCATGAATGAGCCAGGCATCAAGCGACAAAGGGCTTGGGCCAAAGTTAAGGAACGGCAAGGGCTGGTTTCAGAGATCTGCAGGAAAGTCTGAAAAATATGGGTTATGGAATATAAATGTGGGATTACATGGGTTATATATGGGTTATATATGGGTTATATATGGGTTATATATGGGTTATATATGGGTTATATATGGGTTATATATGGGTTATATTTGTGTTTTATATCAGACATGTTGGTGTACTGTAAATCTTCCCTTCAATTCCCTGAGAAGATGTTGGTCACGGAACTGATGAGTTTCCCCCGGATGCAAGGGGAGGGTGACACTCTTTGTGACAAAGCCATGGTGTAATCATCATCCCGGAGAAAGATTCATCATATTTCACCAAGTATCCCAAACACGGATGGAAGGTGGTGCCCTTGTTTGAATCAACCCAATCCAACTGACAGTGTTAGGATTTATCCCAACAAAAAGAAGAAGGGAACCACTGCGGGAACCACTGTCCCGACTTGACTTGGATATAATACTCCACTGCTCCAAAATGGGGGGGATCCACAAGAATAAACCATCCCTAAGTTGTGCCTTTATTTAATCATGTATAGATCATGTATAGATTTATAGATATTTATAGAGATTTATGTAGATTTATATAGAATTATATTCAAGTGTACTAGCTCCCTTTATCTTTGAGACAATTGGGGATGGTTTATCATTGCTGATCCCAGATTCTAAGCCATTCCATGACATCTCAATCAGCAGTTCCAAGGAGATAGCAATTCTCACCAACCTTCATGACATTCAATGGCTAGCAACCGAGAAAAATCAGCACGCCAATTTTCGTGCTACCCTGTGGTAAACTAATGGGAAAACCATAGGAAAACCATGGGAAAATGGGGATTTATATGGAAAATCACCATTTTCAATGGGTAAATCCACTGTTTCTATGGGCCATTTTCAATGGCTATATCTGTTAAAGTACCAGAGGATAAACATCAACTTTTCCATCCCACCTCAGCTTCCCATACACAAACTCCTCTGGGATGTACTCATTGGTCGCGCAGGACATGAGACCACGTAACCCTCCACCTGCTTTGGCTTTAATGTCAACCCCGGATTAATAAACCATGGTTTACTAATTAGGGGGTATTCCCCCAATAGTCATGATTTGATACTTAAATGGTATCCTCCCAATTAAACAGCCTAGGCTCCTAGGGGTTTATTAATCCAGGGTTGACATTAGGGGTTATACAATGCGCGAATAACTCCTGAAGAGGTAACGGTTTGTAGCTTAAGGCACCGTACAGATTGGATGGTTTGGGAAACTGCTTTCCAATGTTGTTGCGGCGTTGTTTGGATGGTATGGTATCTGTGGGCAGGAAGGAATTTCACCGAATCTTAGCAATCTGTTGGACATGGACAAAGAAGCATGTGGTAAGCACTATAATAATCAATCCCAGTAACCAACCATTTTTGCTTCATTTCACAGCATCCCAAATAGGGACCCACATAAACCCCAGTCGGGGATTGTTTCTTGTTAGCTTCGGTCAAATCCTGAAATCCACATGAGAAGATGGTGGTGTTTGAGATGGCACTTCAGCGGGGGTTGGAAGCAACATGGGGATGGGTCAAAACCCTATCCCCCTGGTGAACATCAAAATAGCTGGTAAATGGATGTTCATCCCCCTAAAAATGGTATGTATAGGTATTGATCCATAGCCACATGTTTTTCATGTTATTGAACCACCCCCTAAATGCCTAAATGTGACCCCACACAGATGTTGAAGATTCTTCCTATCCACAAACCGACACATGATTAAATAGGGCTTCACCAAACAGGGGCAGGGGGGTAGGTCATTCCCACGATTTCATTTTTTGATGATTTGTCAATGGTCAACTATTTAGGCACCATTTTTGGATCTCACTTGGTGATGTGATAGGTGGATCCCCTAACCCTCTGGTAAACATACAAAAAACTATTGAAAATGGCCATTTATAGTGAGTTTTCCCATCAAAAATGCTGCTTTTCCAGTTCGTTATGTTAGTTTACCAGAGAGTAACCCCTGGTGAATCAGGCCACTGTTTCCCTTCCTTTTTTCAGGACTTCAGTGGAATATATGTGGAATCCCCGAGAACAAACCATCTCCATCCGCATCAATGCCAAGGACCCGAGCAGATGTGGCTGCTCGCGTCATGTTTACAATGAACATATATGAAAGTTCAATGGTGGTTTGACCCATACCCAAATTCAACATGGGGATGGGTCAAAACCCTGGTACCTAGTGAACCCCAAGTCATGGCTGGGATTTATGGATGTTCATCCCACTAAAAATGTATCTATAGGTATTGACCCATAGCCAAATTCAACATCACCATACAAAATTGGTGAAAGGATGTCAAAAGCCTGCTGCCCGGCTGTTCAGAATCCAACTATAAACGCATTACCCTCTGGTTATGACTAACATAGCCATGGTATAGATGGCCCATAGAAATAGATGGTTTACCTATTAAAAATGGTGATTTTCCATGGCGAACTGTTAGTCATAACCAGGTGGTAAGTGACTTGACCCATTAAAAAAAGAGGAAACAACTGCATTGACTTGGGCCGCATTGACTTGCCCGCACCTTCGATGATGTCATTGTTGGCATACCTTGCAAAGACCTTCTTGAAGGCTTTCTTCGCCTCCTGATGTCATGTTAGGACCGCAGTCGGAGTCAAAAACCGAGTTGGATGAGTCAAGGATGGATGAGACACTATGACAATGTGGTAGTTTACTGAAACCATAAACCAGCCACAATAACTTCTCAGGTATGGTTTGGAACTATACCATACCCCAAGTATTCAAGTATTGAAGGTTCATAGATATCATAAATTGGGCTTACCACATTTATGAAGAACTAGAAGTAGCTTGAGAAATGATATCAGGGGTTCTTATGTCATGGGGGATCCCCAGTCGTCACCATGGTTGTTTCAATGCTCTTTTGTGGTCATCCATGACAACTGGATGAAAACAGCAGCCACGTCGAAAACGATACCGTCCTTGATTTTTGCGAATGGAACACACTACAGTACATCTTGAAGACATTCCCACCAAATCAAACAAATCTTAAATATCTCTAAAATGGAGTGGGTAGTAGTAAAAATCGCCCAGATGTGAGTTTGGAGGCTAACATTTGGACCCACAAAGGTATGGCTCAGTTGTGGTCTGTTTGAAGATATCTTTTTAGCGCAGAGTCAAAAAATTGAGAACCAGGACCCCAACGGATTTTAAACCATCTATGTTTGGGAACACCCAATTCTGAATGGTGGTGTCCACCATGTCAGCTATTGAGATCATCATCCCAGCTAGGATGGCCGATGAATAAAACCAGCAACCAGTGATACCCTCTGGTAAACTAACAATTCACTATGGAAAATCACCATTCTTAATGGGTAAATCCACTATAAATAGCCATTTTCAATAGCTATTTTGACATAACCAGAGGGTATCTTGCTTCAAAAATGACGACCTTTAAGGGTTTTATGATGCTTTCTTCCCATTTCAGCTTGGTAAAGCCCCCCTGTCCCACCAGCGTCCACCTCCGTCAATGCGCACAGCTCACGGATGTTGCCGGGCTGGACGACCTTGGATAGCCGGTTGTTGCCACCAGTTTTTTTGACGTTTTAAAAACAAATTGTCTGGTTGGATAATGGGGGCGTAATATTTCCACTATTATTAGTTATATAAATGAATAGATAAATGGTACTGATGTTCCAATATTATATGATTAGAAGATTAATGGTGCTAATGTTAATATGGACTAGATGATAATATCTGGTTGGTGGTTTCAACCCCTCTGAACAATATTAGTCAGTTGGGATCATTATTCCCAATATATGGAAAATTAAAATTCATGTTCCAAACCACCAACCAGCCAGAGATTGCTCCACCATGCTGTGCCACGCAAAGTGTGTTTTTTTTTTGCATTCCAACTCTAAACGGAGAGGTATTCCATCTCTGCTTGCGGCAAGGTATTCAGGTATTCAAAATGACATCTGAATGAAACAAATGTGTTTTCATCTTGAATTTCTGCATCCAGTGTAACTTGTGTAACTTTTCTCAGCTATGATTCTGAAGCTTGCCCTGATGCCCACATGCGCTGGACATCATCGAAAGATGTGGCATCGTTCATTCAACTTTTTGGCTGGTTCAAACTCTCTATTTTACACAGGCTATATACCCATAATGGTTGGTACCTCACCAGTCCCTTATCTAGTCACCTGCAAACAAACAACCAACCTTAGACAGCGTCACCGGAGACTTATATCAGATGGCAGGATAAGGAATGTAATGATCCCTCGAATAGCCCATCCACACATGTAAAACAGGTGACCAAATTTGCCAAATAATTGGATTTTGACCCGTGTCCCATTTTTTCCCCCTTTTTTTTATCTCTGAAACACCATATGAAAACTCACGTTTCACCCCGAAAATGTCAGGCGTTTTTCTGCTTGGGGGTCCAACCAATTTTCCTGAAGAAAATCGCTGGGATCATGGCTGGTCATCAGGTCATCACCAGAATCGACAAGTCGAACTAAACCATCTACTGGGCTGAAACTGTGCAGTTTAGAAAAAACCAAAGAAAAACAACAATTTCGCAGTTCTGGTTGGGTTAAACGATTAAATTGGTTGAATCAAAGAAATTGATTTGAGTGGCGGAACATCTCTGCCATCTGGCGGTATTCCCAGTCAAATATTTGAAACCATCAGGCACAGGAACATCAAAAAGAGATAAAAAGAGTGGTTTCTACCATTCTATGCTCCATTCTTTGGTGGCCCAATCCATCATTATTCAATGGCATATACGCCCAGTAAATCCATCCTGCAGTAAATCAATAATCACAATATATACACATCCCGTATATCACAAAGCTATAATTATACTTATTAGAGTCATATATATATAATATATCACAATTTATACTTATTATATTCATCCATATATCTGGATACCAATGTTGTTGTCCAATGATCATCCAATTTTTCTGACCCAGCTACCGGCCACGTGGTGTTCTCATCCAGCAATTGCGCCTCATACCTGGAGCGTGAAAATCATGGTCGAAACTTATCGAAGCATTAAGGCATAGGGATTTCACCATTAAGACATAGGGAAAACCAGAGGAAAACCACAGGAAAACGGTGATTTCATGAGATTGATAGCTGATTTATGATAGCTAAGTTGGTGGACATAACTCCAATAACTATGGTTTATGACACTGATTGAGTATACCGGTTTATAAACCAACTTATAACTGGGGCCCCCCACATTGTAGGGATTTCACCAACATGGGAAGAGTTTTGTGCCACCCCTGGATGAATGTTCACCCCTAGGCCGTTTATAAAGGAGGGGGGGTACCATTTGAGTTTCAGATTCTCACGTCATTTTGGGGAAGTATCATGGCAGGAAAGCATCAAACATCAAACCATCAACCAGTTCTACTATCCTCTGCTTGGGGAATATACCCATCTATTTTTAATAAACGAAACGGTTTATTCATCCAGCCTTGACATAAACGAAACGATTAAAGGGGCCATCTTCCCCTTCCAGGGATTTTCCGCACGGCCGATGAAAGCGCAACAGGGCCCAACAAAAAGGGGACCGATCTCCGAAGGCATCCCCCCTAGCCTGGATGTGTAAGTTGGCTTACAACCAGGATATATCATCGGAACTTGGAAAACTTGGATCAAATTCTGATCACATGGGGAGGCCAAAAATCTCCAAACATCTTGTAAACTGGTTGCTGGTTTCACCCTGAAGAATATCACTGGGGGTCAACATTTCATTTCTGTGGTTGAAAATTAGAAACATGTTGAAAGCACCAACTAGATCAGTATATTATCCTGCACATTCTCATTCTAGATGGTTCCCACGTTTGTTTAGTAAAATCACCAACCAAACATTTTTAATTGCTTCCAACCCACATTTATGGTAAAACCACCAGTTTTGATGCTTGAATCAGCTTAAATCCCCGTATGCCTGGCACCCGAGGTACCTGTTTACGGTACCCAAAGTCATAGCTGGTTTACGGATGTTGATTCCGCGAGCTAAGGACCCATCCCCATATGGGGGTGGGTCAAAAATAGTACCCTCTGGTTATTTAACATAGCCATGGAAAATGGCCCATTTATAGATGGTTTACCTATTAAAACCTCCATTTATAATGGATTTTCCATGGCTATGTTAAATAGCCAGATGGTAATACTTCGGGGAACAGAGAGTTTGGTCTATTTTTAGTATGAACCAATTTTGACCCATCTATAAACCATCTATTAACTATTCTATACTTTTCTTAGTTTGCTCTATTATTAACATGTGTTAACCATGTATTCTTAGGGGTACCCAATTTTGACCCATCCCCATATCATGGCATCCCACAGAACGCGCTTCCCTTTCACCATCCACCGCTTGCGGCACGTGTCTGGTGGGTCCAAGTTCCTTCTTGTGATTCGGACCTGCGGCAGGTGACCTGCCTGTGAGTTCTGGTGGTGATTTCCATGGGGATTTCCATGATGATTTCAATGGGAGTTTTTCTGGGATTTCATAGGGGATTTGGTGATTTAATGATGATTGATGATGGTTAATGATGGTTTGTTTCAATGGTTTCTTTGTTTCCATGTTTGTTTAAATGATCAATGATGAGTAATGATGATCAATGGTGGTGAATGGTGGTTAAGGGTGAACATTTACAGGACAACCCAGTATATTTGATGGGACAGTTAGATTGGACTCCCTATGTTTCTGGTCAAGATTTTCCATCAAAGCAATCCATTGTTTGTTGGTTTATACAGCCAGCAAACTATGGATATATCCACCATTAACCATAGCTAAACTATTTCTAAACCAGCTTAGCTAACGAACTGTGGCATCACCTTGTCGAAAGGAGAACCAACACAATTGTCTTTGTGTCCTTTATGTGCGTGCAAATAGCAATTGCTGGCTTCTAGGCTACGATCTAATTTTGATGGCACCCAGTCTTCGCTCCAGCCAGGGCATGATTTCGATTTAAGCATCTCAGATTTGCACTTGACAAAATCGCCAGCGATTCCCTTAAATTGTCAACGAAACATCCTGGAGCAGTCCCCATTTCGGCTTTGGTCAAGTGACTAAAGACCCCCCAATTTACTGGATCAGAATTGCAATCTCATATATACATTATATATATATCACTATCTAATTATATATATATATATATTATCTATCAATAATTAGTAGTGAATAGTCTATTCCAGTTCTCCATTTTTGAACCTGACCCATCTGACGACACGTTGACTGATCCACAGCATGGCATCGTGGCCAGTCCGTGCAAATCAAAAAAGCTGGAGCTGAGGTGAAAACGAGCAACGGTGAGAAATTCCCAATGTACCCGGCCTGGTAATTCCCTATGGGAAACATTGCAATTTTTTGTGGGAAAAACCCTGTGAGAATCCATGAAATATATGGAATCACCCTCTGGTAATGACTAACAGTTTGCTATTGAAAATTGTCATTTATAGTGGAGTTACCCAGCTATAACATGGTGATTTTCCATAGTTTTTTCTATGTTTACCAGAGGGTCATGATTTTCACTCATCAAATCATAATCAAAACACAAACAAAACAGAATTATATTCATAATCAAATCATAAAAACCATACTAAATCTTTGTATTTTATCATGGTTTTCCCACAAAAAAAAAACACACACAGTTGTAGGCACGTCACGCGCCTGATGCCAGCAACCACGACCTTCACAGCGTTTGTTGCTGCAAAAAAAACAACTGGGTTTATGGTGGTTTAATGGAGATTTCATGGGATTTTAATGGAATTTCATGGGTTTTTGTCAGCTGAGTTGGTTGAAGCAACCAGTATAACCAGGGTTGCTGGTAGATTATAACTAGTTCATGGGGTTTTAATGGGTTTCGAAACCAACAAACAGAACTGGCGCAATTAGTAAATCATTCCTGTGTTAGATTGCCAGAGAGGATCCACAATCCACACACGAAAAAGATACACCAACAAACAGAGACGCTTTTTTCCTCTATCATTCCTGTGATTGGGTTGCTGTGTGTGTCACTGGAGACTTGAAAACAGCTTGTAATTGGTACATTGGCAATTTAAAAGGATCCATAAATAAGATGGCATAATATTCCTATGTAATTGGTACATGGCAATTCGTCCTTGTAATTGGTACGTATTGTCGCACAATTTTCGCGGATTTGTAGCTGGTGCCAGAATCGATTGAAGTCTTCGTCCCCTCATTCATACATCTTGAGTCTCGACCCAATGTTTCCGATGTGCTTGGTAAAGAGTCCCCACAAATCTCATCATTGATTTGGTGATAATCTGCCTATATTGTGTATATATAATTATATATATATATAGATAACTGTATGTATCCGTATAATCTCATTATACATATAATTATATATATAATTATGAAGAACTTACGATAAACAAACAAAAACTGAAAAAACTTATTTGGTTCCCCCTATCAACCATCATTTATAGCGAGGTCGTTGTAAGATCCAGATGCACCCATGGGTTTCCATCGCCATCACGTGCTGCCAAAGGGGCTGTCAAGAGACTCGTACTGCATCCCCACCTTATCGGGAATGGTTTGGGACCTGTGCCTGCAGAAACAACCAAACAACGATGCGGTTTATTATGGAAAAAATTCTACGAACCAATACTAATATAATATGGACCAACATACATCATATGTTTCTACATCATATGTGTGTATCATATCATGTATCTATCTCTCCTCACAGTTCTTTTTTTCCGGAGCTGTTGACCACGTGTCTCGAGGTGCCCAAGTACCTTTGGATGTTTGGGGGGATATCGGGTCATCCTGCCGGTTAACCAGGAAAAGTATTGAAAACTACCAACCAATTGTTCTCAAAACCCATCATTGGCGATATGCACCCCAAACATTTATTCTGCGTGAAATTTATCATGCCAAGTGCTCAACGTCTTAAGAGGATTTGTTGGCACACATGGAGGCTTTGGCCCCAGACTCAGAAAACATCAGATGGGCGCATGTGAAGTAACAAAAAAAACAGAGTTCCTATCATGTACCTGTGAAGCATAATGGAAGAGAGCGGTTTCTCAATCCAGAATTGGTAATCTGGCTTACTAAACCATCCAATTTTCTGTTGCAGATCATCCTAAACCATCCTGATCGCCAAACACAAATGAAGTTCTGCATGCATAAGTCAGAGTCAAACTTGGATATCTTTTAAAATTATGTGGTATTTTAGCGTTTAGATATCATTCCCGGAGGTGTTTGCGTCTTTTGGTTACATTTCCATCGAACAGCCTCCTGTCAACTAATATGTGGAAAACCCACCACGAATTTACATCATTTTCGCGCGGGTTTCCTCCCCATTGCTTTTCCACATTTTTTTGTATGTTTTTTTGACGTGATTGATACTATGGTTGTATCAACCATTAATCATAGAATTCACCTAGTTAGAAATCAACTCAAGCACAATAGCTTACCCTTGATAATCACAATCCATCCCAATTAATCCCAACTAATTCCAAGGAATCCCAATGTATACAATATATTACTGTCTATATCATAAATCCCAATACTTATATATATATATATATATATGTATATGATATGTATATGTATATGTATATGTATATGTATATGTATAAAATGGTAGTTTACCCTAGGCTACCCATTTCATTACTTCACAACGTCTTCACAACGTGTTCCGAGGTGCCTCAATCAGCTCAGGCGTAAGGCCCTCCAGCACCAAGTCGGTGGACTCCAATTGAGCCCCCTGCGGTGGGCCACGGGACCCCAGTGATGCGCAGGTTTTTTAATATATCATCTGGTTATTGAACATGGCCATGGAAAATCCATTATAAATGGAGGTTTTAATAGGTAAACCATCTATAAATGGGCCATATACCCTCTGGTGAACTAACATAGCAATGGAAAATGGCCATTTATAGTGGATTTTCCCATGAAAAATGGGGGTGGGTCAAAAATAGTACCATCTGGTTATGACTAACATGGCCATGGAAAATCACCATGCTATTAATAGGTAAACCATCTATTTCTATGGGCCATCTATACCATGGCTATGTTAAATAACCAGAGGGTATACATGTATATATATATATATATAAACCACCAATATCAACCACCAACAACAGTGATTTATGATACTTATAACTATATGGAGGTTTCCTAAAATGGGTGTACCACCAAAATCAACCTAAATGAGACCATTTTGGTATTGAAACCTATTGCTTTTGGGTTCCATGTTTCAAGAAATATCCACATATGTATATATATATATATATATATGGGTTTATATAAACGAATCATAGTTAGCCATATAAAACCGATTACAACCCAGATTGTAACAAGATTCACTATGGTTTATGGTAGAGATATCTATAGTTGGTTTAGATCCACATGAATAGTATAGTAATAAGTATGATAAACCATAGTGAAATTGGAGTTATGTTCACCAACTTAGCTATCTTTCTGGGGCCCCACTACCCCGGTGATACCCTGGCAGCAACACGCAAAAATATTCAAAGTAGAATCCAGTTCTAAACTAATGGTAAATGAAAGTTGTGTTTTTTTGGGGGTTTTACTATACATTTGGCAGATTTGGGATATCAGCATGGAAGGTGTGTGTTTGTGTGTATGGTGCCCTACTGAAAATTAATTGTTGTTGCTGTGTACGTCTGGTAGCGTCGAAGGGCAACCGCCAGGCACAAAAGAAATGAGGCGAAGCGAGAGCAACGCTTCCCTGGCATCAAAATCCCTGACAAACAAGTCAGGGCAAGGCAAAACAATCCTGACAGCCAGGTCAAAAAAACAAAATCCAAACCTGACAGGCAATGGCGTGTGAGTGCAGAAACAAAATCAAGGGCCTCAGTAGGTACCTGACACGTGTCAAATGTAAGGCAATGCAAGTGGCGCAAATGCAAAAATGCCAAACTCATACAAGGTCACACTAGCACCAAAAATGCGCAACTGCAAGCAAATGTAGCGGTGTCTGGAAACAATCCATCAGACACGCCGGCAAAATGCAAATCAAAACATGAAATACATCAGGACTTTGCGAGTGCAGCTCTGGCTTCTTTGGCACTTGAAAAACAAAGGAGGGCCAAAACTCGCATCATGCGTTTATAAGGAAGCTTCAAGGCTTCATCAATGGTCATGTCACTTTCGGCTTTGGCTTTGGCAACACGTTTGCGCTCAAAATCTGCAACGATGTCAGGCCGGACAGTCTAAGGAAGGCAGGAAGGAAGGAAGGGAGGGAGGGAGGCAGGCAGGCAGGGAGGGAGGAAGGAGTTGCACCCTTGTTAAAATCTAGAGACCCTCACCTGGCAGGTGGAGAAATATAAAAGCACGGTCCACGAAAATTTTGATTTCTAGATTGCCAGTGGACTCGCAGCCTAGTTGGTTTCGAAAAATCACCCCAGCCCCATTTCTTTTGATCAATGACAAAGCTCGGCTATTTGAAGTGTACAACCGGATTCGTGCACCCCGGTTGTTATTTGGACAACAGCCTATCAATATAACTAGTGATATCATGAGTTAAAACGAAGTTATAACCATGATTGGCAATGCATATTCACTACCTACTAAGTACTAAAACTGCTAAACATACTATGCAAAATCCCTCACCTAAAATGTTGGGGGCAATTTGGGGATGATTCCCGAATCCAATTCCCATGATTGCAGTGGGGTCACGACGTGAGGACATTATAATTTACCCAGATTAATCCATGGTTTATAAACCCCATAACTACATTAACTATATATAATACCATAGTGGTTCTTATATTAACTATCCTATAGTTGTTATAATACCATTAACTATATTAACTATTATATAATAACTATTACAACCCAATTAACCCCGTTAACATTAAGATATCTAAAGTACATTAAATTACCCATTTGGGAATCGTTTATACCACCTATTTATGGTGACTTGGGGATTGTCTATGATTGTTTTACCCACATCATGTAGTTATATTAACCATATTAACCATATTAACCATATTAACCATATTAACCATATTAACCATATTAACCATATTAATCATATTAACCATATTAACTATATTAACCTGGTTGGTGGTTTTAACCGTCTTGAAACATATTAGTCAATGGAAAGGATTATCTCATATATTATGGAAAATAATCCAAATGTTTGAAACCACCAACCAGTAACCATATTAACCACGAATAACAGTAATTTATGATACTTATAACTTCTAAGTATATACCCTCTGGTAAACTAACATAGCTGTGGAAAATAGCCCATAGAAATAGATGGTTTACCGTTCTTAATAGCATGGTGATTTTCCAGTTCGCAAAATGTAAACGTTTACTGGAGGGTAAATCACTGCGATTGGTGGTTGATATGGCTGGTTGCTGTGAAGCACTTGTCCCAGAGCATATCGAGCCACCTTGGGCTTGGGCCGATTGTGGAACTGCACCAGCAATCTGGAGCCCTGCCGATGTCGGAAAGGTGGCACATGATAGAGACAACAGGAACATTTGACTGGGGAAAGCATGGAAAAATCACAGTTGAACATATAGGAACATCATCCAAAGCCATGTGGCACAGGGTCCCTAATTTTTTAGTGTAAATCAAACCTCGATCTTTGTTCAAAAAACATAAAGCAACAGTACTGCTTTGTCGACTCTACAGCTGCAAAGTCTGCAAAATGCCAGAACATCCTATCCCAAGTCGAAGCAGTTTAAATCTCATCTGTTTCGATGTCTTGTAAGGCATGATATAGGTACTGGTTTGTGGTTTCAACCCCTCTGAAAAATATGAAAGTCAGCTGGGATGACTATTCCCAATATATGGAAAGTCATAAAAAATCATGTTCCAAAGCACCAATCAGGGTATAGCTACTCAACACATCTCAAGAGGTCTGAATCAACCGGGCTGAACAGGGCTGATCGTTGGTCCTCTATGACCTACACTTTGCTGGTGGTTTCATGCAGATTTCCCATAGGGATATCGATACAATATGGTGCCCAGTGATGTGAACGTTGGTTTAGATTCACCCATATTCACCCCATGAATACTATAGTTATACGTATCATAAACCGTAGTGAAACTGGAGTTATGTTCACCGACTTTGCGTTCAGGGGTTCAACCTTTGCACAGGGCTTGACGATCCAATTCCTGGAAAGGGGCCCAGAAACTGGAAAGGGGTCCTCGAGCTTCAGAAACACCCTGATTATACAGTCATCCTTACTCATGATTGCTTTTGCCCCCACAGACACATCAAATTGCACAGACACTTTCTTCTGGGTCAAGATTTTGCATGTTTGGTGCCAAAAACCACATGTTTTGGATTGAACCCAAGCTATTCTTGCGTGTGCGAGACTAAAAACATACCGAAAGACCGCAGTGGTCTACCAAGTGTTTCGAACATGGATCACATGTTTGTTGCTTGACATCTATTCTTGCTGATCAAATCAGGTTTAAACAAGTGTTGCTTAAAAATGTCCTAACATCTCACTCTTTGTTGGGTTGATTGCTACCAGAAACACCATCTTCTACTTGGATGTGCATCCCATTTAGGATCCGTGGTGTATCATCAATATATATAACCCATATAATCCCATTTTTTCACTGGGGATATTCCATGAATCTAACTGGTGGTTGTTGACCCATTTACGATTCGTGGGATGCATTTCCAAGTGAGCAGCCTTCAAATTCCCTCTGTCTTTCTATTATACTGCTTGGTTAATAGGGATTCCCCTATTAGATTATTAAGTAATTATAATTCCCAATCTGGTTGGTGGTTTCAACCCCTCTGAAAAATATTAGTCAATGGGAAGGATTATCCCATATATTATGGAAAATAAAAAATGTTTGAAACCACCAACCAGCAACCAGATTGGGTAATATAATCCCCTATAATCATCAACCAACCAGCCGGAAAGCCGATCAGCCTCCACTTGAACCACGGTGGCGGCGTACCATTTGCACTCGCTGCTCACACTGGGCGGCTTCAGGTGGATACAAAATGTGGGACATGGAAACATGAAATGTGGGATTGGTCAACCACCAACCACTAGTATAATGGATTATTGGATCCAGGTAGTATAATCCATTAATAATGGAGTTATTGGAATTATAATGGAATACCCTCCGGTAAACTGTTACATAACTATGGAAAGATCCACCATTTTATAGCTGGGAACATCCACTATTTCGACTGGGTCATTTTCAATAGCTATTTTGACATAACCAGAGGGTAATTGTCATAATGGTTGCCAACTTGGTTGCAATTCATGGTTTAGTGTCGGATTCCATTTAGTTCCAGTGGCAATAAGTATCATTCATGTGGAATTAATGTAAATAAATGTCCAAGTGCATTTCATATGAAGTCCCAAATGAAACAATGGGTCCAATTGGGTTTGCAAAGGTTCTAGACTTGCAAACGGGCACTGCATGGGATCCATTAAATGGTTATTGCAGTTATAATTTCAGAATTGCTGTCACTTACCCAGTATACCACCTGATAAATATATCAATCCATTTACTGGGAGAATAGTTTCAAACCCAATAGATCCCCATTTAGAACCAAAAATGCGATCCCTGCAGAGTTTTTCGAACGCAAAGTCCACTGAAGATTCCCGTCAGGGTAATCTAAATTCATTTGTTGCTCCAAAGAATGATAATTGTGATGTTACAATGGATTTCACTATGACAAAAATCAAGGTACCTGCACTCTTTCTCTTCGCCCATTTCACAAGAATTCTGTTCAACGCGCAAAAAACCGCTCAGCCGATTTCTTATCCCATCATGAGTCCTTGACCAGTCCTATGGGGTTTCAGTACCTCTCACATTACTTAGCCCGAAATCTGTTTTTTTTTTTTGCGGCCAATGCACATAGGATCTTTCGATGTGGCCAATGCAAAGCGAAATTCTGTGTGGCGAAATATGTATATAATATATGTATATATGATATGTATCTAATATATGTATCACTTGGATCCATAGGGAGTAAATCAGAACCACAACCAATGTGGGTAGTCACCTGATTTCACAATGAAAAACTCTGGTGAGATGGGAATGAAACATCCATTTATGTCGGGTATGTAAACATCATTTCCGCTTCATCTTAATTTTGCTTAGTTGATGTTAGTTGTTCTTCACCCCCATATCCTGATTGCGGGGAGGTATAAACATGGCTGGAAAATCTCCAGGTAGTTACTTAGTTCGATGATTGTCCCAATTAAACTTCCATTTATAGAGGATGTTCCAGCTTGCAATGTTTGATTACCAAATGGTATTTTCCATTTATCATCATTATTGCCAGTAATAATAATAATCATCATCATTCTTAATTATTATTCCATCATTGACTATTAGTCATTTACTATTAATCATTCCCTATTAACCATTCACTATCAATCATTAACAGTTCAGTCATTTTTTAATTTGCACTGCCTCCAGCAAATTGTTACTCTTCACAACACCAGCTGTTTGAAGATTCCGGCTTGGCCCGGCGACAATTCTTTCAAGGACATCATTCAATGCCAACTCAACTGGGTATGACATGTGTCGACTGTGGCCCCTTTGAAAAAGTGGCTCCAAACCAAGTGTTTTTCGATGTTTTTCGAAGCCAATCGGGAAGCTGCTGCTCATGCTATCCCAAGGAATGAGATGGCGCAGCTCTGAATCGTAGGTCTTCGGGATGGCTAGTACTGGACAGGTACAAATAGAAGCAATTCAAAATCAGTGGCTTCTGTTTACCCTCTGGTAATTTAACATAGCTATTGAAAATGGCCATTTATAGTGGATTTTCCCATTAAAAATGGTGATTTTCCATTGCTATGTTAGTTTACCAGAGGGTACATCTATATACCCCCATTACCCACAGTCACACGTCATATACCCCCCATTGCCCACGTCATCCCCGACGTTTTCTTCGACGTGCCTTGATCGCCGCCCTTCCTCTTTGGCCGCGGCATCAATCTTGTCATCCACCTCCAAAATAACGTTGGGATCCTGTGGGTCCTGCAGCGATGGATTTTCCATGTCACTTGGTACAGGATGGGGCCCCCAAGATAGCGTTCAGTTGCCTTGTAAGTGGCTGAATGCTATGGTTTATGGTAGATACAACGAACTAGTTTTCATGGAGGTTATATTGGTTTATAAACCAACAAACATCACTGGGGGCCCCATCCTGTATCTGAAAATGATGGGAACAACTCCAGAATCCAATGGTTGAAATCATATTTTCTTTCCCCACCTGCCAGGTGAGGGTCTCTAGATTTTAGCAAAGGTGCAACTCCTTAAAAAACCCATTAAAATCCCATTCAATCACAATTTTTCATGGGGTAAAACCCGTTAAAATCCCATTGCATCACAATTTTTTCATAGGGTAAAACCCGTTAAAATCCCATTTAATCACAATTGAATTCATGGGGTAAAACCCATCAAATCACAATTTTTCCATAGTATAAAACCCGCTCAAATCCCATTAAATCACAAATTTCATGGGGTAAAAACCAATTAAATCATAATTTTTCCATAGGATGAAACCCGTTCAAATCCCATTAAATCACCATTTTTCCAAAGGATTTTGTTCAGTTCCGTCCTTGTAAGTCTTCTGTTTGAAGTCCTTTCTGAGGCGATGAAAGAAGGGCCACGCCTGCCGATCGTCTACCAAGTCGCGCCTGTCCCAGAGGAAGGGTTGAGGAAGCGGTGTTTTTAGCATCGAACTGGAAATCGATGGAAAAGTCACTGGAAAATATAGGAAGATGTGGGAAAAACGATGGACCATACCCTCTGGTGAACTAACATAGCTATGGAAAATCACCATTTTATAGCTGGGTAAATCCACTATAAATGGTCATTTTCAATAGCTATGTTAAATTACCAGAGGGTATGTGAAATTCATAAGAAGATCATGGGAAAATACGGGAAGATCATAGGAACATATATGGGAAATGAATAGGAAATATATGGGGAGATACGGGAAAATATAGAAAAACTATGGGAACATTATTTGTAAATGGAGGTTTCAAGCTGGGAAATTTGTCCATACTTGGAGGGATTGAATCTATAGCTAAGGGGAATGTTAAATATACTAAATTGAATATGCAAAATAGTCGACTCCTTATAGAAACTATAGAATCAACATATATATAATATAATATGTATGTAGTATATTATAATATACATGTTCAATACAATCAAATCACCTTGTACGATCAAATAACTGGAACATCTTTTCTGTTTGTAAGTGGAACCTTGTTATCAATGGAAAACCCATCCTGTTAGTCAAATCAATGGTTGCCTTTTTTCAAAATGTTTTTTGACGTAAACCGGTTTTGATGGCAAACAATGTCAAACGAATGGAATCAACAGATAACCTCATGGATATAGGTATTATATACAGAAACATACTTTACCATGGAAACTGGAAAATTGTGGTTTTTGCTATCAACCATGAATTATGTTTTCTAGTCTAGTACTCAAGCAAAGATAGTATCAGTACTTCAGACATGCAAAATATGTGTTTTTCTATTTGACCAGTCAAAACAACTGGAGTTCAAGAACTGCGTGGATTTGACCAACAATCATCCGGAAACCTTAAGAATCTTAGGAGAAATAGCGGTCCAACAATCAGCAACAGGGTGAAATACCAGGTATCCTTGGTGAACCATTTCCGTCAGCGCTCGTTGATGGTGCGGCAATCCCAAGTGTTGATACTTAAACCATGTTTTAACGCCGCACCATGGTTAAACCATGCCAGAAATGTGGGTTTAACCATGGTGAAACATGGCATTAAACCACTTAAAGCCCAATGTTTTATGGTTAAGCCATGGTTAAACCCATGGTTAAAGCCACATTTCTGATCACCAAAGCAACCGATGGTTTTTCAGCCACATATCTTTGACGCCACATTACCCTGCGGTAATCAAATGTGACAAGCTAGAAATCCACCAAACAAAATCAGATTTTCCCAGAAACTGCCACTTAGTTCGGGGATACCAATGGAAGGATACCAGTACCCCACGTGTTCAGATCCAAGGGGCGATGGAAGCGACCTGGAAACTGCTGTCGAAACTGCAACAACGTCAATTGGGGATAGCAACTCCCAATTCATCTTAAGATTGAAAAGTAAAATCCAATTCAAAGATATTCAAAAAGAATGGGAACTTACATGAATCACATGAACTTACCAATCTTTTTGGGCCTATACATTAATAATCATTAATATAATTTATAAGAAACATGACATGCGGACCACTCGTGGGATGCAATGACCTATGACAAAAAGGTGTTGTTGGTTGGCTCACATGGGTAGAAGTCAAAATATGGGTGCCCAAGATGGTCATCTGTACTCCCCTAATCCTGGTCCTACAGTAGAAGTGTCTCCTAGGTCTTGAATTTTGACTCATACCGACAATCCGACATATCAGCTCCAAAATACTATTCTATCATATTGTATCATACAGAATTGGGTTTATAATCCCATTCAGACCTAGTTTAAGCCGTTTAAGCTTAGTCATCTTAGTCAAGGTAGCTATATAGTGCATTCTGAAATAGAATAGTTTGAAACCTAAAACTATTCGGGATACCCTCTGGTAAACTAACATAACTATGGAAAATCACCATTTTTAATGGGAAAACCCACTATAAATGACCATTTTCAATAGCTATTTTGACATAACCAGACCAGAGGATAGATGATCCGCGACATCATTGGAACATGCTTTGGCGGTAGTGACGCCGGTGATTTTCAGGCTGGGTACTGGTCTACAGCAGGCATGGGAGTGGAGACAGGAGTAAACAACCCCGAAGTTGAAATTAACATCTATCATGTGATTGGGAAGATTGGGAAACCATTTCATAGAGAGTTTATCGACAACCAGCATCTTCCATCGACTGATTGGATAGCTAGTTGTTGGTTGAAAAAGCTCCAGTCATGGGGTGAATCTAAACCACCATTCACATCATTGGGACCCCACAAGTTCCAAGTCGTCTTAGTCAGATCCTCGCCAGTTCTGGACACCTAGCATCACCCATCATTTGCTGAGTATCCAATATCCAAACAATGGTCTTCCTTCAACCTAATGGTTTTTTGGTAAAATCAATAAATGTCCTAAATGTCCCAAAAATTCAGCTCAAACTCACTGGTTCTTCCTTGGTCGAAGCGCTTAAAACTCAAGGGCTGTCATCGCTGCCCACCTTGAAGATCTCGTTTCAAGCAGAATGGAACTTCCATCGACTACCTTCCAAAAGGCCCCCACAGGATGATCCACATCATGCTGAACCCATGGTACCCATGGAACCCGCGCGACAAGATTTTTTGGCGACCTACTCACCCCAATGTACCTCAAAATGTTGGAACTGGAACACCCCAAATATCCCAAATTTTCCCATTGTTCTATGGTTTCGCATATCATTTTCATCATTTTCATTCATGTTCATTGAATCATCATTCTCCATGTCTAAGTCATAGCTGGTTAATGGATGTCTATTCCCTTAAAAACACGGTCATGTGAATTTCTTCGATGGTCATTTTACCAATGGATTGTCATCATCTTCGCATCATTTCAATGGCCATACCCTCTGGTAAACTAACATAACTATGGAAAATCACCATTTTTTATGGGAAAACTCACTACAGTATAAATGGCCATTTTCAATAGCTATTTTGACATAACCAGAGGGTAACTCACTGGGAGGCACCCAAGGATCAACCCGGGGATCATCCCCAGGAAGGGCTCATCCCATGGGGCTTCCCAGTTTGGGCGCCTGATAATCTTCTAAAGGATCATCACCTTCTAACATTTCCTGACGTCCAAAGATGAACCAGAAAAAACCATAGAAAAAACGGGGATTTTAAAAGGGTCATGTTTTTTTTTTTATGGCAATCTTATTAGAACATGTGATAAATTATAGTGGGACATGCTAATTATAACATATTATATCATATTATAACCATCAAAATGGACATGGAAATTTGTATGGCAATTTTACGCCCAAAATAGGCGTTGAAGCAACATGGAATCCACCAAAACGATGTGGAGATATCTTGGTCTGTCTTGAGTATCGTTGCCCCCAATTCTTATCCGTACCACGGGCTATTCCGGGTCTGGCCCTCAGAGTAAAACTACCATGCTTGTGAAATGCGAAAATCAGGGGTACTCTTTCCAAAACCTAGACTTCATTGGAAAAACCTATTGGAAAATCATACGATTTTTTCTGGTTGGTGGTATACCTACCCCTCTGAAAAATATGAGTTCGTCAGTTGGGATGATTTTTCCCAATATTGGAAAGTCATAAAATTCCATGGTTCCAAAGCACCAACCAGTTTTCCTTGAGTTTTTTCCTCTCAAACGTCGTTTCTGATATTTTCCTGGCCAGTGATGTCGTTTGAACGATATTGGACTTCACCCGAAACACAATCCCTGGGGGGCTCCACAGAGATATCAGATATACATAGGAACACCATAGGAAAATGGTGATTCAACCAACAAACATTGGGGTTTTAATGGGATTTATAGCTGATTTATGATAGCTAAGTTGGTTTATAACTTCACGAAATAATGGTTTATGATATACTTATAACTTTTGGTTAATGGGGTTTATAAACCAACTTATAACTGGGGGGGCCACTGACAAGTGATATCAAATCTATCCATGTCTCAATCGCATTTGCAGGATCCATCAACCCATTTTTTACTCAACGAGGCCTGCAAAGACCAACATTCAAAAAACACCTTGATATCTTGATGCTGTTTGGTGAGTTTTGCAGTCCCTCAAGTTGGTTGATCCATTGACCTCATCTGACCTCATCTGACCTCATCCTCCGGTTGCACCCGAGGTCAAGAGACGAAGTTTGAGTCTGACCCAGCAACATCAACTAACACCAGTTCCTGCTAGGCAGGAAATTAAAAATAAATGATGGCAACTGTGCCCCAATTCAAATTCTCGCATCTACTATTTTTTTTGGTTCGGAAACTTTTGGTAGCTCCTTAGCTCGCTACTAGCCACTGGATAGTAACATGTTTATGGGTACCCTCTGGTTATGTCAAAATAGCTATTGAAAATGGCCCAGTCGAAATAATGATTTTTCCCATCAAACATGGTGATTTTCCGTAGTTATCATAGTTATGTTAGTTTACCAGAGGGTAAGGGCCAAAAAGTCCAAGGGCCTCATGCTTAGTTCCATAGGGCAGCAAATCCTCATCCAAGAGCTGGTATGAAGATAACCCATCACTCCATACATCCAGGATTCGACCGGGTCTGTTTGAAAATTGGGATTAGTTCATTATATTAATCATTGAGTAACCCAATCTAGTATTGGTATAAATCCAAGAATTATTGGAATAAACAGTAGAATAATTATATGAACAATGGATTATCCATTAATTTTAGAGGAAAGATGGATGAACCATTGGACTGTGGGGCTCCCAAGATTTTCAGGTACCTCCGACTGCGATTTCGACGTGACGTCTCCGCGACAAGTGTCCCAACCCTCAAGGGAGTCAATTAAAGTCTGATCCACCTCTAGTGAGGGTCTATGCCACAAGTGCCTGATTGCAGTCAGTCTGGTGGGATCACAGTGGGATTCGCTCAAATTCCATGAAGAAAATTCAAAGACATTCAACGACATCATGTTTGCTTTGCTGAAAGCCTCGAGTTTCCATACATGAAACGTTGGGATTTCAGTTCAAACAAATTGGATTTGATTAAGGCATATGAAGGCACTGAAATTAGGAAGACGAGTAGCAAATATTCAGATCGAGTACACGGCAAGGCTTGTCATCGGCTTAGATGTTCACCACAGTTGTAGCTATGGTGAATTTTTGGGTTACCCGTTATTTATAAAGGGGTTATAATCATGAAGATTACAGTAACCATTGGCTAACTTGGATATTTCTTGGGGGGATGGGCACGGGTGCTATCCATGATTCTGGTCGTCTTCTTTTGGCTAACTTTGAAACCAAGCATTTCAGCTGCCCCTGCTGCCACAAAGCAACATCATACTCTGCTTCCTTCAGGTTTTCTTACAGTAAGCCTTTTGGTTCCATTTGGTCCCTGACTTGTTCAAATTGGGAAAGGGTGCCACTGAGCCCCAGAAAGCTATCACAGCAATGATATTTGAACAGCGTTACTGACTCGCTTCCCAAATTCACTTCGGGTAGCTGTTCCTCACAACCTAAGTTGGATGCTTCAGTATGCTTGGGAACCAAAAAGGAACGAAATGATGCGTCCATTTAAGTTCGTATCCCTGTCTTCAAACCAAATAATTATACTGACTCAGTTGAAGAAGTCGAAGACAGGCAGCGCTGTGATCATATCGCTGTTTGCACCATGCGGCAAGGGATCGGTTGAAGGGAAAATCTTCGCCCGGAAACCATGGATTTTTCCATGTTTTTTTTTAAGGGGTCTCCCAAATTTTCCTGATTTCCCTATATTTCCCTTAAACCAATCCATTGAATGTGGCCACCACACACACACTTCCCGGTGATGCGAACTCACTGGCCAAACACACCCGAAACTCCATCTCTATCCTCGATGAGGGCACCAATGGAGGCCGAAAATGGTGAATTCTAAGGATTTCATTTCAACTACATACTGTGATGTGATAAACCCAACACTGACCGGGTATTAGTTCGGTGCTATGCACCCCTATGATTGATGACGTCAAATGATTCCCAAACGGTTGTTGAATCGGAATCGGATGATTTACCCTCTGGTAATTTAACATAGCTATTGGAAATGGCCATTTATAGTGGATTTTCCCATTAAACATGGTGATTTTCCATAGTTACGTTAAATTACCAGAGGGTATTGGCTTTACCATCTGCCCATTTTTGGGCGCAGATGATCTGCGGCATTTCGGGCGGTTGGTCCGAGAGACACTTCTTCAGTGTACTTCAAGCCCAAATTCGCACCTGGGCACTTCGAAGATTTCTCCAAATTGGAGACAGCTCCAATGTGTGCAGGTTACCCATGATTACCCTCGGCACTGCCCAAAAAAAGTATCCACTTGTCGGAGTTGTATGATTTGTTGTCAATTCAAATCTGGCCGGTTCGTGCTTTGTCAATGGAATCTGATGGTGGTTAGACCGTAGATCTAACTTGGTTTAGAAACGTTATCATAGATACATATAACCATCATCAACCATCAACCCCAGTCATCATAGATACATATAACATGTTATATAAGTTATAACTATATAGTTACTATATGTTACTATTGTAAAAGAAGAAATGCTACAACTATTATAAACTGTAAACCGCAGTTATCATCGTTGTGTTCAACAACTTGGCGATTCCTGTTACGCCTCACTTTCTTTCCAGCGATCCTGCTAGAATGCTTTGGTGAACACACCATGTGTCATGAAATAGATTTTTGAAGTGGCACAGGATCCGTGTATGTTATGCCATTTGGATCCATTTGGCTCCTTGTGGCAAATTGACATTTATGAGCGTGCATATAAGTGTGTTGGAATGCAGCTTACATGGAGATTCACAATTCAAAGTTGGTTTATACATCACTGGCTGCGAAATCCAAGGAGGACTTGGAATGTCAGGTTGGTGGTCACAACTCTCCTAGTTTAAGATCTATTATATATATACATATATATGTATATACAATATACATATATATATATACATTAAATTCACGAAGAAGACTATGCAGTGCCATTTCCCCAGTCAGGATGAAACAACTTCAAGCATTTGTTTACTATTATTTTTTGTTTTAGAGCGTGGGGATCATAGGTTTTCAAGATTTAACTTGAAATTGTTGTGTGACTCCTTAATCGCATAGCATTCACAGGGATTTTAAGATGTCAACTTATTGACCATCAGCAAACGTCTCCAACTTCCAAAACGTGTTCGTTACAATCCAGTGGAACACCTGTCCCCAAAGTGAAGATCCCTTCGGAAAAAAAGTTGTAGCCGCTTGGAAATAGGAGGACATTTGTCTGTAACTTTCCAAAACTAGGAACACCCAATTTTCCTAGCAAAAAAATGGCGAAATAGGAAGGGTTGGTAGTTTATGGTTTTCTGAATTTTCAGTCATGTGTTTTTGCTGGCCATTTCCAAGGAAATTCTTCCTTTTTTCTACAGGATGGGCCTCCCCAATGATGTTTGTTGGCTTATAAACCCCATTAACTATACTTATATCTACCATAAACCATAGTGAAATTGGAGTTATGTTCACCAACTGAACGCTATCGTAAACGGGGGCCCCACTACCCTTGAATTCAACCACTTTTTTTCGGCAACGGGTCCCGCGGGCCCCGCGTTAGCCCCGCGGGCCCGGCTTGGAAATAACTTAAGCAGTACCTGGATCATGCCCTGGAAATGCCCCATCGTAGCTTGCACAGTTCGTAACCCAAATTGTTTTTTTTTTTTTTTTTAAATAGCAGGGACTATATGCATTCATATTCCCAACTGCACCCCATGTTAGGGTAAATCCAAATTTTACCCCCGCTTTGCCTCCCCGTTACATCCCCCAAAAAA
>Ga0126342_10001566_pt1 | contig 32673 bp, 23 predicted proteins | sample Cyp1metagenome_FD_92528 | JGI IMG/M metagenome (GOLD analysis project Ga0126342, IMG submission 92528) | Coral microbial communities from Lord Howe Island, Old Settlement Bay, Australia - Cyphastrea 1 metagenome | ecosystem: Host-associated > Invertebrates > Cnidaria > Coral ...
CCAACCTACAGTCCTAAAATGCCATCAAGTAGCAGCTAGGAGGTGTAGGGTTGCCAACCTACAGCCCTTAAATGCCATCAAGTAGCACAACTTGGTCCCAACCACAGCCCACCAACCGTGCAGGATGGGAACTTGCCTCTCGCAACATGAAGTGGAGCGAATGCCATCGCTGCAGGAGGATTTGAAGAAACAGGTCAGCAAGCAGGCTAGCACGAAGGCTAGCACGTCTGCTGGCAAGCAAAATAGCAAGAAGGTGCCCTGGGGCATTGGGTTTGAAATCCGAGTCTATTTCAGCAGCTGAGCGGGAAGATGGTGGTGTCTTTGCAACATAGCTGGTATGTCTTAAATACTAGGGTAAGAGTATACTAGTATACTTCCCAAAATCCAATGATTTATCATGATTTATCATGATTTATCATGATTTATCATGATTTATCATGAATTTCCCATTGGAAATGACAATCTTGGGAAATTCAACCAGCCAAGGCAGGTACTGTAATCAGCCACAAGGAGGGCCACAGCGAAATCGCGAAATCGCTCACAGGCAGGTGCTCCCGGCAACTCCTTGAGTGACGTGCCGTCGCCCGAGCGAAATGAGGAAATGTTTGGGTCTTAGTTCAATCACCTGTGCCGGAGCGAGAAATCCGAAGTTGGCAATAGAAAAACTGGGACTTACCATGGAAAATGGATGAACATGGTGACTTGCCCAAGAAAAATGCTGGATTCATGGGGTATTATTGTGATAGTTATGACTAAATCCAATACTTGGAGGTGCAGTTGGGGTCCCCTATAAGATGGGAATATGTGGCCCCTACAACTATGGTGAACTATAACCTACTTAATGGAACTGCACCCCGAAGTATGACATAAACCAGTTAGATTCATGGGACCACTTATATGATGTTATATATATATAAATATGGATACCCCAGTTATATGTGGGATATTGACCACTTACTGGGAAGCACCCCCAGGTTCACAGGGTGACGACTAACGAAAGATTGCCGTTTTCGTGCCGCACCATGCATGGCAAAGTGTTGCACTTCTCGTTGTACAGTGCCATCCTTTGAGGGCATTTTTTGAAAACAACATTTGTTGTTTGTATGATGACCATCTGTATACCATCTGTTTGGATATCTTTGGAGTCCGAGTATTCCACTCCGTTTGTGGGTATGATTTTTTCTTACTGGTGCTAAACGCAGGGAATTTTCGGGACTGATCCATTTCATCACTAGTAATGTCATCATCCCAGCAACCCCCAGCAACCCATCCATTCCCTTCGTAAAACGCACCAGTAAGTTTTCATCCTTTCATCCTTTCAGAAGCGCCATTCCAACGCCATTGAGGGTCAGCAGCAAGAGGCTTCTGGAGGAGCAATCTGGCCACAGACGCCGTTGACCGAAGATGGTAATGGCATGTCATGGCCATAGGACATAGCCTTTGGCAATTTAACCGTTTGCGAACTGGAAAATGACCCAGTTACAGTTGATTTACCGAACTTAAAAGTGGTGATTCTCGATAGTTATGTTAGATTATGTTAGTTTGCCAGAGGGTTGTTATGGCGTTTTGACATGTTTTAACCATCAAACATGGAGGTTTCATGGTATTCCAATGGGATTTTTTCAGGTGGTTTGGTACCTACCCTCCAGCCGTGTCATCAAACATGGCTGGGGCCCAGGGCATCCCATCACTCAATTTCCTGGTGAAATTGCCACAAATGACCAGCCATGTACAGGGTGGGGCCCAAGGTCGTGAACGCTAAGTTGGTGGGTTTATAACTATAATAACAAGTTGGTGTATGATACGCAAATAACTATATTTAGATGGGGTTATAAACAAATTTATAACTGGGGGCCCCATCCTGTATGGGCATTCACTTGCTCATGTTGCTAGCTTCGAAATCTGTGGTCCATGTGCGTATTGATGTTCAGCTGTTGAGTCCTGTTTGGTTTCCCAAACAAACTTCTTCCAGGTGCTGAAGTCCCTCTTCAACAAGGTTTCAATACCCTCTGGTAAACTAACACAACTATGGAAAATCACCATTTTTAATGGGAAAACTCACTATTTCTATGGCCATTTTCAATAGCTATCTGTTAGATTACCAGGCCGGGTAACTAGAGAAGCGCTGTCCTTTGGACAGGAATACTCCGTTGGTGAAGCCTTAGGCGAGGGAGCCTTTGGCGTTGTCTACGCCACTTGGTGAAAAAAAAACACCAATCGCCATGTCTTCGTCCAAGGACCATTTTTGGATGTGATATATATGGGGATGGGTCAAAACCCTGGTACCTAGTGAACCCCAAAATAGCTGGTAAATGGATGTTCATATTCCCCTAAAAATGGTATTAATAGGTATTGATCCATACCCATATCTTTGTCAATTTTTAGATGTAACTTTTGGAGCAACATGCCTTTGTCGGTAGATCATGGTAGATCCACATCTATGCAACACATCTATAATATATGTAAAAAAAATATTATATAATGCATAGATATAGAACAAAATAACACAATAGACAAATAACATATATATACATATATACATATATTATATTCATAAACGACCATATAGTATATAGACTGGTAATATAGTTATGATACAGTACCATATTATAGAGTTATATAGAACAACATCCCACATATATATATATATATTTATAGCCAAAAAGTTCTAGTATGTTATAGATCTATAGATCTCGAGAAATCGAACAAACAGAACACGCATCATTGTTAAACACCATAGAGTTACTAACTCTAAATCTGACGTTAATAAGTTAATAGTTGGAGTCAGTAACATACTTTTTTTTTAAATTAATTGGAGTTACTTTCTAACATATATATATATACATATTTTGTTTTGCTCCCAAAAAACATATTGGAAACTAGTATCCAGCTATATCCAGCTATATCCAGCTATAGTAACTTATCCCACAAGCCACTGCTGCTCCGCCAAGGCTTGTACTCACCGATCCAGCGGCTCCGAGGTGTGCGCTTTTTTAATGGTGAGTTTACCACGGAAAAGATGGGAAAATGGAGCTTGAAACACGTTGAAACCAACCAACATGTTGATCAAATTGTTGATTTTGCCAGGGAAACGGAGGAAAACACGTATTTTTTTTTTTTCAACGAGAGAAATGGTGATTTCAGACAACATCTGGGATTTCAACCAGAAAACAGGCGGGGTGCGAAACAAAAACAAGAACCATGTGATACAACGGCAATGACAATGAGAAAAACTGGGTTTCAGAGATGTGTCGGAGTGATCATCAAGACATATCAAGACCACTTGAAGCTGCTTTCTGGTTGCTTATTTTCTGGTTCAATCTCCATTTTTCATCATTTTTCTTGGTGAAAATGAAACATCAAATTTTGCTGAGACTTTTTCCACGCAAATTGGGTCTATTTTCTTTGCATTCTACAGCATCTTCGTCTGGACAGGTTGCTGTGAAGATGGTGGACAAGGTCCAATTCTGATTCCCAGAATTGGATGCGTTGGACAAAAAGCAGACGGTCCCCAACCCTCTATACCCGGGAAAAAAACACACTGGTTTCCTTGAAGTGTTCCCTTGAGCCAATGCTAGGTATGTTCCCTTGAACCAATGATAGGTAAAAACCTAGTCAATGGATGTTAATGGGAAGTCTAATCCTTTAATATCCTTTAATGGCTAGTTTTCTATGGCAGTATCTACTCACCAGCTAATTTTTTTCTATTTTTCTGACTTGGTCTGGCAGATTGGCAACGCGCATCGGACATTTTTCGTAGCGATGTGTTTCGCGATGACAGGTAGAGACGCCTGCAGAGGTCATTCGCCGTGAAGCCGAGTTGATGCAGGCGGTGAGTTTTTTTTCGAAAGCGATGGGGGTTTTGTGGAAACCATAGGAAAATGGTGATTTAATGAGGGTTTATGGTTTATGGTGGTTTAATGGGATTTAATGGGATTTACCCTCTGGTAAACTAACAAAAAACTATGGAAAATCACCATGTTTAATGGGAAAACTCACTATTTCGACTGGGCCATTTTCAATAGCTATTTTGACATAACCAGAGGGTAATCCGCAGCAAAAAAAAAAGTTCTCCGCACATCTCCTCAATAGCTGATTCTAATGATGTTTAAAACTTGAAGAAATGCACATAAATGGTCTGGTGAACATAAATCAAAAACACATCAATGGAGGTTTTAATGGCACGGATACACAAAATGGCAGATGGCACGTTTAATGCAGACCATTTTATAGCACTGTAAAACAACATTTGGGATTTCTTGGGGTACCCCCTTTTTGTTTGAGACAAACGATGCAGTGGGTCACTGCGCTGATTGCGAGTCGGATCCCCTGAAGGAGATTGAACATGGTCATAGAAATAGTTGATTTATCTATGAAAAGTGGGGATTTTCCAGTTCGCAAACTGTCAACGTTTACTACATCTCACATGAAATCACCATTGATTCTTTGTACTCCGTACTGAGGGAGATTGGCTTCTTTTGAAAACACTGCGTCCATTGAGATCTGCACTCGCCAGACGCTCTCCCACGAGAACATCGTTCGCTTCCACGCGGTCTTTAGCGAAAGGCACCGGGTCTCGATGACGTCGCTTTCCATTTTGGTCAGGGAAGCAGTACGTAGTATAGTTGAGGACAACTATTTAGAACATCATTTTTTTTTCAAAATATCTGAACCTGCACTTAGAACATTAAAATCCTTATACTAAAGATGTTCTAAGTACTTGTTCGTCACTATAGAATTGTTTGGAATGACTATGAATGACTAAATCCACAAACCAGCATGTCATCGGCTCATACTCTTGCTCCCCGGATAATCAGAATGCTACAAGAGCAGAGACCACCCATTGACCTTGAGCTTGAACTGGTGTCAAACTCCCCTTGGCGGCTGCCAGGTGTTTTGTGTGCATTGTTATGGACAAGTACTCGGGAGGACAGTGTCAAGCTTGAGAGGTTTTTGTTATTTTTTGTTGTGAGTGGGGTTTCACCAGCCCGTTGTATTATGTATTCCATTGTCATAGTGACTATGAATATGGCACAATATCGCAATATTATGTATTCACATTTATATTCACAATTGTGACTATTCACATTTGTGTTAATATTAAGATTCAATATTAGTATGACACCTTTATAGCAATAATATACATTTTATGCCGTATTTTTTTACATGTTTTCACATTTTTTCGTCCATGGAGTTGGCCCTTCCTGGTGTCGCCAACCAGGAGACTTGGTCGATGGAATGCAAGCGCATTTGAAGGACAGATGGGGATGGCGAGCTATGGCTGTTCATGTTAGAACCCTGAGAGCCTGCTGGTCATTTTTCTATCAAACCAAAAAAACATGTCTTGAGGGTTGATGATTCTGACGCATAGCTATATGATGCTATATGAACTATATCCCCATGTAAGTGATGGATAGTGATGGTGAAAAAACTATTGCAGGTTATTGCAGTGTCGTTGCGTGTTGTTGCTTTATAAGTTATACATCCCACAACATATCCAATAAGCCAATAAGATCTTCTCATAAAGTAGCAGCCGAAGACTCTCATGTAACTTCTCGCCATACATATACTAAAGCCGTATTGTCAAATTGCCAACACCTCCCAACATATACCACCCATTATTCCCCGTTCATTCTTGATAAAATACCTCATTCATGATCGCAAATTCATATTCCCAATCAATCTCCTGGTTGGTGGTTTCACACATTTTTTATTTTCCACAATATATGGGATAATCCTTTCCATTGACTTTCATATTTTTCAAGATGGTTATTGCACCACCAACCTGTCTCCCACTTCAAAAATCAAGTCCCCGACATGGATGAGTTGGGACATTTTTTGGTTGACACAAAAAGACACCTCCACATATTTGGAAAATCCATGCTCTCGTAGATGTCCAAAACCAATCCATATCCAATGTTTTTTTGCTGGTTGCCATCTGGTTATTTGACATAGCCATGGAAAATCCCTCATAAATGGGGGTTTTGATGGGAAAATCATCTATAAATGGACCATTTTCCATGGCTATGTTAGATAACCAGAGGATAATTCACCCATTCATCAATGGTACTGTACCTCTTAACATCCGTTTTTTTTGCCAATCTCCTGTTTGAAAAAGTGTTGTTCACCACCAAACATTTCAAAATTTTGACCTTACAGGTGCAGTTTTTTTTTACATATCCAGCCAATGTCAAAGATTGACCGCGGGGCAAAAAAAACAAGCGAGGAGCGCGGCAAGATCAACGCACGGGATATTGTTCACGTGAGCTACCAGGCGAGTTGGCCGAGAAAAATGACAAGAATCTGATCCGGGGTGCTACGTTGCTGTTCAATTTCATGGGGAATTGTGTGATATGGGATACATGTTATAATATGGGATATATATATATATATGTTACAATATGTTATATATATATATATACAATAAGAAATATCTATAGAATCACAATGAAGTGGGATATTTTGTTCGCAGCCACACAGCTTTTTTCTGAACGGGATTCTCCTGGGAATACGCCAGATGGTGGCATCCATCCAGTACCTCCACGGCAAACACATCGTGCACCGGGACATCAAGGTGCGACGGACCGTTGGGACCGAGTTGGACCGTTCACCCACCCTCGGGGATCCCAGGATATGCATGTACCCTCTGGTAAACGTTAGCAAAAAGCTATTGAAAATGGCCATTTATAGTGGATGACTACCCATTAAGAATGGTGATTTGCCATAGTTATGTAAACGTTTACCAGGGGGTACTGTACATATAAAATATATAATATAGCTTCTCTTGGTTGGTTTTGATGGTTTATATATGTTACTCTATAGATCGCAAAAAAAGCTTCTGGTTAGCAATGATTTTTCATGCTGATGAATGGTGTTTAATGGAACCTGTGGTCTAATTTTACAGTTGACATATGTTTGCTTAACACATCCTGAATTTCTTACCCTCTGGTAAACTAACATAGCTATGGAAAATCACCATTTTTAATGGGAAAATCCACTATAAATCACCATTTTCAATAGCTATGTTAAATTACCAGAGGGTAGATTGTTTCCAGCTTTCCAACTTTTGGCTCAGCTAGCTTCAACTCCAATGGGATCAAGGTCAGACCCGAATCTTGCCCTGTTCGATTTGGCTCACTTTGGAAGGGCTCAACAATTTTTTCACACCCAAAAAGGGATGGTGAAAATGGACGCACATTGACAATTACCATCTGGTTATGACATTCACAGTTTGCCATGGAAAGATCCACCATGCTTAAGAACGGTGAAGCATCTATTTCGATTAGGGCCATCTATACCATGGCGAAATGTTAGTCATAACCAGAGGGTACCACATTTCTTCCATATTTTTCCGTATCCCAGAATGGCGGGCCGTACGTCCAACGGCCGTAGCATGACCCCATCAGGGCGACAACTTTTTGCTCAGCGTCCTGGACTTTAGAGATTTACAGTGCCGCGTTGCGTTGAGTGACTTTGGTGCCCCCGGCCGGTGTCAGCGCCATGGTCTACAGTAGATGGACTTATTTTTTTTTGTCCATTGTAATTGGGGTGCGGGGGGTTATTGGATTACAAGGGTTTGAATAATTCGTCCATCTACGGTAGTCCAATGGTCTCCAAAAAAGGTGTAAATCCCCCTAGCTTTTTTTTTTGGGGGGATGATCTTAATATGAAGGGATGGGATTCTATGGGTTTGAAAGTCTGAGAATCCACTGGTTCATCATTATATTGAGATATTTTGAGTACTCTCCCATTTTTTCAGACTGACCCATTTTGGTATATTTTGGTGCTTTGAAATATTGGCAATATAATGGTTGAAGCTCCACAAAAGGTGATGCTTGATGAATGGCTGCCTGGCATCCACCTTTAGGCTCAAGGTCATTGAGCGAGAACATGTTGAAGCTGCAAGACGCTGTAGTTTGCTCTTTTTTTCAGATGTTTGCCCTCAGACATTGAGAAAACTGCACCCTGTGCAGCTTTTGACACAAGTTGCCGACTCCAGCTCCTCTTGATAGCCATTTTCCAAAAAGGTCGAAGCCTTTTCGCCTTTTCCATAGCCCAAGATCAAGCTGGTCGCCAGCATGGTGCGAATGGAGGAGTTCCAGCGGAACTTTGCCTTTGTTCCTTGGTGAAGTGACTAGGTCATTTCCAGTCAGTCCAGAAACTGAACACTAAGTCACTAAGTGCTGGAGGGATTTGACATGATTTAACCAAAAAAAATCATGGCTCAACTTTTTTGGGTGATGAAATCATGGTTTAAACACCAATCATTTTTTTTTTTGGGATGGTTTAATCATGATTTCATCTGGTTTCACCAACATTCTGCAGGATTCTCCTGGCGCTTAACGCCGCGTCAGGTGGCGTTCTTGCTGGTGGTGTGCTTTGGGATCTTTGTGTACCTCACGAGGCGGTGGCTGCCAGTGGCGACACGACAAGAATCAGTGTAAAAGATTCAGTGTACTGAATTCATATCCATAATCAATAATTATCTAGAATCATAGATGTTTGTAGTACGAGACTAATCTTCTCTATTAGTACACTTAGCTATCAATATTATCAACGTTCTATTTAAACACGTGTATCTAGAATCTCTCTCTCTCTCTCTCTTTCTATATGGGTTTGTCTGAAAATAGGGTACTGCAAAATTTCCATGGTGAGTCATCATTTTCTCTATTGTAAGTAACGCTTTTGGGGATATGAAGCATTTTCAGACACATCCATATATCTGGATAAATTATCAGTACCTCACTGCGACATCACTGAAATGAGGGTAAAAATTGAGTGAATCATCCCCAAATGACCTTATTTCAGCTACAGTATGCTACAGTATTTTCAGCTTAATTGGTGAATTCCGATAATTCAGCCAGATCTATCCCATTATATAATATAATATATATATATAAAATTCCATGAAAATTCTCATTGTTGATGATCAAAGCTCCATTTCCTTCGAATGTCTATGGATCACGCATAATTTTTCCAAGGGGACCATCCAGCAGAACCAGAGAGGGGCCATGGCTTCCGCTTCAGCTCCTGAGAGGAACTTGCGGGACACCATCACACCACTGTGCTGGGCGGCCTTCTTTGCTGCGCGGGGACCTGGCTGTTTCCAGCTGAACAGATTCATAGTATACGTATATTAGTATATATATATCTATGTATGTATCTATGTATATATATATATATTATTATTATTATTATTGTTATTATTATTATTATTATATAATTACATATATAGTAATTATCACTCCACAATCACAAAGTCCATTATTTTATGGTGTTCAATATATATATATACACGTGTGCATGTTAGATAATATTAGATACTAGATATTTAGATATTAGATTCCAGAGTTTCTAAGTAATACAAAGGAAAAGAACCTCACAATATATTCCAAATTTTCAAAATGATTCCAGAGTAGACCTGATCTCTTCTCTTAGGCGTTAGGCCCCCAATGCTTGGGCCCCCAATTCACGAATAGATCCAACAATCAATGGGAGATCTTCAGGATCCTAAAATGGAGGTACGTTAGTACCATATGTTTGGCCATATTTTGTGGGGATATTCCCTTACATAGGCCTTATATAGGCCTTATATAGGTGTGTCGTTTTGGGGTGTCTTTTTGGGGAACGGATTCCTGGTGCACCACAAGTTTTTCGGACCAACGACCAATGAATTCATGGATACTTTGAAGCGAAAAGGGCGAGAGAGGGACACAGCAAAGTCTCTATCCCCATGTTATTCCTAAACATATCCCTATCAAATGATCGGTTTTACACTCCAAGATAATACTGTACTCTCACTAGTTTATCCACAAATTTTAGGGGTGAATTCTCCATAAAATGCTGGAAAAAAAACATCGTTTTCACCCTTAAAATGGTTCGATTTCTGGCGGATTTTTGGAGGTTCCCAGCACCTTACTGATCTCCTACATCGATCGCTTGATCAACCGGGCCACTTGGTGATTAATGGTGATTAGCTGCATCACAAAGGGGTGAACCATCCGAAAATATGAGGAGATATCTGGTAAATTTTCTGATATTATCTGATACCCTCTGGTAATTTAACATAACTATGGAAAATCACCATTTATAGTGAATTTTCCCATGAAAAATGGTGATTTTCCATAGTTATGTTAGTTTACCAGAGGGTAAATGAGGGTTGGTTGATGGTTGAGTGATTAGTGGAGGTATTCATCTGGTTTATTGGGGATTATGCGCTGACCCATGCACTCAACTGACCAGTAGTCCAGTGTTTGAAGGGATGACAGAAGATTTTGAGCACAGCTCGAGTCGGTATTTGGGTGTGAAATGTATTTTTGAAAGCCTGGAGTTGGTTGATGATTGCTTGTAAAATATTGGGATTTGTTACGATGAAAATTCTTCTTTGGACGTTTTGAGCATCAAAGATATGGGGAGATAACACACTGATAAATCATGGTTGGTGTTTTATTTGTTCTTATCATGTTATCCATGAACTGAGAGCTTTCATGAAAATGAATCATTACTTTACTTCAGATATGTTCAGAAGGGCAGTGGGAGAGCATTTCAAGCGATTAATTGGTCAATACCCAACAACAATGGAAAGATCAGTGGGAGAAGCCCGAAATGGATGGTTTATTCATGTTTACCCTCAACATATAGTAATTCTTTGGGTCCATCGGCACCAGATTTTGGACGCATACCCATCACCACAACATGCTGTTCCAAGGGGATGGGATGACACAAATATATAAAAATATACAAAAATGCATATACCATGTAATTTGATCATGGGACATTTGGTAATATATATATATGACATCATATATACATGTACGCATGGAACATCGCCACTTATCCATGGGCTAGAAATATGTTTGGGTCATACATCGACTTTTGGGATTGGAACGAAACCAGGTGATGAGCTGCTTGAAACGCGTGTGGAACTATCTTTGGCAGAGGAATTCCTCACCTCGACTCATTGACGTAGCTGGGGAGGAGCAGTGGCGGTTCGGTTGGGGATGAGTTTGGCATTTCAAATAGGGCTGTTCACCAAAGATGATGGGGATATGTTCGTGATTAGAACTTGATATAACTGATAAATGATGGTTGATTAGTTGGGGGAATTCTACGCAGAAATATATTGTGAATATGATATACCCATGAAGAGGGAATCTGGCCCTCAACCAAGATCGAGGGACGACACAGGGCCCTTGATGACTGGAAAATGTGGAACCCAAAGTCAACTTCATAGATCCAATACAAAACTAGGCTTTCGTTTTAGGGTTCGAACTTTTTTATCTTTTTTTCGGGGAAGATCCTGGGGGTCACCCTTGCGGCCCTTGAGAGATGATGTTTGGTTGACATGAATGGCTGAAGTGAACATGAATATGAGATCCTCCTTGCAATTTCCTCTACAAAATCGCAAGAGTTAAGCTTGGTAACATGGTAAAAGTTTTAGGACCCTCCTTTGTTTAGGGGTACCTACCCAGTGTCAACGTTTGCCATTTTATAGAGGACCTTGGTGTCAGCGATTCTATAGAGATGTCATGTTGAAAACAGGTTGACTGAAAACTTGGAGGAAGAAGGCTCGATAAATTTGAGAATGCATGAGATAAGCTAGGCAAGAGCAACTGGAGTATTCAGGTCAGCTGTCAATGAATGAGACTTGGGGAAATCTGATTTTATAGAAGGCCAACTAACCCCCCCAACCAAAAAAAAGGCTTTACGAGAGTGACTTGGTGTCAGCTATTCTATAGAAAATGATGCTCATAAACAACCTCAGTGACAGCAATTCTATAGAGATTGTCAACTTGAAAATACCCTGGCGTCTCTGATTCTATAGATGCATTTTCAAAAAGAGGGTCAACGTTTCCAGGTTTATCACTATAAAATTGCGCACACCAACACTTTCACTTAATTCACAAGGGGATAATATGAGTGTATGTGTAGTTTTCCCCATCGTGTCTCCATTTTATCCCTGTATTATATATAATATACATACACGTCTGTTGGTGAAATCTCCTGTAGATCATCCTCAATATCAACAATGATCAACCATCATTCATCAACATTTTATTAAATCCTATATATATATAAATCCCATAAAAAGTCCCATTTGAATCCCCTTATAACATATTCAATCATATTCAATCATATAAAATCATATTAAATCATCATATTTTTGCAGGTCAAGTGAACCTAACTTGCCCCCCTGGAAAGTGAACCGCTTTCGCTAGGAGCCTGACTCTGTCCACTTTTCGGTCACTGCTTGGCAGATCACCTTGGATGCTCCGGACCGCAGCGCGACGGAGCGGAACGCCCTGTTCCTGCGGAAGGCGGGAGACGAAAATTTCGGTGGGAGACCGTGGTGATTTTTTTGGGAGATACCCTCCAGTAAATTAACATAGACCCTGGCAGATAGGGGTTGGAAGATTAATTTCCGTTAAAAATTGGTGATTTTCAGGGTCTATGTTTATTTACCAGAGGGTACCTGAGAAGCATTTTTAGCAAAGGGATTCAACCATGAAAAATGGGAATGAATGGTGATTCAAGCAGAAATGAAGCATAAAAACTAGTGATGAATGGTGATTCAAGCAGCAAACAGGATTTAACCAGCAACGACAGGATGATAGACAATAGAATTTTTGGGGCAGCCTAGTTTCAGACTAACCCACTTCTGATTTCAAAATGCTCGAGTGGTATATAGTGTCATTAAATCAACGCAGGGGCTTAGGGTCAGGAACAAACTCTGATGATCTCATGATGCGAAAAGTCAGCATGTCGGATACAGTGTAGCACTCACATCGAATAGCATCGAATGCATTTGCACGAAGCGCTTCTTTGATGCTAGCAGGTGAATGCGCCGTGCTCGAAGCACTGCTCAATGCTTCTACGTCTCTTCAGATTGGAGCCTCTTGTTCCGACACTGGCTCAAGACAACCAGCGTTTTACGAAGAAAATCAGACGAGCGGGGAGGCATTCCACTACTTTTGCAGATTGGCAGATCGTTCAAGACCTTCGCTCACAAGTGGTTCTAACATGTTCTATCATGTTCTACCTGGTCCACTATGTTCTACCTTCCTCTAATGGTTGTCCCAATGACATCGAATGTGAGGTCAGTCACTTCGCCCTCTCTTTGACACAGCTGGATAATTAAAAAACCCTTATTAATTTGATAAATGACACCTTCTTGATAAACAAATTTACTTATTTGATAAACCTTGTTGATAGCTAAACCTTATCTGGTTGGTGGTTTCAAACATTTTTTATTTCCCATAATATATGGGATAATCCTTCCCATTGACATATTTTTCAAGATGGTTAAAACCACCAACCAGTTATTGATAGTGACTTGCCAATGAAGTCGTTCTCCAAGTCACTTGAGTTCATCGCCACATCTGTTTCTGAGGTCTTGCTGCCGTCGTCGCGTTCGCATTGCAGAACTGCAACATGAGGACAGCACTGGAGTCGCGTCGCTATTCTACTGTAGCTGCAACATGATAACAGTGTTTCTCTCAACGAGTTTCTCTGAAAATAGGCTACGGTGAAATTCACTGGTTTTGAATGATTGTCTCGATGACATGATATTTTTTTTTTGGGATATGCGCCACACCCCAATGGTTTGTTGTTTGTTGTTCCGTGTCGCAGTGCATTTTTTGACATTTTGCTTGGCAGGACAATCATCATCATCATGCCGACCCGGAAGCTGACGGCAGCCTGGTTTGGATTTTTCCCGTCACGGGATGAGACTCCGACCATCGGCAGTTCGCGCTTTGAGAACAACATGGATGGTTCCACTGCTAGAAGCACATCGACATATTTTTATTTGCAGTGTTGAAACAGAAAACCCTGGTTACTTGATGATAATTATTGATAATTGTTATTTATGTAATTCTTAGGGATGAACTAGACGAATTCTCTGAATTTCAAGGGATCATAATCCATGAACTCCGGGATCCTGGTCTTAACCAAGCAGCCATTGTTCTGGAATGACTGGTAGCTATCAGCATCTATCAGCAGTTGAGTCGGTTTTTATTCGCTACCGCTACTGCAGCACGTTGATCCTGATCTGAAACTGGGGTCTTAACCACTCTGGTACACGTTTACATAACTATGAAAAATCACCATTTTAATTAGGTAAACCATCTATTTCCATGGGCAATTTTCAGGTTCGCAAAGTGTTAGTCATGACCGGAGAGTCGGAGAGTAAACCCCGCAATGGCCATTCTCCTGCCCTGCCCTAAGGTCTGGTAGAGGGTTGGGCATACTATGCCTGCCAAAAAGAGGATGAAGAAGGCCCCTGTCACAACGCTTCCCTGCAAGAGACTGTTTGGCTCCGAAATTCGTCCCAGCATAGTTCAGATTCGTTCAGATTGGTCCTCGCTTTCTATTTTGAAAGAAAGCAGATGTAGCTATCCACGGCAAGAAAAACTGTTAAAATGCCTTGTCATTTGCAGTCAACACAGGTGGAACTTTGGACAGTTTGGAGCTCTACTTAGACGCAGCGGAGCAGTACCCGGCGGTCTTATCAAGGACACGAGGGCGTAACTCCGCATGACTTGTTGGACTCCTGGTTGCATCCCTTGTTGGAGTGGGCAATGCGACGAGGCCCAGGGTGGTTTGATGACGATTCATATTCTGAAGCACATCTTGCAGCACATGGCAGCTCTAACTACAGAGCTTTATGAGGCTTCATTTTCCTGGGGAAATGACAGCTAGCTACAATCACCTACCTGTCACGGTTGAGGTCCAAGCCCCAAATCTCATGGTTGATCATCACAATCCCCAGCCGCTAAAGCCGTTTTTTTCAGAAGAACATGCTCAAAAGAATGATCAACTATGATCAACTATACACAGATATATAGATATTGTATGGCTCAACTCAACATTCTCGAGCTCCATTAAAGTAATGGATTTCCAGCACCAAAGCAAGGTCCCAGCAAGCCACAGCGCCACAGCCACCAGGAGCAGCGAAGGCCCTAGGCTTCACGGTAAGCTGGTGATCGATAAGAGTTCGTCTCTGTGTCCTGTCTGGGGAGGGGATCCATGGAATCCAATCGGCTGAAGAATGGGGTTGATGTTGATATTGAATCATTAGGAAAACCACTATGAACTATGGCTATCTCTGGTTTTTTTTTTTGGGTATTATATGCCATGATTTTCCAGAGGGTATAGGGATGTATAGGGTTATTATGGGCTATACAAGGTGGTGCCCCAGTTCGTGAACGCTAAGTTGGTGGTTTATAAGTCCCATTTCACTATGGTTTATGGCAGATATAACGAACTAGTTTTCATGGGGTTTATAAACCCACGTTCACATCACTGGGGGGCACCATCCTGTACGTTTCTATATATGGGGATGGGTCCAGTTACCGGGAAACATCCAACAACGATATTTTTCTGGTATCCGGGTGCCAGGGTTTTGCCTCGTAGCCATAGATTAGTGAATTATTGGTTAAACTATTGGTATATATATCTGGGTAAATTATAACGACCTCACTACGACCTCACTGGAAATCATAGTTAGTAAGGGGAATCATCCCCAAATGGCCTTAATTCAGGTTGGTGAATTATTATAATTTGCCCAGATATATAAAAAACCATAGTATGAACACAATATAAATCTATAGTTCTGGTCACACGATCTGGTGATGATCCATAAGTCAATCTCTTAGGCCAGGCGTGATGTTTTTGTGGGTATAAGCATGGCGATGACTTCCATTAGATGGGATAGAATCCCGATCACTGTGATTATATATCCATTCATGATGGAACTGCACCCCCTATGAATCCTTATGGATACACTTTAAAATGGAAACTGAAATAATCTCAGATGATCTCACAAGCGGCCCAACAATACCGTACCTCTTGCAACTAGATCTAGGGTGGTGAAGCATAGTTCGCTAAGTTGGTCTTGTTCGCGCATATTTCACCCGGGTGAATGGCAGCTACTTCCGCTTGTATATCGGACCAGGCTGTATAAACCAATAAACATGCCACGTACCACCTGGTTTTATTATGTCGAAGTCTATTCGAAGTTGGTTTCCCCAGATCGTTTCCCCATGAGTTTTCCTCAGTTTTTTTTGGCTTATCCCGTTATCATTCCCCAGTTTTCCTCAGTTTTCTTGGTTCATCCCCCCATGTTTTTTTTCAAAAGTTCTCCCGTTAGCAACAAAATTCTGCAGCCAAGGTTGATTAATAGATGTCCGGCTTTCCCAGCGGTTGACTTTCATAGAGGGGTTTCTTCAGGTTTACCCCCTGAAAAACAACAGGTTTCTACAAGGTGGTGCCCCGCCCAGTTATAAATGGGTTATAATCCCCATTAACTGTAGATATAACACCTATAAACCATAGTTATTGGACTTATAAACCAACTTAGCTAACTATGCGGTACCACTTTGTATGATGATAGATGGGATTAACCAAGGTCTACCACTATTTTTTCCCAAAAACATGCACAAATGATGACGGGATGGGAGTAACCAGCTCCCGGCCCAAACCTATTTTGACCATTTTAGGACATGATTGAGATGTATCATGAGATATATATATATCTACCTAGTAATTTTGGATGTTGTTGGGGCTTAACCATAGATGGGATTAACCAAGGTCCTGGATTGTGTCTTTGATCCTCACTCTGGCGATCATGGCCGCCGGAGTTTGGCAGCTCGGCAGTGCGTTACGGCAGTGTTTAAGTCGCCGCGCAATGGGAAACGGGGTGGTAGCTGAGAAAATCTGCGGGGGTAGCAATTTTCATGGGATTTTTGTTTAGAGGATTTAAGGATGACAGTAGGATATGTTGTCAATATATGTTATCAAATTGTAGAGATCATTGTTTTATCATGTTTTATCTGTTTGACATGGAAAAATGTGAGACGCTAAGGATTTCAGCATGTTTTTCTTCCTCCTCAAGGCATGATGAATCGGTTTTCTCCAACTCTGCGATCCCTTGTGCTGTACTACAGAGGGGAGGTCTTGTGGAGATATAGGGATACTTATCAAATCTTATCAACAATATATTATTTTATATAATCCCACTATAATTTGATGGGACAGAAGAAAGTAATTATATGTATATAAATATTTGATATATATGTTTTCAAATGGCAATTGAGTGGTGAATGTCGGGATCGATCTGCTCTGGTCGCAGCTTTCAGGAGTTCCTAAGGGATGTTGTCAGCTTCGATGCAACTTCCGAGGTTTTTTGTGGCCTTTATTCAGATGGGCGTCAACAGCTTCAGAGCTAATCTCCAAGACTACAGCAAGGTGCATCTGTTGGTGATTTCTCTGCGCCAAAACACAGAGTGAAAGATCCCAAAGTTTTTTGGCGCCATCCGAGTGATCCCACCAAGTGCTGTGTCCCAAAGCTGCTGCGTGTCCCGGAGCCAACAATGGTCCCATATGAAAAACTTTCCCAAGATCGTCAGCATGATGTTGGGGATTTCCAGGAATGGGACCATCGATTGGGGCTGTTCAACACCAGGGAGATCATTCCTGGTTGGTGGTTTCAAACATTTTTTATTTTCCATAACATATGGGATGTCATCCTTCCCATTGACTAATATTTTTCAAGAGGGTTAAAACCACCAACCAGATTCATATTTGTGTTCAGGAAAGTTGAAGCCACTCAGGGAAGGTGACACCAGGATATCATGTCCTCATCAAATGCTTGGTTGAAAAAAACTGCATAAAATGTCATAAATTTTCAGTGCTTGGCCATTCAACATCACATTTTTAGCATCTCATTATATCCCATTGAGTCCCATTTATTTCATACCTATGTATATCATACAGAAGTTGCTAGTTTAATACATGTTGATATATTTATACAATATATGATATATATTATATATAGATGTAATTACATGTTTTTTCTTTTTCTTTTTTAAAACATATGGTTTGCATTCATTTTGTTTGGGGTATTCATTTTATCTATCTATCTCTATCTCTCTATATATATATATTATAATCATATATACATATACATAGATATCCAATGATGTTTATTGTCCCGCAGCAAGTGAGAGCATCGCAGGGCGTGATGGAGTTCCTCGACCTCATCAAGCCCATCTTCCCGCAGAAAATCTGGGAGGTGTGGTCGTCCTTGGCTGTCAAAGAGATGACCATTTCATTTATTTCATAAAAATCAAGAGTTGTTCTACTTGAATCTGCTTGATAATTATCAAAATTTGTAACTGCAAGCTGAGAAAGAAAGTTCATGCGCCAGTCTTATTTTAACGTGCTAGTAAACCAGTCCTATGACCACGACACGACCGTAGCCGAAGCACAGGATATCCAGAAGAAGGCCGCGGACTTCTTGCAGACTCAGCTGCCAGAAATGACTGCGCAGATCGTCTCGAGCTTGGAGTCCTTGAGTTTCCAGGTGGGGGAGATGTTTGGTCTATGAAAACCCTGGTAACTTTCTACGGAAACACATGGCGAGATGAGTTGTTTGACAATTTCTTTGGGACGAACATTGGGTGCTGTTTCTGGCTGCGAATCATCTCCCTGGGAGCCATGGGATCACGACCACACAAACTCAGATTGGTTCCGAAGTCATGGGGGTTACCCCAGGCCATCATCTTTAAGTCATGGATGACCTAAGTTCAATGTACGGAAATCAGTTGTGACTGATCCCCCATGACTATCCATGAAGCCCCCATCTCAACGATGTCAGGCGTTGATGTTCTTCGTCTACCTCTTCTTTTGGATCTTCGAACCACTTCCCATCAGCAGCCCAGTCGCGGAGGCTGCCAAAAAGTGATGATGAACGTTTTGGAACATCTGCTACATCAATGGCAAGACACTTCAACTCATGTCGCATTGCCGCATTTCCAATGCCTCATTTCCAAATCCACAGTTTTCAGCGTTTCAGTGGCAGGTCTTCAAGTCCTATTTGCTGTTGAAGACCATCGTTTGTCTGCTCTTTGCAACCTTGATGAGTGTGTTGTGGCAGAAGTTAATTGCGATGTCCTAATTGTAATTGAGCATGTCTCTTGCAGATTTCCCGGAAACCTTTGAAGGACAAGTTGCAGGACATCCCTGGAATTGTGGCTAAAAAGCTGATGTTTCCTGTAATATTTCCCTCAAACCAGTCGAAATCCACATTTTGCTCATGTTTGTCAATTTTCTGGCCAAATGTGGAAATGCCAAATTGACAAATCCACATTTTCCTTTTTTTTTCTGGCCAAATGCCTTTTTTTTTTCTGGTCCAACAAACGGAATCAGACAACACCCAGCCCTGGATGCATCATGATCCATCGACGCTGAGGCGCTACTCCTAGCGTTGCAATGCAAAATTTGGAGCCTTTTCTTTGTCCAAGCCTTACGATCCCTGAACGGAGGGAGCGATGAACGGAGCGATTCGGGTACGGTATCTACCGGCTATTTGTTACATAGCTGTGATATGCTGTGATAATTTACCCATTTCTAAATGATTTGTGATGATTTGCCTACTAAACATTGTTGTTATCCATGGTTACTTTAAACAACCAAAGGGGAACTTCCCTATTAGATGGGGAGCCAGTTGGAGATACAAATTGAGTTCCCTTAGTGATGTCACCACTGTGGATTTTGCGCTCGGGATGAAACACCGGAACTGGAGACTTGAGCATCAACAATCAGGAACGTAACCATGAACAACTAGGATATACCCAATGAATGATGGATGTGTCACTGGGGGTTATATAATAATATATATAATATATATATATATATTATATTATTATATTTATATAATGAGATACCTCCAGTATGGCCACGATTACACAGAAAATGATCAAGAGATATCAACAGGATGGCATTAGGTATATACCATATATATATATATACATATATGCACCCCATTTTCAATCCATGTGGGATTGACAGATCTCCATTAAAGTCAGTCGGACAGGTCTTGACCTTTTTGTTGAACTTCATCCCAGAGATAGGCGCGGCGCGCCTTGCCGTCCGCTGTCGATGACGTTTGAAATGGCAGGCAGGCAGGTCGAAAAAAAGTCGAGAGATGTTAGCTATGGCAGGTTTTGCTGACCATAGCTATAGCAGCGAAAAACCAGATCTAGCCACTTTCAGATAGGTCATTTTGCAAATGTCTGCGATCCGGCGATGGTTTGGATCTCCCCAGCATCGGTGAATTCGTATCCCCTGACGGTTTTTTCACCCCAGAAACACCAAGCAGATCTAACCAGTTGCAGGTGCAATCGCCTCAGCCATTCTAACCGTGCCCGCCATCTTGTTCGATGGACACCTTCCGCGGGATCAGCGTTTGGAAAATCTGCTGTGGCCACTTGGAGAGCAGCTGAGAACGGAGAATCTTGCTGCTTCACTCCATCACAAGGCAGCTTTTAATGGCTTTCAATCTTACAAGCTTTGTAAATGATAGAGTGAAGACTGAATGTTGTGCAATGCATGTAGAGATGCATGATATGCAGGTTTTCTTGAGCAGTCAATCGCTGATCGAGGCTTGTTATTTTTGGTACCAGCATCAAAATCTTCACAGGCCGGGGCTTGCACTGAGTTCCGGCGCAGTGCCTCAATCCGCTACCGGCACAGTGTCTTACCCACCGAAGCGTAAACATGTTTTTCTCTGCGGCCAACTATTTAGGGACGAACAATTTGAAGCTTTAATCCATAGGATCCATGGTGCTGGTATATATGCTAACATTTGGGGTATATTGATGGGATCCATGTTACCATATATAGCAGCACCATGGATCCGTCATGGGTAAGTATCAGCAGGGTGCAACCAGAAATGTCAGCATTTCATTCGTTTCGCTCGTTTCGCAGCCATTCGCAGCCATCCTTGGCGCCATCCTTGGCCGACTGGCCGACTGAGGCAATGTGGTCGAGGTGCAGATGTATGCCAGCCTTGGCGGCCAGTTCATGCGCATGCATCCAGTGGTCATCATGGCTGGGACACCTGGAGACACATTCATCCAGCATCATTTCCAATAGATTTGGCCAAAATTTAAGAAAGTCATCCCATTTTCCATGAAGAATGAAGAGATTTTCCCAATTTTCAGAGGTCATTTGGTCATTTGCTGAGTTTCTTCCGAGGCCTTGATCATGCTGTTCTCTGCCTTGTTGGGAGTCACGGGCATGTTCCTAGCAGCTTGGGACAGCAGATTTTGGTGGCTTTTGATCAGCTCAGATGTCGTCGTGGGCTTGTCCAACAATGGGATGTATTGCAATATGGGGTGTATAGCTGGGTACACCTCTGAAATCGCCATTTTGACAAGGAACAGTAGAAAATCAACCATCAAGATTTGGGGTCCGGTAGTGCAGTACCCTTTTTTCAGACAAACTCTAATACACTTTATGCATTCAAAGTCTCCTCTGAAATTTTGGACATGTGAATCTGGTTGGTGGTTTGGATCATTTTTACTTTTTCCATAATATATATTGGGATCCTTCCCATTGACTTTCATATTTTTCAAGATGGTTAAAACCACCAACCAGGTGAAAGCCGCATCTTTGCACTGCTTACGAGATCTCCGATTCCAGGCTGTGCCCACAATGGCTGCAGTGAAGTACTATCTCGTCTCCACTGATGCTGGTCTGAGTAGCCTCTGGTAAACGTTTACATAGCTATGGAAAACCAGCATTTTTTATAGCTAAATCAACGAACTCAATGGCCATTTTCGATCGCTATGTTGAAGTACCAGAGGGTAATGAGAAGGAAACCCATGAGTTTTCCCAATGAAAGATATAGATCCGGGATCAACAGCTACATAAAGGGGAGGACTTGGGCTACAGTACAGATTTCCAGCCAGGGGTCGTTTTGTACAAAAAAGTGGAGTTGGGCCAAGCTTTTTGTAGCTGCATTCATTTTGTAGTTGTTTCATTTAAACTCCTCGTTTGTATTTTGTAGTTGTATATGTTGAGTTAGTTGAAGCATCCAACATAAAATATCATTTGCATTTTGTAGTTGTATACATGTTGAGGAAGTTGAAACATTTGCATTTTCCCCATGAAAAATATAGATAGATATAGGTTTTCCTGGAACATTTCCCCATAAACCAATCCAATGAATGATGAGTGCATTATGGATTTTGACATCCAGTATGGATTTTTGAATAGGATTAAATGGGTATATATCAAGCTATTCTCAATCCATGAGCGATCGTTGAGGATATGCCCAAGCAGTTCAAGCATCCCTTGCTGGTCTTCATCGAAGGTGATGTCACCTGGCCAAGAAAATGGGCCATGCTATGGCTCTATAGGTGCTGTACACCTTTTTTGGTCCCCCCCAAATATAAACATACTTAATACATCTGAATTAGTATATATATATATACATGTATCTGTATCTGTATATGTATATTTACCACTACACATAATTATAGGAACATGTAACATTACCACCCCCTGGTATATAGCAAGACACCCATAGCAATATATATATATATATATATTATGCTTATATATGTTCTATATTTTATTCACAACCTAGTCATCTGGAAGTTTCCAAAAATGGAGGGACCCCACATGATTCAGGTGGGCCATGACTTGCTATTGAACCAACTATGGCGACGTGGATCCCCTGACTTAAGCAACCCCCACGAAACGCCGAAAAAGACGGATTGAAAGAACTGGGGTTCTGCTAATAGCTGGTTTTGTTTAGGGTGATTTCTTATTTTCCCAAAGGGGAATCCACAGGTGAATCTATACAAGGTGGTGCCCCATAGTTAGCTAAGTTGGTGCAAATAAGTCCCATTTCACTATGGTTTATGGCAGATATAACTATAATTAACTATAGTTAATGGGGTTTATAAACCCACAAACATCACTGGGGGGCACCATCCTGTACGGAAGATCTTTTAAAATTGAAGCCCCCAAAAAGCAACTCCAATATGGCTATTGGTCAAAACCCTGGCACCTAGTGAACCCCAAAATAGCTGGGTTAAAATGGATGTTCATCCCATTAGAATTGATAATAGGTTTTGACCCACCCCCATATCTTTTTCTCCAAGGCTACGGCCCCGCACAAGAACTACGTGGAGCAGCAACGGCTCATCGAACATCACTTCGGAACGCCAGGGACTCACCAGGCGAAAGATGGGGAGACCATGGAAACTGGGAAAAGATGTGGGAAAACATAGGGAAAACATAGGAAAACATAGGGAAACATAGGATATAACTTGGAACGAATACGGGAAAATGGGAACTGGGAAACAATTCATGAGGAAAAAAGGGATATAACTTGATATAACTGGGATTCCGGATATTAGATGTAATACCAGTGTTGTGGTGTTGTATAACTATAGTTATATCATGTTATATCAACTGTTTTTTCACATCACCCAACAGAAAAAGGGGAGATCATCATATCATCTCCAGATATGTTTTCAGGTGATGATAAAAAAAATCCCCGAAGCTTGGGACATTTACCAAGCCCTGGGCGAAAATGTGGTTTGGTTTTCTGGTAAATAGTGGTTTGGTGGTTTCATTTTGTTTGAAATAGTGGTTGTGTACCAATCAGAAGCGAGCAGGACCAGGCACACTGTTTGAAAACAGCCTTTACCAAACAGCGATGTAGTTTTGGAAGTGATTGAAACCATCACCCAGAAACGAGTTTCGGGGATAGCGAAAATTCAACGGTCAAAATCACTCAACACGATTTGAAGATGGGCTGAACATCTCAAACTTTCAATCCTGGAAGCGGCCCATTTGGACAATTTTTTTGCTTGTCAAACTATCCAATTTGGGGCGAGGTCATGAGTCGTGATTTTACATGATTTTACCATCAAGCCGTCCAATTTGGGGGTAAACCCAAATGTTAACCTGGCATCTAGATCATTGATAATTGATTATTGAACACTAGATTATTGATCATTGATCATTTTAAAAATTGATTAGATTCAAGCCCAAACTAGTTACGATGATTGAACAAAAAACAACAACTTCGCCGGCCTTAATCAAAGCCCATAGGCGGAAGCGGTTGAGATGGGCCAAACATCTTAGAGAGAGTCCGACCCCACGTCAGACGAGGGGAAGCTGCCTGCAGTGTTGGATCATGGGTCATTTGAGTCTCGGAGACCATCGGAGATGCACCAAGATGGAGACCATGGAATATTGGATACAGACAGGTGTCTAGAGGACACTGCCAGAGCCAGTGTCCAAAAGGTCCGTTTTTTTTTTGAAAAACTGGTTGGGTAGAGGCCACTGGGTGATATTGTGGCAGGAAATACTTGTGATTCATAGGGACATAACATACCCAGGGATGCCCAACCACGTCTGAACGTTGTTGCAGGGTATCTAGGATTCGCCATGTTTCAGGGTTATCGAAGAGAATTTGGAAGTTCCAAATTCCAGAAATCTCCAGATTTTTTTTCACGCATAAGGATGACCATTTGGAGTCTCCAACTTTCCAACCCATAAGGATCACAAAGCCTTAAATATACGGAAATGGCATCCCAAGTGAACCAACTCTGCCGCGGCTCGTGGATCTGTACAGTGGCCACCTGCCAACAGCAGCGGTCAAGTGCCGCCATGGAAAAGCAGGGCCTGTGACGAATTTTCTCAAGGACACGGCCTCCGTAGCCTGGTGATTCACTGGAAATACAATCCGCCATCTGACTCCTTCTCTACACGCCAGCTTTTCGTCATCAGAAAGATGCAAGTTACGAATTCATTGGAAATCATTGGATCATTTCTCTTTTGCTTTAAAGATATGACACAAGTCAGCCACGAGGCTGTGGCTCGTTTTGCGTTAATGCAAGCGCAGCCCATGTACTTGGCATGGGCGCAAGCCGGGCCGGGCGCTCCAGGCCCACCTTAAAGAGGTCCATTCAGCGTCACCTTCTGTAGAGCTTAAGAGACGCTCCGAAAAAGTTCTGCCAGTGCCAGTCTTGGATTTGTCCGATGAAATCCGATGAATACTTGGAGGATCAGCCCATTTAGAAACTGGTTAGAAACTGGTTAGTAACTACCAGGGTTATTGACCACTTGCGAAGTGGGGTGATGCTCCAACTAGGCTACACCCCAAATCGGCGCATCGGGATTTTCCCAAGATCAAATTGGATACCCGAAAAGTTTCATTTTTAGTTTCCCCCTGTTTTATGTACCCTCTGGTTATTTAACATAGCCATGGAAGCCATGGCCCATAGAAATAGATGCTTTACCTATTAATAGCATGGTGGATCTTTCCATGGCGAACTGTTAAATAACCAGATGGTAAATCCCATTAAATCCCATTAAACCACCATTTTCCTATGGTTTTCCTATGGTTTTCCAACATCTCCCAGGGCCCCAGGGTGTTACCCAGGTACAGCGGAGCTGCTGCGCGACGGTCGTCGCTTGAGCTCCGAGGTCGGCACCAGGACGGTCTTTTTTTCGATGGGAAGATTCCCATGGGATTTTTCATGGAGACATCCATGGTTTCATGGAAACACACATGGAAAAACATATGGTCAATGACAGTGAATGTTTTTTTGAGGATACAATCCATCTGGGTAAATTTCATCACGACCGAGCCCTGTTCACCGAGCCCTGGAATCATGGTTAGATTGCGGGAAATCATCCCCTTTTATGGCCGCAAGATTCAGGTTGGTGAAATATTATAATTTACCCAGATCCCATGGGTTCACGGAAAAACAGATGGTCAATGACAGTGAATGTTTTTTTGAGGATACAAAATTTCGAGATTTACAGGGCTTCAACTAGCTGGGGATAGCAGGTTTAAATATGTTTAAATTCATGACAGGGTTCATGGAAATTGAGGCCATGGTTGGTTAACCAACAAATATTTTGGGATAAGGATCTTAAGAATATCATATGGAATATATTGGAGATGTATCAACCATCATGGTGTTTTTTTTGGCTTTGAAAACGGGATACGGCGCCTATTTCATCGGGATACAAGATGGATATAACCATGATGTAAACATGGCTATAGCAATCAAATGGATGTAGTTGATAAATGATGGGTAGATGATTTACGACCATCATTTTTGATGTAGTTGGTTGATGTTTTTTTTTTTTAGGAGCATACCATCCAATATCGGCAATATTGGGACTTGAATGAGATTTAAGCATCATTTTTCGGCTTCAACCATCAGGAAAGTCTACTTGGCAGATGATTAGTTGATTTCATGGGATTTCATGGGATTTCACATTTGGGAAACCCTGGTTTCAGAAGGCGATTTTTGTTTCCTGCTTGCGTTGATCGTCCATGAACTGGGAATGACGAACTTCGGGGCCGCAGGATTTTCTGGGCGCCGGAGATTTTTGCGAAGGACTATGGCCTTAAGGCCAAGTTGTGCCATGCAGGCCAACATAGGCCAACAAAGCTTGCAATCAGAGGCAATGAGAAATACTAAGATTGCAACTTAATTCTAGACTTTTCCATATTTTTTCCAGTTTCTTGTTTTAAGCATTGGGATCTTCGGAATGTGGTGCGATTTGATGCTGCGAAACTTGGAGGTTGACATTTGGGCCCTGGGCATCATCATGTACGGCCTGTTGGATGGGCGATTTCCGTTCAAGGATCGCAGTCATCAACGTGATTTCTTGGGATCTACCCTCTAGTTATTTAACAGTTTGCCATGGAAAATGACCCATAGAAATAGATGGTTTACCTATTAATAGCATGGTGAATCTTTCCATGGCAAACTGTTAAATAACCAGATGGTAATGCTGATTTATGATATACTGTATAGCCAACAAGATGATGTTGGCGTCTCTGAACATGCTTTGTGTACCCAGAATTTATGATGCGCATATGACGTACACAGGCAGTGCCCTTGTTGCACCACAAGTTTGCAGACGTGTGTGTGAGATTTCCTTGAATTTCCTTGGTGAAGCCAATGCCACAAAACCTTTAATTGGAGAGAGTCAATATCACCAATTTCTGGTAAAAATGGAGATGGTACATGATTGCTGATAGTAAAAGCACGTCATATACTTATATAATTCATTATGATTATCATTTTCATCATCATTCTTCTTCTGATTGGGTTGGCCACACGGCTTTTGGCTCCTCGCTTCTGACCTTCTGTTCACTTTGGCGTCAGGATGAGAATTGCATCAAGACGAAGGAGCCCAAGTTCCCTAAGAGGCACATGGGGCAGCTCTACCCTCTGGTAATTTGTTACAGTTTGCTATTGAAAATGGCCCATTTATAGTGGATTTACCCATTGAACATGGTGATTTTCCACAGTTATGTAAACGTTTACCAGGCCGGGTATTCAAAGTCATATCAGTCGCACGGGCCTTCTGCCAGCCTTGGGCCCTGGGATGGTAGCAGTTTGCTATGGAACATCATCATTTTTTCATGGGTAAAATCCGAGCAATTTCCATGGCGCCATGTTAAATCACCGGAGGGTAAGTCCAGGATCGTCTGAAAACTGTGGGAAAGCCGCAACAATTAACATAGACCCTGGCAGATAGGGGGTGGAAGACTAGTTTCCATTAAAACATGGTGATTTTCAGGGTCTATGTTAATTTACCAGGGGATACTTTAAAACTATTTAAAACCTCATTTTTCGCCATGAGTTTTTCAGCATTTGGGGTCCAAAAAGTGGGAGAACTTGTCCGTTAAAAACAGCCGCTTCAGTGGGATTCTGCCTGGCCTTCACCAGGTTAGAGCCTCTTTGCCAAGACTTCATCAGCATCATGCTGCATAAAGATGAACTACAGCGAGCTTCCGCTGATGAGATCATGGTCAGAGTCCCTACTGTCCCTACTAATGCCCTGGTGATTCCGTGGTTGCCTCTCTGCAAGACCACCAAAGTGAAAGCTGTTGCACTGCTTTGCTGCTTAGGTTCATGGTTGGCTTCATCAAACTGACGATGGCATCACCCCCAAACAGAGGAGCGACTCAAAAGAAGGTGCGAGACGCGGCGAGACGCACGTCATGGCCAGCATGGCCAGCGGGCCATGGTCGAAACTTGGGGAAATTGATGGAAATTGCTCATGGTTCATCTTGGGGAATGGTCATCAATGCATTCATAGGGATTCTCATGGTGGCATGTATCACCATACCTCCGCAGCAATTCCTAGGGTGGCCTCAAGACTGCGGCTACATCCGAATGAGAACATCAAAACAAATCGTGCGGAGGAAGTATGAGTTCCAGTCACTTCTGTTGAAATATCTAGACTCTCAGTTTGCTCAGCTTATATTCTAGCCCTTTTGTTGATCTTTTTTTCAACTTATGATGGATCAACTGAGGGTCAAGGTATGTTTATGGGGACGCACCAAGTTAGCTATACCATATTCTTTATGGATGAAGCCACATAGCAGCTGTTTTCATGTTCACCAGGGGCCCCGGTCTGATCCACAGACTTGACACATTTTGCCAGGCCGCTTTCCTGATGAGGTTGGGCCGGTTGAGCCGGTGGAGCCGGTTTGTTCAAATCTCTGACTTCGAGGTCAACCTCCAAGTCTGACACAAATAAACTAACAGTTTGCTGTTGAAAATGGCCCATTTATAGTTGATTTACCCATTGATAGCATGGTGATTTTCCATAGTTTTTTGTATGTTTACCAGAGGGTAACCAAAGGTCTTATGATTTTTGTTTCAACATAGTTTCAACGCCAACAATCTCTGAGACCATTTCTGGCTGGCAGAAGGCAGATGACTGGCACGTGGCACATGACTGGGTCAGCATGGCAGGTGCATCCTTTCCAGCACGAAGAGCAGAATCACAGTGTCTGGAGCCACTGGAGCCCACCGGTTTCCGTCAAGTCTGACGTGGGATGAACATCCTGAAGAATCCTGGTGAACAATCCTGGTGAACAATCCTGGTGAACCAAAGTTTTGACCCACATGTCACATAGCCAAAAGTATTACCCTCTGGGAATGACTAACAGTTTGCTATTGAAAATGGTGATTTATAGTGGATTTTCCAATTAAAAATGGTGATTTTCCATAGTTATGTTAGTTTACCAGAGGGTATCTTGGTCTTGTATTCATGGAACACACTTTGAAATATTCTGTGGCACAACAAATTGACCAACAGATGCTTCGACTGAGGTGACAGAACGACGTCGTGAGCTTGTGGAACGGCTGAGCAATGAGCACGGCCAGGTGTGACGGGTGTGATCTGGTGCGGGGCATATGGGGACCATGGGGAACACGGCAAGTTTTTGAGAGGAAACCATATATAATCATATACAATCAGATAATATATATTATATATAATATTTATGATATATATATATACACAATATTTATGATACATTTTAATTCACACTTCCGCTGGATTTTCTGGCGTGACAACAGCACAACGGCACAACTGTTCTCCCTGTGCAGAAACCCACAACGCTGGGCTTTATGCACTGTGCGAGTCTCACAGAGCACGGAGCCTCAGCCGGAGCTACGTACTGCTGAAATGATAAACCAAATTGATCCAAGTCCAGCATAGTCTTCCACGTTGCCAAGAACATGTTATAAAAGTTCTTGAAAGATAAGTCCCAATTCCAAATTTCAAAGATCGTTGTCAAATCCAATTGCCACCCAAAAAGATCTCCAAATTTCAAACAGAAGTTAAGTCCCAATTCCAAGATCGTTGTTGACATTTGTTGACATTTGTTGACATTTGTTGACCTATCTTAATCATATTAATCCATTTTTCGATCAAACAGCACCGAGCGTCACCAGATGTCACCAGGTTCTCTGTGCCCGATCGGCGTTTACCTGGCGCCATGTGGCAGTATCAATGGTGGGATCGCAGCGAGGAGCTGCGGGGGATCTGCGGGGGATCAGTGGGATCAATCTGGGTAAATTAGATCACGACCGAGCCCTGGAAATCATAGTTATATAAGTTAATACCCTCTGGTGAACTAACATAGCAATTGAAAATGGCCATTTATAGTGGAATTTCCCATTAAAAATGGTGATTTTCCATTGCTATGTTAGTTCACCAGAGGGTATATTGGAAATCATCCCCTTTCATGGGCCTTAATTCAGGTTAGTGAAATATGATAATTTACCCAGATCAATGGGGAACAAATAGGGATCAATGGGGATTTAACCGTTGTAGGGCATGATTCTGTAAGGATATGGATTGATATGGGAATATCGTATCAGAAGTAAAGAACCACGAATGGGAAGTATGCATTCACAGATGAGGGTTAATGGAGATAAATATATACATATATATAGATAAATAGTGACTGACAATAAGTCAATGATATGAATTGATATGAATGAGGATTGGTTCATTGGGGATGAATAAAACCTATATTACTCGATTTTGAATTCAGGGAGCTGTCAACAGAGCTATGGTTAAACTCCATATTCCCCTTCTAGCTACGAGGTGAGTTTCCATGATCGTAGAAACCAACCATGAAAATAAAAAGGGGAGACCCGCTGCGATATTTGATCAACAAAATGCTGTGGCTTTGTTTCGTTGGGCTTGTCACAAGGCTCTGTCTCCATGTTCCGGATGACATATTTTGCTGGGGAGACTGGATGTTTTTTCTGGCCATGGTTGATGGCCATGAAAATTTGGAAACGGAAGTTTCAACGCACCTAAGATTCACTTGATTCACAAATGATGCATCTAAGATCATCTAAGTTCTGCTCAAAGCCAAATGGTATTTTGATGTATTTTGTTTTCTCATGTTTTTGCCAACATGAGAAATCTCATGTGTTCAGCACTTTTTGTTCAACATGTTGGATTTCTTGCCAGGGACTTTTCACCTTCCAAAATTGTTCCACTGGAAATCTTCCAAGGGTAGGGTCCATTGAGCTAACAGAAAATGTCTGGTGGCCGCTTTCCTAGCTCAATCTTGGGTACCTTAATCCTAACTAGTCTTTTGGTATCAATGGGATTATCTACGTTCACTCGCTAAGAGTGTATAACTTTTTGCAGGGTATCTGGCTGATTGGCCATGTTTCAACGTCAAGCAATTCATTGGATCATTTCTGCGCTGTGAGTTCACCATAGCTGATTTTTGACTGCTTTTCACATGGTTGACATATCTCATCATATTTAAGTATCCTTTTTGCATATTAGAATAATGGGTTTTTATAAACACTGCCCTTCATATTTGTGATTGGTAGGCCCGGTTTTTTTGAACAGTCCCAAATATCATATCAAGTTGCTTGGTTCCCATCAAATACTCAATTTTTCCCATAGTTAAATTATCAGTTTTGATGCTTCTACAGATCCCTTAGTTCGTTCGTTCGTTCGATTGTGAATGTTAGTGACAGTTAAGTCATGTTAAAATATGTTATTTATCATATAGTTATCACAATTTGTTGGATGGATCTCCCCATCCTATCATCCTATCATCCTATCTTTATCTCCCCAACAAAGACGAAAAACATCGGCGCTTGCGCCGCTTCAGCTTCAGCGCGGTTCGCTCTCGCAGGCGGCTCGCCTGTTGAGTTTCAAAGGCTGCGAACGGACCTTGGCGGAGGTCTCCCGCGAGCTGGACAGGCGTGGCTACGCTGTGGCACCGAGGGACCATGGCGAGGGACAAGTTATGATATACCCATAGTCCGCAGCTTATTGAATGTAGATAAGATGGGATAATTTTCCATAGATCATGAATATGATATCATCAGAACAGATATTGTTACTGGTGATGGTTATATGTTATTATATCTGTTACATTCCATTTTGAATATCCATTATATATATGTTCAGTGGCTTCGTTTGGAAGAAAAACGAGTGGAGCAAAACCCCCAAACGAATCATCAAGAATTGGTTTATTCATGTTTATTCACATTGGATGATAAGAGCATATAAAAGCCATGTGGTGATTCTTAAGTCATGGGGGATACCTAAGTCACCATACTTGTTCAATACAGGAAACTGGTCATCCATGACGACTGGATGATTCAGGGGTACCCCCATGGATTGGAAGCTTCCATTTCTGTAGCCTAGTTTAAGCAACCATTGAAGTTGTGAATGACACACACATGAATAAAATGTGGGGATATCAATATTTTTCTTTCAATATGGGATAAGCTGATTCTTCAGGATGATGCATATGTGACTTGGCGACCTCAACATGTTTTTTTTTCCCATACGTTAGGAGACCAAACTTTTGGAGGCGCTAAAAGCTGGTACCCTCCAATTTCATCCAATTTCATCCAATTTCATCAAATGTGGCCGGGGAATCCAAGCACTACCCCTTGGTAAACATACAAAAAACTATGGAAAATCACCATTTCTAATGGGTAAATCATGGTAAATCAACTATTTCGACTGGGCCATTTTCAAGTTTAGTTTACCTAGAGGCTAAATGGAGGTTTCTAGTTGGGAACATCATCTACAGAGGATGTTCCATCGCCATCCTTGATAAAAAAGACGGATGTACAACGGTTGCGATTTCCATCTGGCGTTGCGATGATCTCTGAGCCATCACTGGGATATATCTCTAGTATATATCTGGTTGGTGGATATTGGTGGTTTGGAACCATGGAATTTTGAATGAATTTCCCATCATATTGGGAATAATCATCCCAACTGACGAACTCATATTTTTCAGAGGGGTTGAAACTACACCACCAACCAGTATATATATATATGTATTGGGACCTCAGTTGCTCTGCAACTGCATCAAATTCGGTGCAATTCCGTTTAGCCATGTTTAGCCAATGACACATAATGACACACACACACTAGACAAGAATGGATCATTATATGATCCGGCAGGAACTGAATCCTGAAACATGCAAACCAGCCTAGATTATTAGATGAATAAAAGAGCCACATGAGGTACTTCTCGCAAAC
>Ga0126342_10001567_pt1 | contig 32662 bp, 31 predicted proteins | sample Cyp1metagenome_FD_92528 | JGI IMG/M metagenome (GOLD analysis project Ga0126342, IMG submission 92528) | Coral microbial communities from Lord Howe Island, Old Settlement Bay, Australia - Cyphastrea 1 metagenome | ecosystem: Host-associated > Invertebrates > Cnidaria > Coral ...
CCCCACCCCACCCGAAACCTTCTAACTGACGGGCACAACTTCTAGCTGACAGGCTTCTAACACTCCCGGCGACCTGGTTTTTGTGGTCCAGTCGGTGGGCACTATCAAAGGCGCTGCCGATTGCTATGCTATGGCAGGGCTGGCCCGCTTGCATGCCATGCTCCACATCCGTACCCTCTGCTTTGTGCACTTTTACAGTGGCTATCGTCGCCATGGAGACCTTCAGCACTCCCTGGAGAACCACTGGATCCAGGGAGCCACACAGGTTTTTTGTTTGTCAATTGATTATTGCATCCAAACCGAGGGTGGCGACCTGACTTCTCCTGCACCTGACAAGCGCCGTCACCTAAAACAAGGTTTGTTGAAGTGCGTGGGCGTCTCTGCCACCTCAACCTCAGACTGAGGTTTGCTAGGTTGGTTGAACCGGAACAGAATGACTACGCTGGTTGGTGCTGCACGAATATGACCCTTTCATAGGTGTACACACCTATAATATATTTATAATTTATAGTATAGATATATGGAATAGAATGTATAGTTTTCCTATTTTTAGCCCAAGGCTTGAGGTGGAAGTTTTTGGAATCCAATACCCTTACCCCTATAATAACAAACACACCGTATTTGGGGTGCGTTTACTATTAATGGAAATGATGATTTCGTAATTTTGCATTGGAGGTTGCAAATTCAACAATATTTGGGAATTTACTGGGCAAACCTCTGTGACCGGAACCTTAGCGGACCACGTTTGGATAGGAAAATGTTGGCGACCCCAACAGTGATAGCAATCTCGGCCAATCGAGTTCCAAGCTTTGCAAGGCCAAGACATGTTTTTTGGGGGATCATGATTTCAGTACGTTATGAAAAAATGAACTGACTGGGAAAACCGAAAATAGAGAGCTTCCATAAGCTCCAGGTACTTAATTGGCGATTTATGACATGTTGGAATGATGATTGTTTGCCCAGAAATATCACTACAGAAATATCTGGATAGCAACTGGATGTATCGTGATATAGCCATTTCAAATTGCAAATGCCATCATTATATACTATGAAGTTGCAACCACCCATCGCCGTTCAACTGTGATTTGAACAGCGGTGCAACCCCATTTTGAACTGGCAGGGTTCCATCACGGAACCAATTATGTTCAGACCCAAAAAAGTCAGAAGCAAGCAGATTGTTGGTTTTTCTATCCCATTTAACTCTCATTTAATCCCATGAAAGACCATTAAACCCCTTATATTTCATGGGAATGATAAACCAAAATGGTGGATATTTTTCTGGTGGCTTTACCACATTTGACCATGACCTGTTGATGATCGATGGCCCCGAAACGCTCTTAGCCATGACTCAAAAGGCTGAGTTTTTTTGACAGCTCTGTAGGAAGAATAAGTTGACTAAGCCTATGGAATGTAACCCAATTATATGTGTGTGTGTGGTTTATATTCATATATATATTTATTTATTTATTTATTTACTTATTTTTAAACATTTATCTATACATGTATATGTGTTGCTTATCAGTTAGCAAATGCCTATGGAACCCCCAGCTTTATGGATTGTTTCGGATCCTCATTCAGTATCCGTTTGTCTGACATATGTAGAGACACTGGCACCGAATTACATGCACAGGGGGCATCAATATTGAAGCATTCTCAAAAATCCGTTGGTTTATTGTTAATAAAAGTTGGTATTGCACTAGCTTATTCAAAAGGCACCAGCCAACAATACGTTCTTGAAAGAAATATGTTCGCGAGCCAGTAGGACCAATATTAAAAATTGGAAGAATTATAATGGAATAGATTGGTCTGTATTAACCATGGTGTATGTATTATTCCATATTATTCCCATCCCGCTAATATGAAGCACCCCCATTTCATGGTCCCAAGAATGTGGAAATTCCCTTCGAAAGACCATGATTTCTAAGGCTTCAATATTAGGGGGATGGAATTCTTCCCATAGAAGGTGGTGCCCCCCAGTTATAAATTGGTTATAAGATGTTTTAAGCCCATTAACTATAGATATATCACTTGTAAACCATAGAAATATTCCCATAGAATAAACCATGGACTTCACACCAGGTATAGCAGCGTGTCGGGCTGCAGCTCCAGTGTTGCCTCTGCCTGCAGCGCTGCGGCGCGTTGGGTTTGCCCAGGGACATGTGTAGGTGTGGTGTCAATGGGGGGTTTACCTTCAACTGATGACTAGTAATGGGAGGGTAATGGATATTAGCTGAATTGGATATAATTGTTCAATTATATACAAGAATTCACATTTACTCCCAAATGATCATTTTCGAATGGAATTACATTCATGTTCGAATGGAATACCTCCAACTGAGCAGTGTTCAAAACAGTGGTTGGTTGATGATTAGTTCGGAGAAAATCTACTCCCCAATTTTTGTTGCGGATGATCATAGTCCATTGTGAGATTTCCGAAAAAAAACCAACCAGTATAATGGAATGATTGAATAAATGGAATAGTAATTGTTTATATTGTTCAATAGTAATGGATATGGACAACTATTGTTGAATAGTAAATGAATGTTTATATATTCCCAACTATTATTCATATTCCATTCATATTCCAGGATACTCCCAAATGGAATATGAATGGAAGAGTAATGGGATATTCACAAGCCACTTGATATCATAATTTTATGCGTGTTTGAAATGGTGAGTATACCCCCAGTTATTGCAATTTAGAGATGGAAAATGATGGTCAAGCATCAAATGTGGGGCTACATTATCAGACCCATCTGGAAATTTAATGGGAAATAGGCAAGGCAACCAGGACCTACAGGAAGTCTGTGGGATATCATCACAATATGATATCGGTGAATTTGATAAACACGTTGATGTTTGGAGTTTAAGGGAAAATCCAGCATGGAGAGGGCCATGAGATGAAGTTACCGTGTTGCTTATAACTTCGCTTTTTAATTTTGCCTGGTGAACATGATTAGTCGATATTAGTGGAGTACTATTGTTGATCCACCATGATTTTCTTAACTCAGACTGAGTCTTGTTTGTTTACGGCTGGTTACCATCCCTAGGTGCTCCCACCGAGAAGGATGGCGTTTGGACAGTGCCTTGGATCCGAAATGGATGAGAACTGATGAGTGCCAGGACTTCGGAAGCATCCCAATCTTGGCATGACTGATTGGTCGTTTGGAACATGTTTTTCCATATATTGGGAATAAACCACCAACCAGATAATGTTGATCAATACCTAATGTGAACAACGCAACAGTGGTGGGTTCTGTTGGTAGTGCTCAGCAATCGCATAATTTGAGGCACCCCAGGTGCGAATTTCCGATCGTCACATGGCCATTCCCTGCTTTCGAAGTCAATGAGAAGTCAATGATAGTTGATGACTGGGTTTGGGGGGTATGGGTTGAAACTGCCTGCTGATGTAGGATATAGATATAGATAGACAGATATAGATATAGACATCGCCTTGTATTTGCTGCCCGGCATGGTTTTTGATCGGCTTCATTTGATGCAGTTGGAGGAAAAAACCACTGCCAAGTTGGAAATCTCGCGTTCATCCCACTTGATGTTGATTCCCTCATGAAGCAATATCCAAGATCTTCAAGTGGGACCTATTCCATGTTTTCACGATGAACTCAGGCTCGATATATCCCTCCTGTGAAGCCCAATAGAGAAATGCTGGGATTCGGCAGCGAACCCGATTCCAAACCTTAGCCGTGCATTGCCTAAGATCTATGATCCCTCGGGGGCCTTGGAACATGGGCAATCGGAGAGCGTGTCGTGCGAGGACCGTCGCAGCGTGCGGATGGGGAGGGCATGGATGTTGATGGCATCACACGAGGGGATGACACCAACAAAAGTGTAAATCCAGAAAATACTGCAGAGGAGGTACGTAACCAAAAATGAGATACGGGTGTACCAAGATTGCTCGTCATGGTCCATTGCGGGAACCCCAAGATTGGCCACCACTGTGCGATCAAGGAGTTTCTTGGCAGACAACAATATGACAAGATCTGCAAGATCCATCGTGAATCGTATGATGATGCCATTCTGGCGGTCGTTTTTTTTCCCACGATCACCGCCGGGCCTTTCATGTTGTACCACAATGGTGATGGGGTCCGAGCACCCCCGAAGTTGGGCATCGCAGCCTTTTTTGGATGTGATCGCGGTTTTCTTAATGGGTTTAAACTGTACAACCATGGATACAGATGTAGCCACCATAAGTCCCCTATGGTTAGCCCTTCTTACTATGGGTATAACGGTATAACCCTTCTAAAAAGATCTAAACATATTGTAACTACTCTAGCCATTATGATGGTGTACCTCTAGGAATAAATATAACCCCTGACTATGGCTATACCCACTGGCTACGCTTCCCATGGTAGAACCTGCTGGGCTTCGTGGGAACGGCCACTGCCAGCTGCAGCCGCGGAATCTTCAGTGCGGCGCCCCGGTTTTTCACGGGGCTCCGTGGTAAGTGATGCATCCTAGGCATTGGCTCCGTGGTTTAAGTGGTGTATAACCCATAGATAAGCCATAACTATTCTAAGTGTGGATATTCCACCTGAGAAGTAGCCACTTAGTCATTTTGAAGAAGTAAGATGAAAATGAACTCTGGCAATCAAAGCCAACGATGGGAAAAGTGTTTTGGATAGGACAGTCATACATAAATGGGTATCTCACTGACATCCAGGTTCCATTCCAACGAGCTCTACTCGACTATTCTTGACGATGCAGAATCGACTCGTTATCGTAGATAGTTTGAAATCAACCTTTCAGTTAGAATACAAAAAATAATCAACTTACCTATCATACATCAACTATATATGTAATATTATATATACATAGCCATAGTTTTATTTGGTAGCATCCTCTGGGAAAAATGTCCATCTTCATATCCCCAGGTGTCGATGTGAGCGCTTGCGAGTTGGGGCCCACAGAGTTCCAGCGGAACGGAAAGCCATCTAGAAATAGCTGTTTTTTTAATATGCCAAGGAGGCAAAGAACGGGTGATGCCAAGAATCCTGGGGTTTTTTTAAGTGGAAAAAAGGATGTCCAAAGAGCATTGGTGAATATTGGAGAACTGCCAAGCTGCGGTATGTCATGTTGTCCCTGTGGGTGGGGGCGGCTGTAGAACCTTTCACTGTCGCTGATATCGATTGGTTGTGTCCCAAGTGCTGGTTGATCATACCCCAAACGTTTGTAAGCCCGTCGTTTGTTCATTGGCTGTTTTTCGGCAGTCTCCCTGATTTGTTTGGTAGGTAAACCAGCTGTGTTGCAAATCTTTACATACGCTCATAGCAACTGTAAAAAAAATATAGAAAAGTACATTAGTCTAATGAGATCTCTTTCTTTCGGGGGGACTTCGATATAATATATCGATATACATACATACATATTATACATATGATACATATGATACATACTATACATGTACGTGTTTGACCACCATTTTTGGCATTCAAATCCATGTTCACGTCAGGCCTAAGACCTGCAGCAGCAGCATGTCTGCCAGCGTTCAGGTGTGATATCTGCTGGTGTCAGTTCCATGGCTTTGCCACTTTGGGATTTCATTGGGGATATGGGGGTTTCCATCGTCATGGTGGTACCCCCAGCTCGATGGACCGATGGATGGTTTATGGAAAATACCGAATACCATCTATAAATGGATGAGAACTGGGGGTACCCCTATTTCAGGAAACTTTATATAAATGAGGATATCATGGAATATGCATGACATATGCATGGGAATATCATGGACAAACATGGCTTGCGGGAAAATCCACCATGTATTTCGATGTTTTTCCCCAGCTATCGAACTTAATTTAGTGTGAGGATTTTCCTGCCACGTTTGGAGATTCAGCTAGCCCTGGACCGGCGGGCTGGTGAAAAAACCATGTTATCATGGGATAGTCCGGTTAGAGGCTTGTAATATCATACTAGCTATCAAACTAAGCATGTCAGGGGATGATCCAAACAGTCCGGCGTAGCGAAAGCGTAGCGAAAGTTACGGTTGGAACGGTTGGAACGGTTGGAACGGTTGGAATAGGAGTCCCATCATTGTGGGATCCCATGTCATGTAGTATGAACTCAGAGCTTCATGGATTCTCTTTGTCATCAACGAATCATCTGATGAGAATCTCGTCTGAAAAGAGTACTGGGATTTCACCAAAACCAAACACCGTGCTTACCAACAAACACTTGGCATTTAAGCCGCTGGCATTGAAGCGAACTTTCGGTGACTTGGACGTCAGTTGGGCAGCAACAGCTACTCTGTGCAGTCCAGTGCTGAAGTGCAAAGCAGGGGATGCTCAGAGTGGGATCCGATCACTTCAACCAAAGGGATGTGGATTGGTATCAGACCCTCTGGTTAACGTAGGGAACTGGAAAATCATAATTTTGAGTGGTTAAAGTCATGATTTGTCTCATCTCAATGGGTCATTTTGTTATGTCAAATGAGGGCAATGGCTATTTACCCACCAGTTCATGGGAAAAAACAATGTTACCAGCGGGTGATGGAAAACTATCGAAGAAATGACCCTGAGATGCCCTGAAAAGCGCCAAAATCAGCGAGAACCACCAATGTTCAAAGAGAATTGGATAGAAAACCTTGAAAACGTAGATTTCCATCAGCACTTGGTGATTGGTTGGAAACTGCTGCGACTTTCTACCGGGAAATCATGACCCCAGTGCGCACCAGGAATTTGGAATCCCTTAGAGTGACTAATCAGTTATTAAGTGGATAATCCTTCAAATTCGATCCAACCTTCTGGTCATTTAAGCTGGCTGAAAACTCTTCCGTTTGGAGTTGATTCCTTGTTGAAAATGGATAGAAATCTGATTGCCAGGCACTCCATTTTCAGGTAAGAGGAAACCCCATTGCTCAAATTAGGAGCTCCAGGCACTCAGTACTCTCCATCGAGGAATCTGGGGAATTTCATCCATGAGTGGCATCTTTCAGATCTTGCAGTATATGATCATGTAAAGAACAGTGAATAACAGGCATTTGCTATGGCTTTTATATATATACATTTATTTATAGCTGCTTATAGATTGTATTGGTATGTTAGCCTTCATAAAGTCGAAAAAAATCCTCCATTGGCACCGCACTGAGGTGGTTCCTCCTGGACTGTGGCCTGTTCTTCCTTCGACACCCAGTGAGCTTCCTGTCCAGTTGAGCTCCTGGCTCCCCTTGATTTGTTAAACATTGTACAGAAATGAGTGATAGAAGCGTTAAGTCTCTGAGTGTTCTATAGTTCTAGGTTTCCGCCCACTTTTGGGTGACGAAAAGAACTATGTTTGTTGCTTGCTCCGTACTTGCTGAATCTCACCCTGCTTTTTTGGTGCTCAAAATGTGTTGGATTGGTTAGAACCCTTTTCATTTTTGCCCAGACCATCATTTGTTGCTATTTAGAATGCCCCGCGTAATCTTGTCGTGGTCAAAACTTCCCTGTGTTTTGGTGCCAAAACTGCTTCACTGATTTCTAGCCCGTTTCGTACAGCATCTTCGCTTTAAATCCCTGGCCCTAGTTGGTTTCTTTAGTTCATAAAACATGAGTTGTGGTAGAGTAGAAACAAATGTGAGGGTCAAAACTTCTCAACAAACTTCCAATCAACCATATCAACCATGATCATTAACCAGATCTTAACGATACATTAACCATGTCTGAACCAAGAAAAGGGTCCTTCTTTTCAGGTACGAGGGCGATATCCAGGTGACCTGCCTTCGTGGCGAGATCTTGGCCGCCAGCGGCTGCAAGGAATTGAGCTGCGGCAGCGTCGTCAGGTGCATTTCAATGGGAAAAATCACCAAGAAAAGGTGCTCTCTATGGAGCTTTAAATAGAAGTTTAATCGTTTCCATAGTCATGGGGGTACCGCAATAGCTGGATGGTTAATGGAAATTCCGATGAAACTGGGTGTTTTCGGGGTACCATTCTAGGAAACCTCCAAATGGTGGTTTCAGCTATGTTCAAAAACTATGGTTTGATGATATATGTCGATACATGATGTTCACAAGCCCTGGTTGATGATTGGAGGTATAAAAACCTATCCTTTAAGGAGTGGGGATGATCATAATCCACTGGGAAATCCATTCTTGACCAACCAGTAGGGAAGAAAAAAGGGGTTTTGAACACTCAACTGGAAATCTTGTAGATTTCAATGCCTGAGGAACAACATCCAAATATGGCTTAATCAACCGCTTTTATGGGCGGTGTTGGGAATTTCACCAGCTGATTTTTGGAAAGTTTGGAAAAAAAGGTGGAGTTTTTCTTGCGATTTAAGTTTTGAGCGGCGGAAACAGGGAAAAAGCTTGGATGTCATAAACTAACACGGAGAACATTTGAAAAACAAGATGAGACATGGATTTATGATCCCATGTTTGAATCAGTGAAGAGAATGATATGTTAAGATATTGAGGATGTTTTAAGAGCAAAGCTTGGGGACAAAAGGCCAAATCAACTTCAACAAGCGGGGGCATACCCTCTGGTAATGAAACATAATGGAAAATTCCTCATTTGTAGATGATCTTCGAATTAAGACCTCGATTTCATTCGGGTTTTCCAGCTAGCCATGTTTCCCATTCAATCCTATTCTATGTCCATGATCAACCACTATTCACCATTATTAACCGCTATATTAACCACTATGAACCACTACCACTAACCATTAGCAACCACTATTAATCATTATTAATCACTAGCATTGTTAATGGTGTAGAATTGAGGATGCCCCACCTGTCGTGGTGATAGGCAACTGACCTACAGCGGAGAGAGCGTCAATGTGGAGCTGTCCGCCAGCACGCTCATGGAGACACCCGAGACGCGCACGTGCGGAAGCTCCAGAGATTTGTTCGCAGTTCGGTGAATCGTAGATGGGTATGGATCAATACCTATTAATACCATTTTTAGTGGGATGAACATCCATTTACCAGCTATTTTGATGTTCACCAGGTACCAGGGTTTTGACCCATCCCCAGATGGGTAGAAACGAATCCTTGAATCTGTGAATAAATGGGATGTGACTAGCTGACTAGCTGACTAGCATGCACAGACTTCATTGTCCCGCCCATGTGAGACTGATCCTGACATCGTCCGCTGGGTGTGGTATCAATGGGATGATCTACCAACTCACCAAGAATCTCTCATTTTTTGCCATCTGGCCATGTTCCATGGATTTCCAGTTTTCCGGTAATCCAATCCACAAGAATCCCATGGCACTCTTTAATAAATATTGGATTATTGGATCATGATATTGAAATTCCATCATCATTTGCAAATGATCCATTTCGCACTTTTTTTTATTCTAACATTTCGATCGTATCCAACAAACCAATAAGTCTATGAAATCGAATCATTCAGCGCGGTTTGAAACATGTTCTCTCATTATTTAATCATTCAGCACGGTTTGAAACATTTTCTCTCATTATTTCCATCTTATGCAGGAGGATTATCCAAATTGACTAATACTTTTCTGCATGGGTTGAAACATGTTGAAACCATCAACCAGTTTTGGGTTGGTGGTTTATCTGATGGAATATCTTCTTCTCCAAGCTGATTTTGAATCCGAATCGGCGATTGACTTTCACATTTTGGGATAACTTGAAACCTCCAAGTAATTCTGCCAGATATCTTGGCTTCTTGCCCTAGTCGGTCAAGGCACCGGTCAGCTGCAGGCCCAGCAACTTCAGCAACAGCTCCGTGCACTGCAGCGTTGGGAGCCGCGGGCGTCGCAATTGAAATCCTGGAAAGCTCTTTTGGTGCAGGATTTCGCAACCATCCACCGTACCAAAAGACCAAAAAATATATGGATAGATATATATATATGTGGATATTATAATATTTATGGTACTTTATCTGATTTTACCTGGGCCTAAGTGCCTGGTAGCTTTGATTTTTTGGGATGTTGAGCCCATTTCATGCCCATCCCCGCGGAAACAGGTCTTGGCCTATCAGAATCCCATGGCGCCCAGACACCATAGTATCATTGTCCAATTTAGATTAAAATGGTTAAAAGGAATGGAACCGAATCACGTTTCTAATTGGCGTCCAATTACTTTTCCTATTTTATGAAAGGTTCGAGGATTCGAAGACTCCCAGAAAAAGATCGAAAGAGTGACTTGCCCCAGGCGCTGGCGTCAGTCCTGAGCGGCTCTGCCAGTTGGAATCTCAGCCTTTTGGTATGGCGGAAATCCTCAGCGATGGTGATTGTTTTTTCCTGGAAAATCATGAAAGAAGATGTTCCACTGCCAGGGTGAATCACCAGAGGGTCAATGTCCAGAAACAACAACAACAACAACAGCAACAGCAACAACAACAACAACAATTCAACAATTCAACACTTCAACACTTCAACACTTCAACAATTCAACAATTCAACAGCCCAGTTGGCCAAGCATATGTGTCAGTGTTTCAACCAAATAAAGTCCCATTGAAATCATGGCTTAAGGCTTTCTCAAATGATCCCTACGGGTCGCCCACCTGACTCACACCAAGGTGTGTCATGCCTGAAGGGCGTCCGGAGCCCTGTTTGACAGTGAGGTTAAGAGGAATTATAGTTCACTCAGACGATGATGTTGATGACGCTGGTGGCTAACATCATCATCATCATCGTCATCGTCATCGTCATCATTATTATCATCATCATCATCATGATTGCACTTGTTATTAGTATCATGATCTGTGTGGGTTCTTCTGGTCATGTTGACAATCATTCGTGTTGGTTGTTATTATTGCTATTATTGATGTTACTATGATTAGTTTTACATGTATGATCATTATGTTTTCTACTATCATTACTATTACCATCACTATTCATACCACCCTTCTTAGTACCATCATTCATGTAGTATTTACATATATATATATCAGTAGTATTACTATTCTACTATTTTATATACTATCATTCAGTATGAGATTCCTGATTTTGAAAGTTGCCGAGGCTTACACCCTGGATGCATCCGCGTGCGCTCCGAAAGGTGGTGCTTGGCAGTTGTGAAAAATCGGAAAAAGGGTTACCCCCAGTCATCCAGCCGTCATGGATGACCACGACTTGGTATTGAAAGCTATGATGTTGGGCATCCCGAATTAGACAGCACCAGATAAATCCAAATAAGGTGTTCGCCTGCACAGTTTAGGAGTTTAGGTGTTGCAAGTGCAGCCGTGGAGGGTTCACCATGGGGGATGGGATAACGATGGCCCGTTGAAACTTGTGTCTTTGAGGAGGTTCCCCTTCAAAGCCTGAATCCTGTTGACTTGTTGGCTATGCTTGTTGCGTCCCCATTTTGATGGCCTATTCCCATCACAGGTCGATTACATCTAAAACCTGGTGATATTTCTGTTATTGTGATGAAGACCAGCTAGCCGATATAGTTAAATGGCTCGTTTATGATTGAAAAGACCCTAGGGTTATCTACCGGTTCAAGGGGATGAAATAAGCTGCTTCGTAAATGAATTGAGCCAAAGTTCCCCATCATATATTTTGGGTAATAATGAAATCTATCACTTTATCTTTCAATTTTTCGTCAGATCTGGTATCACACCCCCCCGTTGAAAGAAAACGCCAGACTGCGCTGCTGGCGATATGAAGACACCAATGGGCAGCCGGGTGCCAACTGCGAGCTGGAAGGGGCGGGTGAGTCTCCCTACCAATGTGTATCCCAATAATTGCAAGTGGCTACTAACCCATATATACATATAATATATCTACTGTACATACATTTGTGTGTGTGCATGTGTAAATATGTATATAGATGTGAATATAGATATGTATACAGATGTGTCGTGTGTGTTCAGACTCTCCAACAATGGAGAGAACAGTGCGAATGGGCCAGCAAATATAGATGGTTGATTGAGGGTTCAAGCACCAGGTGTCTCAAGTTTGTCACTAAGGATCTGTGAAATTTCTACTGCCTCACCGGTTGAACGGAAATTCCAAACCACATCTTGGGTCCCTCAAGGAAGTTTCTAGCACAGCAAATCAGGTTGTTGCAAAGCATGAAGAAAGAACCATGAACCTCTAAATGTCGGTAGATTCGGGGTGGATTCAGATCACAGACCAGTCAATTTGACAATTGAAAAGATCTGCCATCAGAAAGCTAGCAGAATCATCCCATTTTGTCACGAACTGAGCCATGAAAAATAACCCCTTTTTCCCATCCCTGAAATGCTTGTTGGTTGGGATTCTCCATGGTGACAATCCCCAGTATATTGGGTAGTATAACCGCATGATCCCCTATAATAACCAATTAACAAAGTTATTTTTGATAGCTAAACTTTTCCTACAGATCTCCCTTGAAAAAAAACGCCAGGAGATCACATTGACAGTCGTCCATACCTCAGATCTGAAGGGCGCGCCTTAGCCGATCCAACCGTACTTATCCTGGATTTGTTTAAGGTGATTGTTGAGTTTCCCAATGGAAAACCACCAACTTACTGTGGAATCGACTAAGGGAATATCGACCTCTTTAGCAGCAAATCCAAGGTAAATCCACGATCAAAATCATCATGAAACATCTATCTGACGGTGATATTAACATATATTAACCAACAATCAGAAAAATTTGATGACTAAGCCATAAGCCATGGATTTCGGGGTATGGGCTACCCTATATGGTACCCTATTTCCAAAGAAATCCATGCGGCGCTAGATGTTACCTGGATTCAATTCACCTGTTGGATCGGCTCACCCGGAAAACCTACCGCTTGGTGGCTGAGGATCAATCCTTACCACACGCGGGCAGTTCCACAAGGTGTATTTGGGTACATTGGATGGGAGAATGGACTAGAAAAGTGGAGAAATTGCGAGAAATGAGATCATCATCGCCGTGGCTTGCTGGAAAATCCACCAAATTATAGATGCTGTTCCCAGCTATAAACCTCAATTTGTAGTTGTCTTTTCCATATGTTTCTAGGATTTTCCCATGAATTCCTATGATTTTACTATGATTTTCCCATGATTTCCCTATGGTTTTCCTATCATGTTCTGTATGTTTTCCCATGATTTCCTGTGGTTTTCCTATGATTTTCCGGGTTTTTAAGCGATTTTCCAGCTATTCCTGGGCTCCCATGTACAGGTCCTGCGCTTCTGTGATGTATGGCTGGGCTGGCACCTTCACCACAGGGTGCCGGGATCCGGCGGTTTCCGCCGTTCCGGGGGTACCACCAAAAATGGAAGATATATCATCTACCATCTGGTTATGACTAACATATGGAAAATCCATTCTAAATGGAGGGTTTTTTTATTGGAAAATCATCTGTAAATGGGTCATTTTCCATAGCTATGTTAAATAACCAGAGGGTACTAATTGGAATACCATGGTGATATGTATACATGCATATATATATATATATTATAGATATATATATATATATATGTGTGTGTGTAGGATTTCACCATCAACCAGAGTCGATGTTTGGGATTTAAGCGATATAAATCTATTGATGGGGATTTACTGGGGATATAGACATAGATCTATTTACAGATTTAACCATCAACAATAGGGATTTCATGGGATTTCACAAATAGTCCTAGATGTGCTGATGATTTGGTAAATCCCAATGGAAAGGATAAATCTGATGGACTGTCCTACTTGCAGAATCATCCCACTTAGCAACTGGTTTTCGTAACTAGGATCAGAACCCACTTCTATATGGTACCCAAGCTAGGGAACTTACTAACCAGGATGATTCTTATTTTCCCACTGGACAACCCACTTAACTAGGGGAATCTATAAGGAATATGTTTATATTTTGGTGGTTCCCTACGCAAATCCAAGTTATAGTAATCCCCAAAAAGATAGAAAAGTAAAATTCGATTAAAATAGTCATAGATTACCTGTGTCTTTTTGGTGGTTACTACAATGGGATAGTTACTACAATGGGATATGAATGGGGATAATTACAATGGGATAAGACCAAGAAAAATGTCCATGTTTGGATGATTTATATGGTAGATAGAAGCAAAATGGTGATATTAATGGGAGGATAGTGAGATATTAATGGGATAGTAGCGGGTGTATAAATCCAACCATTGTAATAACCAACTACAAAGCCAACCAAAATGAGAACAGGATCCAACTGATTCCACTCGAGTTTGTGGGAGGTGTTGATCAGCAGGGTTGTAGGGAATCCATTTATGCCCAATAAGTGGGTTATGGCTTTATTGTTTTTTGTGCTTAGACCTCCCATTCTTTTGCTGGTCCAATCTCATTCTTGTTTCCAAAAAGCATTCCAACTTCTTTTGTTTGGGCAAAGCTCCCGTTTCTGATATATAAAACGCAACATTTTTGTTCGTGGCTTCAATTAAGAATGTTCTTGCAATTCCATAATCTGTTTTGCTGCTTACAGGTTACATCAACATGGTGGTTTCCTAAACTACAGGTACACCCAGTTCTCATCCATTTTATAGATGGATTTTCCATGAAATAAGCCATCTATTTATGGGATATCCCCATTTCAGGAAACCCTCACATGTTCATAGTCCCCCCAGTTATAAATTGGTTTATAAACCCCATCAACTATAGTTATAAGTATCATAAACCACAGTTATTGAAGTTATAAGCCAACTTAGCTATCAAACGGAAGCACCACCTTGTAGTAAATCCTGCGCGTTCATGAAATTCCCACGATGCAACTTGACCAGATGCAACTTCACCACGCTTCTTCCCGACAGCAGCGGTGCGAGCCCTGTTGGTTGATCATTGCATAGGGTGGAAAAAACTATCAAAATGCGGGGACAGAAATGTGAATATCATTGATGAATGCTTGAAAGATTGGGAGGCTATCCAAAAACCAAAAAATTGGGGTGCAGCCACAATCCATGAACTGGGAAATCCCGATATTTTTGCCATAAAAACTGGTAATGTTTTTCCAACCACGATGAGAAAAAAAAGCGTTGGTTGCGGGATATCTAAGTTTGTTTGCTTATTAAGAGGCACCAGCTTGATTGAAATCCCATCAAATCCCTATTCTTGGTGAAATTCCATGTATATCCCCATTCTATCCCCATTTATCCATTATATTGGAACGGATTCACCCTCCAGGCTGTTCGCCTGCCTCCTGCGCACAGGGTCACCGTTGGGGGATCGGAAGAGGGTGTCATCCAAGCAGTGTCCAAAAGCCATTGGAAAGGAAAAATACCCTCTGGTAAACATACAAAAAGCTATGGAAAGATCCACCATTTTCAATGGGAAGATCCACTATAAATGGTCATTTTCAATTGCAAACTGTTAAATTACCAGAGGGTAAGAAATCTTGGGGTACTGCTAAGCTATTGAAAAGGGATCCTTGCGATCCATGATTGGAACGGCTATGAAACAAACCAGTAGAACCAGTTCGCCTCCAGGTTTTTGATGCTGTTCAAATGGAAAAAAACATCTTTAGATGGTGGATTTTCGAGCAAGCCATGCTTGAGCACCAGGGCCACCCTAGCTGAAAGGGAAAAGTCTGTTTACGTTGTGAAGGTACAATGAGATAAGGAAACCCTCCAAAAGCGGGGATGGCCATGTGTGTGACGCATGTGTGACGTTTTTTTGTGGCACTCTATGGGGTTTGATTGCTATTTGGGCAGTCTTCTTTATTTTCGACATGATGGAGATTGGTGACAGAGATTTGACGTGTGTCTTATGATTTCAACTTGTGCAGAAGGGATCGTAATTGTTTGAACAAAAGCCCCATGTTTTGCGCTGTGATTGCCAGTCTTTCCAACATCTTGTGTTGTATTGTTCAGGGATTGGACATAGATGAGTTTCAGAGTTCCAGTAGAAGCTATTTGCCATGGACTTTCTTTCATGCTAAGTTACCGGTAAACCAACATAGATGTGGAGTTTACCCACCATTAGATATCAGTTTCCCCAGGGTTTCATGGGTTTTCCACATCTTTTTATATGTTTACCCTAGGATAACCAGGGTTTCCCCAAGGGGTTTTCCAAGATGTTGAGCTTTGGGTAGGTCAAGGCGTCACCGTGGTGGTTGGCAGCACTGTGGCGCAGACCACCATCCCTCAGCAGCTGGAAAGTGCCTTGGGACTGGATGAGTGATAAGTGCCCATTTATGTCAAATTTATGTAATTTTATATAGCTGTATATACACTATATATATATCATGTATGGTGTATGTATTTGTATATGTATACGTATACTGTATACGGTATACTGTATACTGTATACTGTATGCATTTATATAGATATATACATGTACAAATGTGCATCATGTAATACGCTGTCTTTTGAAAAAGCGTGGGTAAATCGAAATTATGGGTCCTCCAATTTCGATACGGATAGAACTGAAGGATTTTCGAGCACCTACCAGAAGATGGGACACCTGTCAGTGAAATGTTTATGTCCGAATTCATGTACTAATCTAGAGCCACATCTAGACTCTAGAGAATTCATGATAATATCTACCTGAATCAAACCATCCTCATCTTTGCAGTTTTTTTCAGAACCACGGCGCAGCCACCAACGGATCATCATCCCATCATCAGGACCGTCGCCGCAGGTTATGCCAGCACCAAAATGGACTGCGCCAGCTTCGATGTTGGCTTCGCAGGAAATATCAGCCGGGCAGCCTGAGATGAGAGAATTCTGACTGGATGCGTCAGGTTACCTATGAAGTTACCATATGACTCAGGGAATAAGCATATATTAGCAGCTATGATTTAGGGTACCATCCGGGTACCAGGGTTTTGATTCATAGCCCATTGATGTTGAGCTAACTTTGAGTGATTTGCCTATTGATTTTTTTTGTTGTTTGAGAATCTATTGGAAATATGTTTCAGTTTGAAGGCCTCTCAAGCAAATCTAAATATGGAACATCAAGTTTTTCTCACTTTCAGGCGGAGAAAATGGACCCTAGTATAACTGGAAGGATGAACATTCCTCACTGTTCCCATCTAAATACACATGGATCAAAGTTATCCTATATATGACATTTATATTATGACCAAGAATCTGCTGTCCCCAAGGGGACCATTCATTTTGACCCATCCCAAAAAATGGGCGGTGAAAACTTGGTGAAATCGCTGTCCCATCATGCGCCAGGATGACCCACTTGGTAACTTGACCACCGCACTTGACCACTATGAATCATAGCCCATACCCTCTGGTAAACGTTTACATAACTATGGAAAATCACCATTTTTAATGGGCAAATCCACTATAAATAGCCATTTTCAATAGCTATGTTAAATTACCAGAGGGTAAATATGTCATGAATGTCACAATTTTTATATCCCCATGTTGGGCTACCACAATACAGGCTGGGACCCGGTTATGTGAGGTGCTTGAAATCCAAGAACCCCAACAGTTATTGGAGGTATTTACGCACCAACTTAGCGATTCCGAACTGAGGCACCAGCTTGCTTGAAATCCCATGAAATCCCTATTGTTGATGGCTAAATCCCATAATGTATACATATATATATATAATTATATATTATGTATCCATTGTATCCCCACTAATAGATTATATATTCTCCGTTTTTGGTGGTAAAATCCATCCAAGATGGTTGAATTTCCCATTAAAACTTTCATTTTATAGTGGAATTTCCAGTGTGAGTCGCGATCCTAGGCATCCGCTGTGAAGCGGCGGTGCTGCTGACAGACGTCAGCGGTTGCAGCCCCGTGGTACAGGAGGGACAGGTTCAGCAGGTGCGGATGGGAGTTGATCCATGCCGTTCACTAACAGTATCAATCTGAAAGATGGGTAGTTTAACTAATCCAAAATAGTCTCTTGGTATGGGATTTTTTGACGTTAGCTCAATTTTTGTGCAGGGTTCCTGATAATAGAACCTACTGGGAATCGAATCCATTCTCCATCACAAATCAGACTTGGAGGATCCACTTAGTGGCTAATCAGCTAGTAAGTCCCCATAAATCGTGGGGTTGTCCCATATGTAACCTGGGTCACAACTATGGTTGCTAAATTTTCATGATATCAATCATATTTCCATTGAATTCCATTGATATTGATAAATCCCCCGTTTATCATGATCATGATAAGCCAAATGGATTCAATACCATTACTAATGGATTAATCATTAGTGAATACCCAGTTGATTCATCAAAAAAAATCATGAAAAATCAATACCCACTAATAATAATCATAATTATCTCCCATTTCTCATGGATTAATCACTATAAATCATTATAGATACCCAATGGACTGATGGATTGCTAATGGATTTTCATAATATGATTGTTTTAAAAAATAGCATTTATCATATCAGTGATAACTAGTAATATGAAATCACATTCAGATTAATCAGATTCATCCCCCATTAGATATAGGTGGGATACTATAGATACTATATAACTATAGTGGATATCATCAACCTAATTCTGATACCATGAGTAACTACTTACAGTATATAACTTATATAACTATAGTTATGGGATAGCTATAACTATAGTAACTATTGATGGGATACAAAATTTTTATCCACAAAATCCCTCAGGCAGTTCAGGTGGTCGAATCTGCGGTGGCCTTTGCGCTGCCCACCATCCAAGGGGCCACACAGGCGGAGCTGCAGGCGTGGCCGGATGTCGATGTCGTGGGCTGGGATCCCCCGGGTTCCATGGTTTTGGTCGTGAAAAAGTGGAAAAAATGTGCAAAAAAACGGTGAAAATTGGATGGAACCTTGGGAAAAATGGTGAAAATTGAATGGAATTTTTAGATTTTGGAGAACTTGAGATGGTTCTTCTTTTGGAGCATGGGAGTTGTTCATGTTTTTATTTCTAGGATGGATGGAAATTCGGGATTTTTTGTGTGGATTTTCTGATTTTAGAAGCAATATTAGCATGGCTACCATTCCAAAAATTGATTGGATCCATTGACTCGGATAGCGCATAATTCGATATTCAATGGAATGCTTTTCGAGTTGCTTCATTTTTCCTTGGAAAACGGATGAACATGGATGAACGTATGGATTTTGTAAGCCATTCTTGTTGGTTATTCCCAATATGTTGGATCCAGTTGGGGAACAAACATCGAAAAATGGAAGACTCATGGTTTACGATTTTTATCCTGGCTGTTTCTATCATGTTTCATTTGAAAAAAAGTTCACCAACCATGATGATCAGGAGGATTAATTACAACCAATAGCAATGGAAGTCAATTAAATTCTCAGTTTCAGCATTCCAGGCTGGTGAAACATCCATATTTAATGGCAATAAGGCATTGAAACTCTATTTTTGATGTTTTCTGCACGTATTTGTTGGTGTTGGTTGCACCGCCACTTTTTGTACCATTCAATGTGGGTTCCTGACAGGTAACTGGCGGAAATGAGTTGGCCAAGTACTGGCCCCCCTTGAACTTCTCTGGGTCAACCTTCAATGGGCAGCTTTCATACTACTCTTTTATCTCATTGAGGGAATATATTTTCACCTAGCCAGCACTCCCATGTTGCGCTTCGTAGCAACCAGAATTCCATCCTTAAAGCCCCAGTTCTCCCAGTTGAATCCCCATTATTCCCACGGTTTCAAGGCAGCCATGGAGTCGCCTAGCACCAAGCGTGCCTATGCGGCCACCCTGGCTGCTAGCTTGGGCGTGGCCAATGAGGAGGTGGGAGTGGGATCGAAAATGGCTCACCATCCATGGTCGTTTCAGAAAAATGTGGATTTAACTCCATCAAAAACCGTGATGTGCTTGTGCTAAAGATGAAATGTCCATTTTTCGGGAAATCCGCTAGGGAATCGATTCATGGCAGCAAACTTGGCTTTAACCCACAGAATGGAGATGAGCCAAAAATGGGAATGTCCCAGCCATCATTTGGGTAGTGGATGCTTACCACAGGATCAAATGGGACAACTAGCAAAATGGAGGTATAAAGCGAAGCATTTTATGGGGAAATAATGGGGCTATAACGCTATAACCTGCAAAATGGTGATTTAATTAGATATATCATGTGGATATAACTGGGTATAGTGGGATGAGAATGGACTATCAATGGGAATATAATCTGTAAAATATTTGGGACTTTTGTTGCTACCTCACGTCGCGACGTCACTGGAATGATGAATATCTTTTTTTGGGGAATCATCATCGCGGAACATGTTTCGCTGAGTCGAATAGTTAGACTATCTAGTCGTTACCGTTAGGAGCTACTTATCCGTCCATTTGAGAAATCTCAAAATATTCATGATCCGCTGATAGTGGCTACCAACAAGAATTATCCGACAATATCCATTGCTGGATAATCGATTTTATAAGATATTCACCAACAATATCTAATTTAAGTATCCAAAATCGATCTTGATTAGCCATCCATGCCATTTTGGTGGTAAAAAATCGGTTGTGGTTGTAAAATCCCAAGAATCCATAGCGGATTTTTTCAGAGGTTCTAGAGTTTACACATATTGTTGGTGAACGTCCCATATTCAGCCATCAAAAATGGAGGTGTTATCGACAAGAATGGAGGTTTAACTGATTTGAACTGGTATAGATCATCGGAAAAAATGTTTTTTCCCAACAATATGTCATCAGTAAACCTGAATATAGTCGGGCAAAAACTATTGGATATCCGATTCAAAACCCATTAGGTGGTTGTTCTTTGTATTAAGGCCCATACTCAACCATCCAAATTCAGGGTTCTTCAACAAGAACGGAGACGTGATTGATCTTTACGAGCATAAAATCTGTGAGACCGTATTTTTTGATATTTTTGAAATTGTTACTCTCGGATTATGAATGGTTGCAAACCGACCTAGCATTGGACTGTGAACCATTTCTCACCGAGCATATCCCCAGTTCCTTCTTGTCATATCCAAGTCGCAAGATGTTAAAAGATGTTAAAAGCCAACATGGGCAAGTCTCCAAGTCATTGGGTCGAGATTCCCCTCATAGATTGTGGTGATCCCCACTGAAAGGATAGTAAGATAGTATTTTTCCCATAAAAATCATTTGAAACCAGTGCTAAATGGGTTAATCATTCATGGTTTTGTGTTTGTAATATAGATACAAAACCCATGGATTCTGGCTAAAGACTGGTGGATTTCAACGGAGCCCATATTACCAGGATTTGTTCGGCCAGGAAACGTCGGTTGAATTACCGGCAACAATGGGTAAATATGTTTGAAAAGCCTGGTTGTGTATCAGTGGCTGTGAATGGGTATGAAACCCTTAAAAAAGAACATATATATATATTCACCAACAAATGTTGGATATTGACTGGATGAACCTAGTTAATGTTGGGTTACAATGGGTCATTCTTTCTCTGTAGATAGAGAAATATAAACCCAACCAACTATATGTTTGAGTCTGGGGTACCTGGCGCATGTTTTTCCATTTGTTTGTTCGTATGTCCGGAGCTTCGATACCAAATGGCCCGGGAGCAAAGAGCTGAAACATCGCCCCAACAAAGAATGGTAGGACGAAAGCATCCTTGACCAACTGCCGAACCTAGAAGCTTTGGAAGAGATTGAATTTTCCCATTGACTTCGAAGTGCTTCTGTCGCAAAAAGAGAGGATGCTTCAGCACGTTTGGAAGAGTGTCTTTGCCGCAATCCTATCGAAGTGGAGACGGATGGCAACTTGGCCTGACATTTTGGGGCCTGGAGTCCGGTTTCAAGATGTTTCAAGCCGGTCATCCCAGATCATCCCAGATCATCCCAGATCATCCCACCGCATCGGCGCAGGATGTGATCATCCTCTTTATCCAAGTCCTGGAGTCTGTCGCAGCAGTACCACGGCGAAATCTCACGGGATGTTCAACAATGTTCAACATGTGGGAATTCCAGTGATTTGTCATTGTATATTTGTTCGCTTCGAGGAATGGAAGGACTTTTTTTGTTATATTCCTTAGGTAGCAGCCAAAGGAGTTGCATAGATTCTACACGAAGGTACAAGAAAGAGAACAAAGGGATTGAAAGGAGGGCATTCGTTGGAATTTGAAAGCCACAAAAGGCCTTGCCTCTAGTCACAAGTGGGAAGAACTCGGACCAGGAATCGTCATCCGGGGATTGCAATTAGAGTGGCCCGTGATCCTGAACTCATGTCACCGTCGCACGGGTTCACGTGGCGAGAAATGCGTTGCCACCTGCTGATGTATCATTATATTCATGTATATTCATGTATATCATGTATTAAAGCTGCAGATACCTCAGACTTCCCATATCCACAAGCAGGAGCTTCACGCTGCGGGACTTCCCATCTACAATGTTTGATATTAACATAGAGAGAGATGTTGTCCCTTGTTCGACCCAGCTGACACATCAGCCACCGAGGACGGTCGACGTTTGAGCGACCGCCGTTTAGCCGCGGGGCACCTCAAGTGATTCAGTTTCATGCTGTGTAGATCTGTGGGTAAAAATATGGCTTAAAAGCTATGAAATGCCATAGGAAATGTAGGAACTACCATTGGAATAAACATACATCCCAGCTTGTTTTGAGGTGAACAGAAGGGTTTTTCAACATTACAGTTTATCCAATTTGTTGGTTTCTTTTCCAGTCATCAATTCTCCAATTTTTGCTACATGTGAGTTCAAATTCAAGTTATCATCCCTCGTTTTTCCAATTTCTCAAGTTTGACATCGCTCAGGGCAGCTTCGAGGTGAATGTGAATTTTCAGTTGCGAACCAACAGCGACGAGGACAGGGCGTGGCCACGTGGCGGCGGACAGCTGAAAAACGACCCTGTTTCTGTGGGTTTTCGTATGGAAGGTCCACGAAGGTCATGTCTGATAGGACTTTTGCTTCGCCGGCAGGGGATGATCGCTGGGACCATGTTTGCACCCCACATCAAAATTCATCAGAATTCATCATAGATCATATGAATCATAAATCAAAGTTTAAATGTGAATTCATCATTCATTCTAGATACAAGCTGAGGCTCCCATTTTTTAATGTGAATGTTCTGAATGTTGGTTTATAAAGCAACCAACATTCGTTGTATCATGCTCTCCCAAACCCAAGAGTTTAGCAAGTTAAGCCTCACAGCCTCACCATCTCCAGGATGATGTGGCTGCAGGCGGCCAGCCCCGGCTGTCGAAAATCCCACATTGAATGAAAAAATAGGAAAATATGGGGAAGTGGAAATTTCCATGTGAAAATCATGGAAAATCATGTTTGGAATGGTAATTGTGATGTTTTTTTCATGGAATATGTGCCTGCCGATGGAAGTTCTTCCAAAATCGTGCTTGCACAATGTATTTTGGACAGGCTCTTCAGCCTTTGCGCAACAGAACGGCTCATCATCACGGCCATCTGAAAATATGCACTGAATTTAGAACTCAAGACAATGTTGTTTAGTGACATCATGATTTTCTTGAATCCTAAGTCCAGCCCAAAATGGTTGACACATCATTACCTTTATAACCGGTACTAGCCACTGCCTGAGGCTTCGCGAGCAAGATCCAAAGTTTGGGAGATTCCAGCTCCTCTGAGTCTGGAAATCTCAGCGATTCGCATTTTTTGTTGGCGGTTAAGCTTACACCCTGCTGGTTGAATATGCTGACTGCTGATCTATCAATGTCTAGTTTCTATCCCCGGTCTTGCTTGATTTTTGTTCTGAGCATACGCCATGCCGCGGCCCCCGGGGTTCATTGTTCACGTTGGGTCAAAACAGGTTTCCAACAAGGAAGTTTGGTCATCCCTGTCCTGGGATTGCCAATCTTAATCCAATCATTCACAATGATTCACCCAAAAATGATTAAAAACTGGAAAAACATCATGAACTTGCCCATATTTGGGAAAGGTGATGTGTTTTGAGTTTTTTTTGATGAGATCCCAGTTGTCTAGCCATCGAGTCCCAGGCAACAGATCTTTGCCACCACCCTGGGTGCCAACCTGCAGGTGCCGCCATCACTAAACGTTAAAACGTGGTGGCATTGGGTGTTGACCCACATCACTAGTCACTAAAGGGTACATGGTGGAAAATGAAAAATGAAGAAAGAGTGAAGATATGGTAAAGCCACGAGATATTTACCGAACAAGACCCATAGTTTTTTATGAACCTTCAACATGTGGGGGTTCACAAAATGGTGTTGATCATAAAAAAGGCAGGTTGCCAGGAGAAGATTGCAGATGTGATCATTCTAAAAGCAGTTGGTTGATGACCATAGGGGTTCTACCTAATGATGGCCTAATGCATTGGGGAGGATCATAGTGCATGAAAACCAACCATTATGAGTTGGTGATTTTTCCTAGTTCCTATGGTTTTCAGATACACCGCTCATGTCTTGTTTCACAAGACTTGGAGATTACCAATGCCAAAATGTACACCGGGAAAATCTTAACAAAAACGCTGGCTTGCCACAGCCCAGCTAAATTGGTAAATCCTCCACCGTTGCCAAAGGGATAGTAGGCATAAAAACCACATTAATGTTTTTCGCCATAGTCCAAGAATATCTCAAAAAAACATAGGTGTCATAGAGATGAACAATATCATAGAGCTCATAACCTTGTTGATCATGACACCTTCAACTGGATGAACCTTACCCAAACAACTCAGACCCACCATTTCGCCAGGCAGCTGCTGCGGAAGATCCTTCCACTTCACTCTTGCAGGAAGCTGCGCAGGTCCTGGGTCGAGACAGTTTTAAACAGACTTTGGGATGGAAAATGTCAATTCTGGAGGAAATCAGATGTTTTTTTTCTAACGGAGGAAATGGGATGTTTTCTGAAAAATCCCTGGGAAATTCTGAAATTTCTGAGCATTTGGTCTGTTTCACATTGATCCTCGGATCGAAAGTTGGTCACCTGCCAGGCTGTGCAGGACACCGGGATTCAGGTGAAGCACACTGAGGCGCAGCTGTGGCTATGTCATTTATGTCAGTTGAGGGGATGGTGGGATGTCCCCACTAAAAAATCGCGAAGAGTTTCCAATCTGATGGGCGAACTCATATATGCAGAGTTCATGAATTTCACTGGCCACAAGAAAGGGATCTTATGGGGTAAATAATACTCGCAAGCCAAAGCCACATAGATGTTGGTTTATGTATGGGAATCATCCACACCCGCTGATTGCGGTTGAGGAAGTATGGGAATGATTGTACTTTGTTCCGAGAAATGCAGAGAAACAGCTGGGAAGATGGGGTGAGTCTTAAGTGAAAGTTGGTATTTGCAACCATTAAAGGGTTGAGAAAAAGGTTGGTCAAGAACTAGCTGATATATCCAACAGTGGAGATGGATCATAAGCCGGGGTATAAAAATGGGATGGGTGATGTCAGGAAAGACTGAAATCAGTGGGTCCAATCAGTTTTTTTCATGTTGCTCAATGCGCATCTGGAGATCAAGGCTAATGGGTTATTATCAGTTTCAGATTCTCAGATTTTGCAAGGTCGCGAATGAGATCGCCTCATTTTTTTCCAAGGGGAATCAATAGGACAGGTCACGGACCCATCGATCCCATCCTGGATTTTTGCACAAGATGCTGTGTGTTAGATATACAGCACCAAAAAAACAATGAAATGTTGGTCAGTAGCAAATAATCCCAACCCAATGTTGTTGCTGAACATTCCAACATATTCCAACATATTCCAACATAGACCATTCTATTCGTTTTTTGGTTCATGTTCACCAGGGCACCCGGCTGACCTGTTCTCATTCAGTGGGCCCAATGGCCCAACGCACCAGACACCGCGGGTTGCAGTGAACTACGTGGCAGTTGAGGCAGGGAATGGAAGCGGTGCTTCAAAATTGCATGCTTTGAATTGCTTTGATAAGTTTGATATGACAAAAACAAGAGATAACCAGAGTTTTCTGGCCCTGCAGGCATTGTTACACATCCGGCTGAAGCATGAAAGAATAGATGATGTTACATTATGTTTGTAAATAAATCTCACAATCACTACAAGCGTTAAATCCCATTAAAGATGCAGAAAAACTGCACAAAATACATGTCCAGCTCTATTCGGAGCATGTCATTCGATAAGCTTCGCCAAGTGCAACCGCCAGCTGGGCCACGCAGGATACCAACGTTACAGCCACTGGACAGGCAGGGTCGTGCAGGTATGCACAGCTACAAAAAAATCAGGCATTACTTGGAATGGTTATGTTTCATTCAACAGATATCAGATATGCTGCAACTTGGGGATAGATCATTGATGAGTTTCTTCCAACTTGTAGATGGCTCCTTCCCACTGGCTCTCAAAACTGTCTAGACATGTTCTCGTGGTTGATCAGGAGTGCAAGATCTTGTGCGCGAATTGGGGGATGTTCGTTGTTTTGATCCCCACATTTGTTCGTTTGATCTTTTGTCAAGTTACATCCCCTGTTCTGCTCGTGGCTTCTCCTCTTAGAGGGTCGCATCTCGAATTCTTAGTAGATCACGTGCGCTTCGTATACTTTGTGTGGGTCATTTCTCTATGCTTGCTGATGTTTTGTATTCCTTCTATGCCCTTGAGAATTGAACACCACACAAGGCATTTTGGATGAGTTTCCTAAATCTGCATACCTGCCAAGTTTGAGTTTCATGTCAAAGTGTCCCCAATGAAACACATGTTTTTATGTATAATATATATATATACAAAAACACATACATATGTATTTATTAATTGTTGTTTTTTGGTGATATTTCTCAACCCTTCACAAAAGGGGACGATCGGTGTAACCTTTGGGTGTTCTTAGGTAGATGCCTTGACCAATGACGACACCACTGCGCTGCTGGTGGCGTTGATTGCGGGCTGCATCGGAGCCTTCATGGTGCGGGCATCCAATGGGGAAACCCGGGGGGTTCACATGGAAAAATGGCTGAGGTAACATCGGTAACATCCATTAATGGTGGTTAATATCCATGAATATCCTAACATCCATTAGTGGTGGGTAAATTTCATCACGACCGAACCCTGTTCTCCCGAGCCCTGGAAATCATGGTTAGGATTCGGGAAATATTCCCCAAATGGCCGCAAGATTCAGGTTAGTGAAATATTATTTCATTTACCCAGATTAATGGTGGTCAATATCCATGAATATCCACAATCTTTTGAAAGGATGTGCACGGCCCCGAGCCAGATGGGTTCCCGATTAGTCACTATGTCAAATTCCATCGTGATTACTCAACCTCTTGGTGCTGCGAGTGGACGCGCATGTTCAAATTAGATGTGAGGTTACCACATGGGCCTGCAAGGCACAAAAATAGACAGGGGAAGAAAAGATAATGGGATTGATATGGATTACCCTCTGGATTTTTGTTACATAGTTATTGTAGACGGCCATTGAGATGGTTGACTTTCCTATTAAGCATGGTGATTTTCCATAAGCATGTTAGTTTACCAAAGGGTAGCTTTGGACGTAAATGTTGGATATAGATGTCCAATGATGTTCATCAAGTTCATTTGAGCATGTTAATGCTATGAATGTAAATGTTCATCATATGTCATGAAGGTCATCTCCTGTAAAGTTGTGATTAAGTTTTGACCCATAAGTGATGGGATGATGGGATGTTTAGCCAGAGAATGTAGAAGGCTTCTCAAAGATAAGATGGGGTTTATCAGCTGGTGGGTTTACTCAGAAACTATTGGGGATAGCTGTCGATGATCATGGGACACCCAAAAATATTTTTGGGCTTACCATAAGCATAGCCAACAATCCTGAGCGCAGTCTCAAAATCATTGAGTAGCGATGGTAAACTTGTCAAAAATGAAGATGGCATAGAACCAACACTGAGTTTAATTTTATTTGTTTATAAACCAAGGAAATATGTTGCGGTTGTCGGTTTTTACATGGTTTCCCCTTTGGGATAGTTACGATCTAGATGATACCAGACAAAGATTGACAACTAACCAAAGAATTGGAGGCATAAACAAATAGATGGCTAGCCATCATTAGGACTTTGCAGAAAGTTGACAAATGCTTTTCGTGGGTGGAGCGTTCTGTCCGGAGCTTTGCCTGGAAATATTCCAGGCCAGCACCATGCCGCTAGATGAATTTGGGGATGGAAGCAAGGCAAAATGGATGTCACCCATGTATAAGCCCAAAACTTAACTTATTTGAAAAATCTACTTCCGAAAAAAAATGACGACTGGAAACTTAGAAAATGGGGAAGATGACTATCCTGGATTATCCTTGTGCAATCTTGGGGTTGTCTTTCGGAGATGTGTTGGTTCATGAAGAGCAGGATGGTACTGTTGATTCTGCTGATTCACTACCCCACAACAGTGGATCAGAATGACCATTATGCTCTGAATCCCTATTTGGGAGAATCATGAATCTGGTTTCCATCTTCGTACGCATTCTGCTTGTTTATAATAACATCGTGGCCTGTAAAAAAGCACTTAACCTCAAGATCCCTGTGCTCAGGCTGGACTTTGCTGTGCCTGGAAGGCTGGCGTTGACCAATGACAGTTGTTGACCCAAAAATATAACGATTTTGCCGCCAAAGATGGGACTTCAAATGGCAGTGGCTTAAATTAAACCGTTTGAGCCCATCGCTTGGGACCCAGAATGGTAGCATAACCAGGATGGACTTGGGACTTGGGACTTGGGACAAGACATATCAAGACACGATTGATTCCTGGGAAGGGATGCTGCCGCCGATGTTCACCGGTGAAATGCTGCCAGGTCACTAAGCATATGCGAAAGAAGAAGCAAGAGGTCTGCGCCAAGCTGGAGTTTTCCATTCGGGTTTCATCTATGGGGGATTCATGTCCCATTTTGCTTGTTTGAGACTCTTTAAATAGATGGCTGCACTAGTCATTTCGGCAATTTTTGGGTGATAAATGGAACATTTGGGACATGTCCATGAGGGCCTCTAAGAAACGTGGGGACCATGGTGCTTTGGTGGAGGAAGGTGATGGTCGGGCATCTCTCAAGAGGAACTCTCAAATTTTAAGATCTTCAATTGTCCAAGCGTGGCATTCTTTCGCGCCAGTCCTTCTTCACCGAGAACGAGCCTCCTGGCAAAATGGTTGGTGATAAGATTACAGATGGAAACAGATATTGCAGTTGAAAAATTGTTGGGTTTTTTGATTTTTTTTCGAGATCGCCATGGTTGATGGGCTGAGGAGCAATCAAGTGGCCAGCCTTCCAGAGGCGTCGGGTGGTAATTGGATGTAATTGGCAGCTGATAACCAGAACAGTCAGAATTGGATATATCGAATGAATGTAATGGTTATAGGCCAAGTACCAACCATTTGACTGCCACCCCAAGATATCTCAAGATCCTAAGATCCTAAACCATTTGGATCCTTTTTTTCACATGGGTACCATTGGGTACCACTCATGAATGATCCACCGACTTGGGGGCCGCCTCTCCAGGATCACGATCTGAGTCCCGAGATGTTCACGTGGGACCGGCAGCAGCATAGAAAGATATTGACCAATAAATGGTGTGGAACTGGGAATATTGATTTAGGATTTGCCAATGGAAAATGTTGATGATTTGAGATCGCCAACTCTGATAGTGGGAGACTCTCTTTGTGACTGCCAAGCGCATGATGTGGGCTTTAAGGTGAGTTGCCACTGAGCCTTCAGACATCACCGACAATTTGTGAGGATATTTCGAAAGCAAAGATTTGTATACTGTCCATCAATGTCATGTAGAAATGCTGGGACCCAAAACCCTGGATGTTGTGAGATCACAAACCAGTCTTGTCTGATGGCTGGTCAAGCGGATCCTATCATCCTGAGAGAGATATGGAGATGAGACACACAACAGTTTTCACCTGTGAGCTGCGAGGACCAGCCAGGCCCCCCACCGCCAGAGGCACGTCCACAGACATATTAGATCATCGTGCACCCAGATATATGTTGCTTTATAATTCCCATGAACAGTCCCATATCTCTACCATAAACCCAAGTGAAACGGAAGCTTTTGCATCAGCTTGGCGATGGATCGCGAACACAGGGGCACCGCCTTGTTGCATCCCAAGCCAGGTGTTTGTGGATGCACCTCGCAGCCCCGGGGGGCAGAAGGCGTCAGGAAGCCCGTGGCAAGAACTTGAAGGGGGTTCAAAGGAGTGTGTTGAAGCCAATCAAAAAAAATGGGGCATGCTATGGTCCAATAGAATCAGCTCAAATAAATGGTAAGTGAAATCATGTGAAATCTATGATTATGATATTCTTGGGTGAACCATAGTGCGTCGTGATGTGAAAGGTCGGAACAAGCCTAGCTCAGGCCGGATCCGAAGATGGAAACCTTCGTGAAAGCCTCAGTTGACTGGCATTTTCCAACCAAGACCTCAAACAGCTTCTGCTGTTGGGGCTTCAAAACATCCCTTTTCATTCGTTGAATAGTGCTTTCAATCTCCCAAAAGGGTGACGTTTCATGTAAACCGACTGGAGGCACGTCAAACTTTACCCACGGTGATGTGAGAAAAATGCTGAGGAGGAGGAGGAGGAGGTTGAGAAAGAAAATGAAGTCCAGACTGCATACCTCGGCACCAAAGAAGCAGAAGGAGAAGGGACTGACATTGATGAGGCCCGGTTGGATTGACATCACATCTGTGTTTTCGATCAGAAACTTTCCTGGCGGCAGCAAAGTTCTTTAAAAAATCAGAAATGATGATCTTGTTTTTTCCTATCCGAAATCCATCTTTGGCGGCTTCCCATCTGGCTTGGTCGCCTGCAGTTGGTGGAAGCATACCTGGGGGACAAAAAGTCGATAGAAGTGTGGTTCCCCAGTGATCGTCTGCCCTGGATGTTGGGAACAGCCAATTCGTGACATGGGATATCTTTATGCAATATCCAGATATTCAGAATATGGAGACAGTTGATGGTATGTTTATGGGACGTAGTGTGATATCCATGTTATCATTGTCCCATGGCCCAAAACGCGCGGTTGCCCTAGTTCAACGGCTTCACAACCAAGGAGGCCTCTGGGAGCAACGAGGACACGTCACAGACTGCGGCTTGGCGCTATGTCCGCTATGTGATATGGGGCTGGATATGGCTGGACCCATGGCACCCATGAAATACCAATGAGTGATGAGAACATCCATCCCCATGCGGCTCACCTTACACCGTAACCAGGTGGCCGATACCCCCAGAGAGACCAGTAGTAGCTCTTCTGTGCCACAAGAACAGAGGCGCGCTGGGGGAAGGCGTCCTGACCTGGTGGGATCCCAAAATGGCAGTTTTGGGGACAGAACAAGACCCCCGGTTGGCTCAGGATGGTGAATGTTGAGTTTTCCATTGGTACAGCGTGACTGAGGAATCCCATATTTTTTTGCAGGGCCTCAGGGGCACTTGAGCATATCCATGAGAATGAAAGTGGATACTTCACTTATAAAATGGGCTTGATGCATTTGTTTGGCAAAAACTATGATGGCTTGTCACCTCCAACCAAATGAGACTCCGAGAACCCTTTGTTGAGTGGGTCTGACAATCTTGTAGTGGCAAGAATTCAGGAGAGCAAAAGCCACCGATGAGAGGCGATCATCACTGGTCTCGAAATTAACAGTTGATCAAAGCCCCAAGGATGGGGTTGGTCCCCTGAACTTATTCCAGCGCTTGATTTCATGATGAGCCAATAGCGCACATTCAACTCGATCCTAAAGCGCCTATCAATCATGGGCCAATGGGATATCATCGGAATATATATCGGAATATCACAAGGAAATTCTCCGAATTGGAGTCGTTCCATGGCTCTTCGACAGGTTGCAGACTGCCTTGAGCTCCCTGCCTCCAGCTGCTGAGGCACTGGATGAATGTCATGAATTCGAATTACTCTTCAGAATGTAGGGCTTGAGGGTTTTGATCCAGTTGCTACGAGGCCAATGAAGAGGACTCGGACGCAGAGGTTGGGAACCGCACCCTGCTTTCTTCCCAAATGGTGCTTTTTTGGCTGAGAAGAATTAGTTGATGCTCTATGCTGCTTTACTGGCTTAATCAACTTGGAGTTGGTCGAAAACCTTCCTTTTTGAGGTATACCCCTGCAAACAACATCTTGGAACTCAAACAGTCAGCATTGAATTCCAAGTTGAACTTGGTGCAACCATCCAAAGTAAGTGGGCACAAGCATGAAAACAACATATGGTAAACGGTTGAGAGCGCAGCGACAGATCAACTTGGACCTGCAAGTGGCCAAGTTCTAAGGCTGGGAGCACGGCCTGGGGTACCAAGAAATGACAGGATTGAACCGAAAAATTAGGGATATTCCACATATGCCTAACAATTATCTAAAGTCCATTAAAAATGGATAGAACCAACCAAGATGATGAGATATTTGGCAAAGTTTGGCCAATTTTGCGATATGTCCGCAAGTTGGCACCCCCAGAAAGTCCACTCTTTTCCATCACTTTGGGGACCCCCATGTAGAATTACGAGTGGTTTGGTTTCTGACAAAGTCGAGTTGTTGATCATGCTCAGTTTCGCACGCCTTTCCACATTCTCGCATAAAAGTGTCCTTGTGAGATGTCCATGTGCATTTCGATTGCGCAGTCTCGCACAAAGTCTGCGACGCGGGGTTGTCAAGGTAAACGGCCTCGGGCAACACTTCGTGGACCTCAACAAAAACGCGATGAAACCGGCGCAACCTTCTTGGCACTTTGGGGGAGATGCTTTCGAAATCCTCGCCAAGAGGTCCGTGCATGATCTTGCACAGGTCCTTGTGAGAAGATCTTGTAGAGATCCTGGTGAAATCCTCGAAGAGGTCCTTGCATGGTCCTCGCGCGCAGCACGCATAGAGTGTTTTCTTGTGCCAAAACAAGTTCCTGCTGCTGCAGTATAGTGTCTAACCTGATCTGCTTCTGTTCCGTCCCTACTGCTGCTTGCATTTAACACATTGGCTTCCTACCCCCCTC
>Ga0126342_10001568_pt1 | contig 32657 bp, 27 predicted proteins | sample Cyp1metagenome_FD_92528 | JGI IMG/M metagenome (GOLD analysis project Ga0126342, IMG submission 92528) | Coral microbial communities from Lord Howe Island, Old Settlement Bay, Australia - Cyphastrea 1 metagenome | ecosystem: Host-associated > Invertebrates > Cnidaria > Coral ...
ATATATACTATCATATTTACTATACCTAGTTACTATAAATCTTATATCTTACATATAAACCATCATATTATTAACTATAGTTATATATTATACCTAGTTACTATACCTAGTTACTATACATATCATAAATAGATACATAAATAATCTTTATCATACATATTATCATATATTATACTATAGTTATATAAATATATTATCATATATATATACATATCTACATTTTTTTTAATAGTTACTATACCAGTTACTATACATCCCACAAAAATGTAAATATGTATAGTAACTGGTATAGTAACTTACTATACATATTTACCAGTTACCAAAAATCCCCAGGAGCTGCTGCGCCTGGCCTCGGTCCTCTACGAGGCGCAGAAATCCGTGGGCGACGTGGCGCTGGAGCCGCGCGGCGAGGACTTCGCGCTGAACTCCAAGCGCCTCGGCGTCACCGGCGTCGGCCTTTAAAGGGGACAACGGTGGGGAAAACCATGGGTTTTCCTGAGAACAATGAGGAAAATGCGGATTTTGAACTTGTTTTTTGATGTGGTGTTTTTTTTTACTGTGATAGGTGTCTACTTTTCCGTGAAACATGAGGATCTATCATGGTAACCTTATGATAGGGATAATTATCCCTATCCCATGTTTCATTTTCCATAGCTATGTTACTATGATGGTTTAAGCGTGAAACAATGTTCTTTTTTTCCGCCATGAACGAATGGCGGTTTTTCAGCATCAACTCGTTGGGATGTCACCAGGAAAAGTAGCGAAAATGGGATGTCTCAAGATGATGGGAAGATAACCACCCCAAACGGTAAACATACAAAAAACTATGGGACATCACCATTTATAGATGGGAAAATCAACGAACTAAATAGCCATTTTCAATAGCTATGCACACGTTTACCAGAAGGTTACCCAAAATGGTCAATTTCAAATCCACCAAATCACCAGCCATGGGGTCCCCATATCCCCCGGTAAGGTTAGCCGACCTGAAGAGCACGAGATCTTTATGCTCGCAGATCGTTGAGAGTGGCGCCATGCTTTTCGAGCTCCTACAAAAGGCCCTAAATTTCAGAGTGGTTTGTCAATGGCAAAAATCATAGGATGGCAATGGACGGGGGATTTCTTTAAACCAACACTGTGCTTTTTGTGTCTGAAAATGGGGGGTTTCATACCGAAAATGGTATTGCTGCTAGCTCACGGGCAAAATGAGGTAATTACCGTCAAGTACCCATTTGGTACAACTATTTTGGCATGGGTCATTTGATTCAACACATGGGTCATTTGACTTTATACAACTATCATTATATTATGATCAGTTACCCTAGCTGGTACAGTCAAATATTGTATCTTTATACAACTAGCAAGGGTATCTTTATATAACTACCATAATACAACTATCTTTGCACAACTCTATACCCATTTATTACAACTAGCAAGGTATTATACAGGATGGGGCCCCCGTTCGATAGCGTTCAGTTGACATATAAATGATCGAATTCTGTGGTTTATGGTAGATATAACGAACTAGATAACTAGATAACTATAGTATTCATGGGGTGAATCTAAACCAACGTTCACATCACTGGAAAACCACCCTGTACCTCCAAAAAAAGGGGGATTTACTGTATATATGGTTTAATATAATTAATGGCTATAACACAGAATAACTGGTTGGTGGTTTGGAACATTTTTTGTTTTTCCATATATTGGGAACTATCATCCTAACTGACTTTCATATTTTTCAGAGGGGTTGAAAGCATCAACCAGATAATATATTTATTACAACTAGCAAGGCTATGATTTTTTTAGTGTGTTCGGGCATGGGCCAAGTCCTTGGGCTGTTCGATGCCCGGCAATCCCCATTTTTATCATATTGTGTATATATTTATCCCATATGGCTATGAATCAATACCTTATTAATACCATTTTTAGAGGGATGAACATCCATAAATCCCAGCTATTTTTATGTTCACCAGGGGTACAAGGTTTTGACCCACTGCCATATTCCCATAGAATGGTTGGTTCATGTTGGTTCCTAAACATCCAAAAATGGTTTTGGGCTCCACGAAATCGCCATCTGACCTAGTCACAAATGAGCCCAGCTGGGTATCAACGCGGAAGCACAGGAGCAAGAAGTGAGACAGGACAGGGAGAAGGCGTTGACCTTCCTGGAACCTTGGTGACAGGTAGATTCGGGTCCGGCTTTTTCGAACTGCAGAAAGATGTGCCTTTTTTTGCCATCAAAAAGGTGTGTCTGAACCACGAAAGGGGGTCAACGTGGAGGAACTACTCAGTTTAAATTGGGTGCAACCAACACAAATTGGGTTTCTGCCAAGATTGAAAAAGTCTAGAGGCAATCAAGAATCAAGGCCAAAGATGAAGGTTTTTGAAGTAGCACTTGGTGGCATAGATGTCCTTTTTGCCACTTCTTGAGGGGTCACCCCAAGAGTCACCCCCATTGAGCAACCAATACTGGCCGCGCGCCCTGAGGATGGTATGTCTCGCAACCTAGGCGTGGACGGTGTGAGGGACCCTCGTTTTCCATGATAAAAACCAAAAAAATCGCTGCAGAATTGGCGCAAGATGCAGAAGATTGTGAATCATTTGGAGAGATTCATGTTCTCTCATTCTCTCAACAAAGATACTTGATCAAATCCGTCTTATCCCAATGACGAATGCGTACTTTTAAGGGAAAGGCTGAGCCACCAACCAGTGTCTTGATTGGTGAACATATTCCTCCTTCCTGCCAAAAATAGTCATACAAAATCAGTGTGACAACAACAGCTCACTGGTGGGCAGACAAAGCGCATTTCTCCCTCCAAGAATACCATGGTTTCAAACAGCTGCCGTTCTCCATCCTCTTTCCACAAAATTGGTTTAAAGGAAAAAATGCAGGGAATCTATAGATATGCAAATTTACACATAGATATCCTGGACAATCCATTAACATGTTTGGCTTAAGAGTTGATTTAGCGGCAGATTATAGCATTGGTACTGTTAAATCTTCCCCTCAATTGCAGGATGGTGCCCCCAGTTATAAGTTGGTTTATAAACCCCATGAATACTATAGTTATATCTACCATAAACCATAGTTAAGTCACTTATAAGGCAACTTAGCTATCTTGGGGGCCCTCCACATTGTAGGAATAATCCACGCCAACGTGATCCGAAATCAGGGAGCGAACGTGAGAGCGAAATGGTCGAAACAGCAGCCGCTGGTCAAATGAGTCGATCAATGGCTGGCCATGAGTTTGAAACGAATTTGAAACGGTGGGAAATGGTGAGTTAGACCTAGATTGTGTACAAAAATAGCGTATAGAAACTACTAATAGCGTAGTTAGTTGGACCTAGAATCACATTACCAGGCAAATTTTAGAGATGCTGACAATGGTGACACTGAAATATGGTTGAACTATGGGATTTTAAACGGTGGGAAATGACCGACAACAGTTCTGACGTGGCTAGATAGCTAAAGTCTAAAGTAGCCACTTTCTCTTAGTAAAATGGACGCCATTTTGATGGGGGTATATGAACTTAACCAGCTAAACTTGCTAAACTTGCAGGGTATCTGAGATTGGCAATGGTTACTTTTTATGACTTGGATGATTTGGTACCCCCATTGATATTTTAGGACCCACAGATGAGTAAAAATTCAGGATGGTTGAATCTTCCAGAATGAGCAATCAAAGCCAGGGAAGATGGCAACTTTACCTTGAAAGTTGGATGGATGAAGTGCTTAAAATGGCCGAAATCTGTGGGGATTTGGTTTCCCTTTTGACCCACACCCAAACAATCTGGTTTCCGATTTCAAAGAGTGAACTAACCGACTAATTCCAAGTTTTCAGGACATAATTTTTGTGGGGATTGGTGAAGTCGTTGACATATGTCCTTTTCCCACTGAATGAAGAAGAGGGGTAACCCAGCAAGGCACAAGCACCAGATAGGGGCTGATAGATTGAATTTCTATATGCCAAATCAGCTCTAGGTCGGTGATATTGCTGATAATTCACCAGCCTAGCCATTGTCTTCCCCAAGAGATCACCGTCACGTAACCTGTGCCCAGGTGAAACAATTGCTGGGGAGTCACGGTCAAAGCTTGGAACAGTTGAAACAGATGTCCGATGAATTGCAGCGAGACGAGAAGAGTGGCTTGATCTGATGAAGTGTGAAGGGTTAGTGGCATTGGATTGGTTTAAGGGAAAAATTACAGGAAACCATGGTTTTTACCATCAAATAGATCGGGGTTTCCTGTAAATTTTCCCATCATCCAATTCTATGATAGTGGCAACTGAAGATGGGGGAAATCATCTATCAATGGGCCTTGTCCAGTTGGCACATCTCATCACATCTCATCTATTTATCTTGTAACGGGGACCAATCATCAGTTTGGCCGCATAAGTGGTAATACTTCATGGGAATATTTGGATGTAGTATAACCAAAGTCTGATTTATTTGGGTGTGGAAGACGGGTGAAAAAACCACGAGTCTGACTCACCCATTTTGTCGGGAACATGATGATCAACCCAGCTGATTTGGGTCTTCAAGCTGGTTGCAATACACTGAATCATTTCGTCAAATATTGCTGTAGTTTTTTTTTCCCGATTTTTTGCTGTGTTTTTGTTGCCTTTGGGGTCCGCATTCGATCGAGTCAAGTCACCGTGCAATCTTGGAATATTTTTTCTGGAAGCCCAGCCAGTCGTATATGGCCAAGAGAAGCGAGTTGATAGAAAGGCTCACAGTAGAAAATCATGTCATAGCCATGGTTTGCTGGACATTTCCTGGTTGGTGGTTTCAAACATGTTAAATTTTCCATTTCAGATATGGGATGTCATCCGAAACCCATTGACTTTCACTCCATCATTTTTCAAGATGGTTATATAAAACCACCAACCAGATAGTCATATTATATATATATGTTATAATCCCATCATATAACCAGCGTGCCAAACTGCCTCCGTCATTCGTTGGGTGAATTCCCAGCGGCCAAAAATAAAAACATGGTCGGCCCGATCTCAGAGTTTCTACCAAGGTTTAGAGGGAAAGATCAAGAAGAAGAAACAGGACCAAAGTGGGAGGAGATGTGCCATCTGTGGTATGGGTCAAGTTGGATTGGATTAAACTGATCAAACCCATCCTTGGGGAATGGTCATGAGTCCATTTTCATAGGGATTTACATAGATTTGTGGCTTTCCCAGTGCTTCACTACTATAGATGGGTGACTCCCATTGAAGAAGTCATACATCAACTGCATATGTACACGGTAATAAATGGATAGTAATGGACATAACTGGCTACATATGGATCAAACATCGCTATCAACGGATACACATGGATGATATATGATAGATACATGAAAGTATAAATGGTAGTAAACGAACTCTAATCGGTCCATCAACGTGTATATATTCATATATATATACACATTATATATATATACATTATATATATATATATTTACATTATATATATATCTATACATTATATATATATATATATATACACATTATATATATAATATATATAATATATATATATATATATGTATTATATTCATGTTTCCCAGCATCGGACCTCAGCCCAGCGCTAGGAGTTGGAGCGTTGCCGCAAGCGTCTGGGAAGTCTGGCCAGCGTCCGTCCCGCCTTTATGGATGAGTGACTTGGCGTCGGTGCTGGTAGGAGATTTTGGTCGGAGAATGATGGGGATCTGCCAAGAAAACCATAGGAAAATGGAGGTTTAATGGGATTTTCCATGGGATTTTCCATGGGGTTTAATGGGATAAAGAAATCCACTTAATGGAATATACCCTCTGGTTATGTCAAACAGTTTGCTATTGAACATGGCCCAGTCGAAATAGTGGATTTACCCATTAAAAATGGTGATTTACCAATTTCATGGAAAAAATACCACTTACTTGCTCGATTTTCTTCCTCGTCTCCCCATGACAAATATGGGTGAAGTTCAACTGTGATTGGCTCGCGTCATCCCGATGACACATCAGCAATATCAATTCATCCTGGAACAAATGAACAGAAATATTCATTTATTCACTATGAGTATTCATATTCATTTATCCTGAATTTTATTTTATTTATCACCAATATTTATGAATGATATGAAATGAATCATTTGAACATTACTCAATTCAGAATAAATGATTTCACCTTACTTAGCCATACCCATATGATTTTGAACAAAACATCGATATCGTATTATTTATTGTTGGCTTTACTACAAGCAATACCTACCACGGTCCTGGCATCCAGCTGTTGGCACTGAGGTATGAACAGCTAGAGCAAGAGTTGGAGCGCTTCTATGAACAGAAACCCCGCTGCAAGGGTCGTGGATGGGGTCTGCCTTTTTGGGTGGGGGTTTTCCACCGGTTTCTGTGGTGAAAATGAGGTGCCTGTCTGATTGAACCACCGGGGATTCAGCCAGGGATTTCGCCTATGAAACCTGGGGAGATCATGGATTTTTACACGTTGCGGACGCAACAACGCTTAAAACTCTCCGATTTTCGGAGAAATCGGAATTTTTGGCCCAAGCAAAAATAAACGAGTCCATCAGTGGAAGTGGGTTTCGAAGTTTTAAACCTTGCCCACATTGGCTGAAATGTAAACCCAAGAACGGGGCAACCTCCAGGGGGTTTAAGCAAGAATCATGAGAAAGCAATGGATCCAGTTCCTCGAAATGCACAATACTTTTTGGGGATAGTGGTCGAAATAGACAACGTAAGCCAGCGAAACACTTGAACACTATCGGGTGAAGTAATTTTGCAACAATCGGTGTGGAATATTTAATCCATCTGTACGTATATGGGGTTTTCCTGAAATAGGGGGTAACCCCCAAATCATCCATGTTAGTAGGATTTTCCCTTGTAAACCATCCATTTTGGGCACTCCATTTATGGACCCCCCCATATTTATATGTGAAAGTGCACAAATTACACAGATGGATAACATCTACCCTCTGGTAAACATACAAAAAACTATGGACAGATCCACCATTTTCTAGCTGGGTAAATCCACTATTTTTATGGTCATTTTCAAGTTCGCAAAGTGTTAGTCATTACCATTTTGGGTAGGTGAAGAAGAGTCTCCAGAGGTGACCTGATGCCTGCGACCTGCCAGGAGAAGTAGCTAACCAATGGGCCCAACAGCAGCAACAGCAGTCCCACCTGGTGACATCACATCAGCCTAAGATTCTCCCCTCATATTCGTTAAACATGGGATGTTCCGACTAAAACTCTCATTTTCGGTGCTAACATTTTTTATTTTCCGTAATATATGGGATGTCATCCTTCCCATTGACGAACTCATATTTTTCAAGATGGTTGAAACCACCAACCAGACATAATACACTTGGGAGATCCAGTCGAAATTTAGGAACTTGAAACCGCTTTGCCCAGTCGAAATAGTTGATTTACCCAGCTAGAAAATGGTGGATTTTACCTGAGGATCACCACCTATGAAGGGTAATTTACCAGAGGGTAATCCCATTAAATCCCATTAAATCCCAGTTGCCTATGGTTTTCCTATGGTTTTCCTACGGTTTTCCTATGGTTTTCCTATGGTTATACCACCAAAAAATCCCAGTTGACCAGGCCGGTTAGTTCCACCAACATCCACCAAGCGATTCCGCAAGGTACGTGGGTCGATTCCGCAACCTGGACTATCTCGAGCACGCCTCTCGGCCGGGTACACGACTTGGTGACACATGGAGGTTGCTGAATATGATGCACTTGCTGTATGTAGGTTTATATATGACATTATATGAATATATAGATAGTTAGATAGTTAGATAGTTAGATAGTTAGATAGTTAGATAGTTAGATAGACAGATAGACAGATAGACAGATAGATAGATGCTACATCAAACTTGAGCATTCTTTTGCTGGATGTCTAAACTGAAACTTTTGGGATTTGGGATTGGTCAACCACCACGGAAATCCCTCGAGAATGGCCACCTAGCCAGCCAGCTAATTGGTTGGTGGTAACCCGGCCTGGTAAACTGGGATTATAGTGGTATAACCATAGGAAAACCATAGGAAAACCATAGGAAAATGGAGGTTTACCCTCTGGTAAACGTTTACATACTAGGAAAATCAGCATCTTTAATGGGTAAATAAACTATTTCTATGGGTCATTTTCCATAGCTATGTTAGTTTACCAGAGGGTAACGTGAGAATGGAAAATCCTAACTTTTTGCTGGGACAATTGAGCAATGTTCAAAACCCCTGTTCGTTGATGATGAGTTTGGGGATTATACTACCCTTCATATATTGGGGATTATTAGCCAACCAGTATAATGGAATGATAGAGGGATTTGGAACACTGCTCAATTGGGAGAAAATCTGATCTATCGAACTGTACAAGTAGAACTCTCTAGACTACCGGAGCATTAACAAGGGCCCAAACGGGATTGAAACATGAAACCTGAGGCATATCCTGCCCCTTTTTTTGTGCGGCACAATTCCCCTGGTTTCAGCCACTGGTTTCTGTTTCATTGAACGTTGCCAGAAAGATGAAAAATCTGACTATTCGAATCGCGATTTTACATCATATCCCAGTATATTTTTTTACCCTCTGGTTATGACTAACATAGCCATGGTGGAAGCCATGGCCCATAAAAATAGATGATTTTCCCAGCGAACGAAACCTCCATTTATGGGCCAGGGATTTTCCATGGCTATGTTAGTCATAACCAGATGGTATATGATACGTGCTTGGTATCCCCCTGATCATCAATATATCATATATCAATATATTAAATCTTGGTATATGTCTAATATAGCCATATCATAATTACGCATTATCCACCCATTATCGTTGCTTGGTATCCCCCTGCAACCAATTTGAGCTCCCCGAAAAATGAGGAAATTGACGTGCTCAACAAGGAGGAATCAGAACGAATGGAGGAGAACGATCGCGCCCTGAAACGTATCTTGGTTTTGCCCCGGTGAACGGCCCGGTTGGGGGTGAATGGAATCATTTCAGCAGCCGGGTTCGTTTCGGAATCTTTAATTATGTATATAGGAGCAGTTGTCCTATATAAATAATTGTCAACACATAAAGTACATGTATAAATATAGGAATGTTAATATAATTATATAATGTATATATGTTTCATTAAATGTGTATATATAGGAAGGCTGTTCTGGCGGCTTCCAAGGTATATTGCTGAGGCTTCATGTTGCACTGTGCTATTGACTTACAGAAATACACGACCTGCTGGAACATCAAAAGCCAGAGAAAGGAGAGTCATGGAGTCTGGTTTGCATGACTACCCTCTGGTTGTGTCAAACATAGCTATTGAAGCCATGGTCATTGAAATAGTGGATTTTCCCATTAAACATGGTGATTTTCTATAGTTATGTAAATGTTTACCAGAGAGTAACCATGACGAACCATGATGCAAACCATAATTCATACCATTGATTTTCACACTTCTTCTCCAGTCGTCTTATCTAGACGACTTGGGCGCAAAAAAAATATGGACCTTCGCGAAATTAGAAATGGTCATTTAGATGGGGAACATGAGGAAAATGATGATCAACCACTGGACTTTGGATTTTGGGGTACCTTATTTTCAGAACAAACCCTACGGGATGGGGCCCCCAAGATAGCGTTCAGTTGGTTTATAAGTGGCTTAACAATGGTTTATGGTAAATATAACTATAGTTAATGGGGACTATAATGGTTTACAAACCAACTTATAACTGGGGGGCCCCATCCTGTAAGACAAATGACGTTTCTACAGTTGTACCTACGGCAATTCGACCGATCTTTAGCCCCACACGGATGAATTTCACACCCCACTCACCATTTGACCATTTCGATAGATCATTTCCTACCAAAAAGCTTTCTGTTCCAGATGTTACCCTCTGGTTATGTCAAACATAGCTATTGAAAATTGCCATTTATAGTGAGTTTTCCCATTAAAAATGGTGATTTTCCATAGTTATGTAAACGTTTACCAGATGTTAAGCCCCGTGCGATCACGTCGACACCGGCCTGAGCCTGGCCCTGAGGCATGCAGAAGAGGTTGCGCGACGAAGAGTGGCGGCTCCTCAGGGGTGAAGAGGACCAAGGGATACGTGACACATCTGTAAGCCATAAATGGCCAAAAATGGGGAAAATGATGCTGGATTTTCCAAGAGATTTTGTGTGTGTTACTTTTGCCTATTTTCAGGCGGAGATGTTCAGCATTATTTCATCGTCATTTTTGAGGTGGGTTTTACCCCAGAGATCTTCGTCTTTTGTGGGTTTGACAACACAACAAACACCCCCTGTTGGTACTGGTCAACAACTGAGGTTCATAGGTCACGTCTGACTTGAGTTATCCTTCACGTCTGACTTGGTTGTACCGGTGATGATCAGTTCCTCACGACTATCCTGGAGATGAACCATGCCCCAAGTTCAAGTCTCAGATGGAGGGCAACCAGTTGCACCACGCCAAAAAACAACGCGTGGATGATTCTTGAGTGAACTGACACGTTTAATTCGCTAAGAAAAGAGAGACATGCAACTTGTGGTCAGCCCCAAAATGAGGCCTTATTTTTGACTTTGAACCATAGAAATTCGATGATGACCCAAATTCTGACTTCAATATTTTGATATATTTTGCAGATGGGCGGCTCAAACACCAACTAGTGATGAATAGTCATGGGATTATGATTCAAAATTTGGCCATTGCCAGGTTTGATTCCTAATGAATTCTATTATATAACATACATATATCAACCATAGCAATAGGATGATACACCCTAACTATGTTGATTATAAACCAACCCATAAGATCAATATTGCTTCATTCTCCCCAATGAATAGGTCTGGGTAAATTATAATGACCTCACTGCGACCTCACTGGAATCATGGTTAATAAGGGAAATCATCCCCAAATGGCCTTAATTCAGGTTAGTGAATTATTATAATTTACCCAGATAGGTGGATTTTTTGTTAATCGTAAAAATCAAACATCGTCTCAGATGAGTTGAGAAACATACCCCGCAAAAGAGATCCATTTCTGATCCATTTCTGATGTCACTTATAAAGTAAGCATCGTTCACAACCTCTAACAGACTCTAACCTGGTTGGTGGTTTCAAACATTTGGATTATTTTTCCATGATATATGGGATAATCATTCCCATTGACGAACTCATATTTTTAAAGATGGTTATTGCACCACCAACCAGTAACCCATGGCATTTTCAGGACGAGAAAGGCAAGCCGCGAAAGCCCAAGAAGATCCACGGCCAGAAAAGGCGCGGGTAAAACGAGATCCGTCATGGTGGGTTGAACTTCGTGTTTTTTTTCTTGAAGAACTTGGCAAAAAAGATGGGAATTACCCTCTGGTAAACATTTACATAACTATGGAACATCACAATTTTTAATGGGAAAATCCACTTTCTATGGCAATTTTCAATAGCTATGTTAAATTCCCAGAGGGTAGATTGGAATCCAGATTTGTATGGATTTATGTCGGACTTGTGTGAGGAACCAACTCCTACGAGGTTGATTTATTTTTTTGATGAATCGTGTAATTTGGGAGTCTAGTGCCTTTATTTTGAAACATAAGCAACGAAACGACACAGGTGATGTTGACGGGACTGCGGGCCCCAGCAACACTTGAGCATCCGGCTTGCAAGTACAGTCCTGAAATCTAACAAAGCCAAATATGGTACAATTCCTTTACATGTCCAAAACGATCATCCATGGTACAGTTCCTTTCCATCTCCATTTTCTAGGGTCTTTTTTGGACTTACAGTTCCTTTGCATGGTAAGTTTCTCATCCATTTTCTAGCTTTCGCGGTGATGGGTTTGTAGCATAGATATCCCAGTTATCACTGTTGGTTGATGAAGAAAGAGGGAGTCCCATGGATGCGCTGGTGACCACTACTGCCGGGCCGATGAATGATACATGGCATGCCAAAGAGTCCCATCCATTTTCCCGTTCAGAAGATCCGTGCTTGGCCATGAGAAAACCCGGGGTTGTCCATGAAAACCCAATGTTTTTTTCGCATGTCCATGAGTTAAGCCATCTTTGAAATCCAATTTTCATCAGGTTCCTGGGGTTTTACCCAGGTTGGTTTGCAGCATCCATGGCATCCATGCCCATGCTGATTGATTCCATTGCCATGTTTGGTTGAGGTACCTACTCTCCCTTGAGTGCTTTGCAGGAGGGAGAATCTTCCATACCCTCTCTCTCTATCTATCAATCTATCTACCTACAAACCTGGCAATGGACAATCCACCTGTAACTGTTTTTTTTGTCCAACCATCTTCCCAGAGGCTATCCGCCAATTTGTTCTTCTCAAAATCCAAATGCTTGTTGGTAAAAATTGATAACCATTGATCCATCTTTTCAATGGATGTTTGGTGGCCAAATCCACCCATTTCCTGAGTTAGGAACATCTACAGGACCTCCCAATGTTTGGCTGATCATAACCCATGGTTTTCTGTCAATTTCATCCTGATTGGTTTGGGGGGGGAAATCTTCCAAAAGGGTGTATATATATATATATATACATAATACACACTATTATCTATACTATAGAGATTATATACATATATTCTATATTCTCACCATAATCTGACATAATATAGTAATATAGTCTGGTTGATGGTTTCAAACATTTGGATTATTTTTCCATAATATATGGGATAATCCTTCCCATTGACGAACTCATATTTTTCAAGAGGGGTTCAAACCACCAGCCAGATATAGTAATATCGTTATATATATATATATTATCATCATAATCTTTCCAAGAAACTATATAACTATATATATACATATATATATAATATTACAATAGTTATATACTTAGTTGGGATAGTTTGTAATATTTGTATTATATGTAAATACTGGTTAGATTCTCTATTGTAATATTATAATACACATAAGATCATAATATTTTTCAGAGGGGTTCAAACCACCAACCAGATATATACAATATATATATAGTTATATATAACTATATATAACTATATAACTATATATATATAACTATATATATAACTATATATATATATACAATATATATATAGTTATATATATATATATTTAGATATGTATATATATCCACAAACTTATATAATCTATCTCTCCGCCCAGATGGATGCCGCCCTCCGCAGCGGTGGACGGCTCCATGGAGGCGGGCGACGACGAGGACGGTTTGGGAGCGACGCGACCCCGGGAGCTGCGGAGGTTTGTGGAGGTTTTCCATGGGAAAACGTGGGATTTTCATGGGAAAAACATGGGAAAATATGGAAAAACATGGGAAAAACATGGGAAAAACATGGGGAAAACATGGCAAAAATGGGGTTTTGATGGAGGCTTCAATGGGATTGACCGGAAAAAACCGAACACATGTTTATGATGGGAAACCAAAAAAGTGAAAGGTTGAAATGGGACAAGTTCACGATTTTTTTTTTCGTTGAATTCATAAACCACTATGATAATGGTGCTATGTCATAGGGATATGATGGGAATAGCATGGAAGATTATTGGAATATCATGGAATATGGATGGAGTATGATTGGTGATACCCTGTGGCAATCAAAGGTGGCAGAATGGCACATCCGCGAACTCAATGGAGGTTTAAATGGGAATTTCATGGAACTAAATGGTCAATTCCAGCCAAATTCATGGATAAGTAAACACACTCAAAACACATTCGATGTACTTTTGTGCTTAACAATAGTGTTAAATATCATGTTTTGCAAAAAACATGTTCAAACTGTACTCAACTTCCACTCGACGTTTGTGAGCGGCCAGTTGCCCCCTCGAGGGACTCTTTCAATTTTTGATTACCAGAGGGCAACCCAAAAAAAAATAGGAAACCAGAACCAAACATGAGAACTTTAAGTAGTAAACATCAAGATCTGATCTAACTTATTTAACCGGCCAAAAAGTGCGAATATGATCAGTTTGCCCACTCAAATGCCCTTGTTAGGGGTATACCGCATTTCCAGACACACCCAAGTTTATCCACCAAGAATGGCAAGTTGAGCGACACCAAAATGGATATCTACAACTTATTTGCAACATTATATATATATACATATATATATATATACATATAATATATATATATTTATTTATTTATTCATTTATTTATTTATTTATTTAAATGGTGGATATAATATAGAGTAAGATTGAATAATACAATAAGGGTACCAGGCTACCAATGTTTTGACCCATTGCTATCCATTGCCAAAATCCAGCGGGTGGATGTCTTCAGATTTTTTGCCAAAATCCCTGTGGAGATGGTCAAACCCGTGCTGTAGGATATACCCATCATTGTTGGATTATCCTCTGGTAAACGTTTACATAACTATAGAACATCCAACCATTTTGAATAGGTAAACCAACTAGAAATGGGGTATTTAATCAATAGATCAATAGCAAACTGTTTGACATAACCAGAGGGTAGAAAAAAATATATCAATTTCCATGCCAATCTATTTGGAGGTTAAGTCACGGGGGTTTTTCCAGTTCTCATCCAGTCGTCATGGATGAGCCTTTTGGTATTGAAATCTGGTGACGACTGGGGATCATCCAATTTTCCGAAACCCACATTTCTTGATTCCGCAGTCGACTCCTTGATGCATCGGGAATGACGTATACCCGGCCTGGTAAACGTTTACATAGCGAACTGGAAAGATCCACCATCTTTAATAGGTACATCAACTATTTCTATGGGCCATTTTCAATAGCTATGTAACAAATTACCAGAGGGTACACAAATTTTTCATCAACACTTCGCATCGTACACTCTATCCCAGTTACCATCCAAATCCATTTTAATAGCGCCACCCAAGTTGCAATAACTGGTTGGTGGTTTGGAACAGGAATTTTATTTTTCCATATATTGGGAATGTCATCATCCCAACTGACGAACCCAAATTTTTCAGAGGGGTGGCTCAACCACCAACCAGATAATGATTCCCATACCATAGATGTCCTTTTTCCATTGGTTGGTTGATTCATAGAGGGGTTTGAAGAACCCCGTTTAACAACAGGTAAATGATGATAGATGGTATACGAAACCATAGAATCATTCACAGGAGTCTAGTCCGGAATCGGGCAGCAGCGATCCCCCCATCAGCGTAGGTGCGATGTGGTGGGATCCGGGCATGGCAAGGAGGGCCGACAAGGGACTAAGGCTACAAGCAACAAAAACATCATTTGCTTGGGAATGGGCATGTATTGCTTTATAAGTACATTCCACATTAAAAAACACATAAAAGCAAATAGATCATTTACTTGACTTTTCTTAGGGGCAGGGTTGGCAGATCCAACAGAAAGTGGTTACCTTTTTTTTGTGGCCCGGTGTTGGAAGCCTCCAAATCACCCAACATGGACCCGGGCTTGGCTCCCAACATACCCAAATGGCCCATCATTGGCCCAACATAGCCGCAAATGGCCCCAACACAGCCCAAATGACAATGTTTCGATTCTTGACCAGCATTTTTTAACTCTATGTTTTAAGTCTTTAGGCCAGCAATCCATCCAAAATCGCCATGTCACTTAGTCACTTCAATTTTTTTCGCGAAATTCACCTAAATTCACTCCGAAATGGTGATTTTCATGTCATTTTTGGAGCATTTTGGGATCGAACTCCTCGACCCGAACCGGGGACAGCGCCCAGGTTCCGAGGACAGCGCCGGTGGCGTGCTGGGCGGCGGGCTGGGCGGACTTGGAGAACGTGAGCGTGGCGAGACTGCAATTGAGATGGGGATTTGGGAGAGACTGCAGTCAATGGGATTTTTCATGGGATTTATATATATGGGATTGGTATTATATATATATATATGAGTTCAGGTAGTTGAATGGGATTGGATTTATTTATTGGGATTGATACCATTTCATGATAGTTTAGTTTATCATAGTACCCATTATCATACTATATTGGATCATTATGATACCCATAGTTGTTGGCATATGTTGGTAAAACAATGCCATAAACCAATTATTGATTTAATGTCAATGGGATTTTTCATGGGTTTTTTCATGGGATTTAAAAGGATTGGAATGGGATTATAGTCATAGTTGAATGATGTTTAATGGGATTTGATAGGATTTCATGGAATTATAATCCACTTGTATAATGGGAATATCTATCTATCTATCTATCTATCTATCCATCCATCTATCTATCTATCTATCTTACTTATCTATCTATCCATCCATCTATCTATCTATCTATCTTACTTATCTATCTATCTATCCATCTATCTATCTATCCATCTATCTATCTATCTACCTATCTATCTATCTATCTATCTATCTATGGGATTGGTATAATATATATATGAGTTCAGGTAGTTGAATGGGATTGGATTTATTTATTGGGATTGATACCATTTCATGATGGTTTAATTTATCATAGTATTCATTATCATACTATATTGGATCACTATGATACCCATAGTCATTGGATTATAAGGGACATAATGATTGATTTAATGTCAATGGGACTTTTCATGGGATTCAGTGGGATTTAAAAGGATCGGAATGGGATGATAGTCATAGTTGAATGATGTTTAATGGGATTTTATGGGATTTGGGATAGTTCAGGTAGTTGAATGGGATTATGTGGATCATAATCCCATTAGAGTCCCATGACTCGTGTATTAACAATCCACATTAAACTACCATTTTGGGATTATGATCCACTGAATGATTGATTTAATGAGATTCAATGGGATTTGAATTGTATAAATGATGCAACAAAATTGTCTATTGACTTCATCGGCGATCAGAACCTCGAGTCATTTGATCATATTGAAATCCTAATACCATTAATCCCATGAACTCTGGTTATAATGTTTATAAAACAATAAAAAGCCATCCCCGAGTTCACCATTTATATATACAATAATAAACCATCCCCAGTCATCACCATTTTTATAGGTGGTATGGTTACCAATCCCAGTCATGTGTGATTTATGACATTGTTTTAGCCCCATTATCTCCGTATATTTCAATGCTAAATCTGACCACTTAGCACTGAGGTGCTGTCTCTCCGCCGGAAGGCTCCGTGTTGATTGGTGGCGGCAACAGCGTGTGGCTTGGTGGACAGCGTGGACGTTGCATCGGGGTTGGGAGAAAGGTGAGATTTTTGGGGACCCAAATGGGTAAAGTAACAGTGGAAGCCATGGCCCATTTATGGATGTACCCATTAAAGATGGTGATTTCCACATGTAAACGTTTACCCTAGGGTAACTTGGTTGAGGGTGAACCTGTATGGACATGCTGGATTCCAGCAAATTCATGGGAAAGTTGCGGGAAACTGAGATGTGGCAAGTTTTTTTTTGGGAAATTTGGATAGGCATGGTGGATTTAAAATGGATTGACTAGCAAATTGATGGGGATTGAAGAATCAAAAATCAGGGATTCTGAAGACAAGACATTTAATGGCCATTCAATTGAACAAATGATAACCAATTTTCTGGGTACCCTACATTCAGACAATCTTTTAGACAAACCTAGATGTGGAGAAATTTTGGTCTTGATCGATATAGATGGATATGGTATATATATACATGTATATATATACACACATAAATTGACATTTCCGCTGAGAAATCGTTGTAGCATGGCTTTGAGGCTTTGAATCTCGGTTCGGTGATGAGACTGTTCCGGCAGAGACCAGATTCACTGATTCAACCATTGCGTAAATCTTGGTTTTGACAACAACCTGGGTATGCTCTTGAGTAAAATGTCCGCAGATTTTCAGGTTTGCATCCCCATTTCCAATGGTTTAGGGATTGATGATATAAAGACACGGAGCTATAATCTTGTATAATTGGACATGGGGATAGTAACCCACCAGAATGGGATGTGAATCAAAGATTACCAACTATCAGTCAAGGCGAATTTACCATATTTGACCAGCAACGAGTCTGGGGCAACATCCCTGCTCTCTGGCCATGGCAATCGAAGCAGAATTCTGATATAGCATAGATGATATGGCGACCGAACACGGGAGTGAAACATCTACCCATCCAAAATGTTGATTTGACATGCATGATTTGACTAGATGTACAACATATGTACTTATACTTTGATACTGTAATATACAGTAATATACAGTCATCTACATTCATATTTTCGTGCTTAGATCATCCCTACCTCCCAGCTCCGTGGCTGACGTCACACGACGTCACACGACGTCACACGACGAGGTCCGAAGATGACATTCTCAACGAGTCCGAGGAAGACGAGCTGTCGGACGAGGCGCGGGCAGCTCCGTTTCGATGTTGCGAAGTGGAGAGAAAATCACCATTTTAAAATGTAAATCTGGGAGGAAAAATCGGTGAATCATCTATAAATGATAGTTAATCTATAGTTTTAATTGGTAAGTCATCTGTTTCTATGGGCCATTTCCGTAGCTATCTTAGTTTACCAGAGGGTATAGACGGTATAGATGATGGTTTTATAATGTTTTATCTACGTGCCATGGTAAAGTTAGTTGGATTTAACCATTAACCATTGGAGACAATAGTGTGATATGCTGGGATATATCTCCAACTATCATCAAAGTTGGACTATGCAGCCATATTCAGGGATGATCATCAATCAATTATATAATAAGGATCTACATACCATGTAAGGAACCTTATGCTACAACCACCTTTCACAACCATTGTGGGGATACTATTCCTGGGTCATGCCAGAATTGATGATACGAATTGCCCCACTTGAAGAACAAGACTGGTTGGTGGTTCGGAACATTTCTTATTTGTCCATATATTGGGAATGTCATCATCCCAACTGACTGACATTTCTCAGAGGGGTGGCTCAACCACCAACCAGAAGATGTAAGTCCCTGGGTGCAATCCGAGAATTCGAAGCGCATGATTTTCGTAAAGATTGGCCCGTGTTGTCCATAGATCAGCAGAGGGGTGACTAACCAACATGATTTTCATATGGGTATAGACAACTATAGAAACATATACAAACTAAGGGATGAACCAAGCAAGAATGGCGATTTATGCTATCGGGGCAACAACGATTAGTAGCCATGGTTATTTTTCTGGGAAAATTATGGCATGAGCCACAGTTCCCAAGCTTTGAGCCAAGCTTATTAGTGGATTTTCCCAGGAACACTTCTGTTTATGGAGGTAAAACACTGTCATAAACCACCCATGACTGGAAATGGGAAGTCACCACTATTCACAAAAAATGGTGATTTTCCTGGGGGATGGTGTGTTTATGGCATATGGCAGCCAGTTTTAGCCACATTACATAACCAATCCTCCGAACTTGGAATCCCCATGGCTATGGAAACGCCCATGTCCAGGACATTGGTGGATCTGGACGTCACCAACCCGGCAGTGACTTCGATTTCTGAGGAAAACTCGAGGTTCACTGGGGGAAGGTTGCTTATAACAGAGATTTAATAGGGATAATGGGATTCTTGTGGATTATTCATGAGATTATAAGTCCAATAACTATAGTAGAGCTATAGTAAAGGGGTTTATAAACCAACATTTGGGGGGCCTCAACCTACTTTGGGCGTGACTATCCCAAAGTAACATAGACTAAGGTCAGTGAAATAATGTGAATCAAACAATACCATTTGCACCATCCCTCAAATCACCAGAAATGGGTGGTGTTAGCCATCAACATATGGGTGGTTTATGACATTGTTTTACCCACATTACCCCCTGGTAAACTAACATAACTATGGAAAATCACCATGCTTAATGGGTAATCAACTATAAATTACCATTTTCAATAGCTATTTTGACATAACCAGAGGGTCGTCGAATTGATCCAGATGTCTTGTCTGGAAAATGTCGGGAACATGGAGGTTTAACCAATGAATCATTTCCCAAACTCACTGGATTGGTTGAAGGGAACATCTGCACCGGAAACCATGGTTTTTGTCCCATGAAATACGGGGTTTTCCGGTTCAAAAAATTCCCCAAAAACCCATCCATTTGCCAAGGCATGTTTTTTTTCAAAAATCGTCCGGCGAACAATCTGGCACCTAAAAAAATGGGAGACGTCACCCACCAATTTGTAGGGATTTATCAATCACAAATTGGGGACTTTCTATAGTTAAATAATGTTAAATGAGTCATGGAAATAGTATCATTGGGAGTTTTATCATTACTCGGATTCTGATCTGTGTCCATTTTTTTTTGGCGAGGATACCGGGAAAGTACCATATCATGGCGATGATCAACCATGAAATTTGGGAGTCCCTATTTTCAGTCAAACCCTTCCGGGCCAAGATCATCACCTTGAAAAGGTCAAGAATGCCAAAGCGCTGTCCTGTTTGATTTTGCGTTTTTGGGGTATACCCTATTCCAGACATCTCCATGGTTTTCTTATGTTTTCTTCATTAACATTTCATGTTTGTTGCCTCTCAGCTTTGACCTTGAGTTCTCTGTGCAAATGGTAGCCCAACGGTGGCTACCCAAGCTCCCCAAAAAGTTGGTAGCTCGGTTCAAGACAACGGCAGCGCTTGTCTTTGTTCGAAGGTTGTGTTCCAAGTGGGTCTTTCAAGCAACATGCTGGGGTAATATGGGAGTTTCCTAAAATGGAGGAACCAAAAATGGATGGTATATAACGGAAACTCCTATCAAAATGGATGATTGGGGGTACCTCCATTTTAGGAAACCTCAATATAGCAATCAACCATCAATGACAACGTGTTACATCTTCTTTCCAAGTATTCTCACCAAGACACTATTATAACTGGTGACGAAACATACAACTTAAATTCAATTATCGATCTGGACACGCTGTGCTATGAGTTTACTTGGACCATGGACATCCTTTTCTCACTGGTTGGAGGATAAAATCAAAGAGTAATTCTTGTTTCGAAACCATTTTGGTAAATGATGTGCGAAACAGCATACTACTTCACTGGTCCAGAGACATTTTTTTGGACACTGCACCCCAAGTGGGCCCCATCTAGATGATTTTGCTATTGGATATGGCCCAACTATTGGTTTCCAGCTCTAATCCCCGATCCTTCGCCATTGTCTTGAAGGTTTGTTTCACCACAGCAAAGGCGCCCCGCAACGTCCGCGAAAGGCGAATTTTCGAACTTTCCATTGCCATGTTGGCCAGAATCGGTGATTGCCACGCATACACCAAATCATTGAAATTGCATGAAATGACATCAAATTGTAATTGATTTGAATATTTACAATTGGGACATTTGATGAAATTAGATGAAATTCCTGTATTGTAATTGGGATCCACCAGTCTTTCTTCCAGAATTTTCCAGCGCTCATTGACATTGGCCCGGATGTTGCTGGGAGAATTTAGCTCAGCGTTTTGGTTCGTCAGTGGCTCGAACCAATGGCGCGGAACTGGTTATGTTGATCAACTGCTGGGTCTTAGGGGAAACCCCATAAGTTGGACGGTTACCCTCTGGTAAACGTTTACATAAGTATGGAAAATCACAATTTTTAATGGGAAAATCCACTATTTCTATGGCCATTTTCAATAGCTATGTTAGTTTACCAGAGGGTATATACTAGATGATTGAAAGATCATGGGGACTTGAAACATCATGTTTGGCTTCGAGTCAAATATCTCGTGTGCAAAATTGGTTTGGTTTCATGGAAAGGACATAACACCGCCATATTTGGGATGCGATGAGCAGATAGTTACTGTAAATAAATAAACATATGATTTCATCAAACATAGCATGTTCGGCTTCCAATAAGCATCCTTGGCATCGCTGAAAGTTGTGGGAAGATTCTGATTGGCATCCCTTTTTTTGCAACTGCACAAAGAAGCATCTGGGTATCAGATCTCAATCTGGGTATCCCTAGAATCCAGTGGCGATCATCATCATTTTCCCTCTCAAAATGGCAATCTATTGAGGGTAAATTGCACTATCAAAATAGGTGGATATTTACCCCATTTTTTTTTAGATGAACAGGTATTGTCTAACAGCAGGTGACATGGCAATTTTCAGACAAAGCCATACCTTTCACTCCCGAAAAAAACCACTTCTGCTGAAGACCAGTCTGACTCCTGGTTTTCAGACGACACTCAAAGTCCAATTCAAAAAGGTCATGGCTTTTGTAAGGAAAATGATTGATATCAATATTTTGTTGCACATTTTGTAATTCCAGTTCAACTATCTGATGGAATTTTGCAACAACATCTGTCACTACTATCGATATTGCAACACACTATGAAACATACTGACATCATAGAGTGTGGTTTCAAATATCTGAGTTTCAATCCTACGAGAGGTCCGTGTCGAATGGACGCTCGTGTTTGAAACAAGCAACGAGCAGTAGCAATGGTCCAGGATATGCAGAGATTTTCTTACGGAGATATGGAGTGCCATGTGAGGTTCCAGCCACTGATACTGTGGTACATTTATTCCATTTCGTCGACTCGGTGTGCATCCAGTTGAACTCTGTTTGCACTTGATATCTTTGGACCCGAACATTTTTAACGATATGATAAAGGATAAAAAAGGTGCACTTCAGCTAGAAGACCCCAGTCATCATCCATTCATATCGATTTTCCATGATTTTCCATGATAAACCATCCAGCTATTGGGGTAGCACCATTTTAAGACGCCGAATTGCCATGGTAAGATCCGATCTTCAACGTCAGCTGAAAACAGCTGGAAAACATAGGAAAACCATCCACTTCTTTGAATTCCTGAAGTCATCTGGGCCGAAGCGAGTCGACACCCGAAGCCTTGATCCTGCTGTGCGAATCCGTGGTGGGATTGACCAGCTTTTGAATTCGAAAAAGAATGAGATCGACAGCTTTTAAGGGACCCGAATGGAGGTCTTTGTTTGGGCCGATTCTACGGCGATAGAATGCTTATATAATGGTGATGTAATGGTGATATACATACGTATATATATAATATAACTATAGAATACATATATATATACATATATACACGTATATATATATATATATATATACATATGTATATATATATATATATTATACATTGACAGTGTATATACATATAGGTAATACAATGGGAATACCATGTGAGAACCAGGCGACGGGACTGAAAAATCCTGGCCCATACTCAAAATTTAATGAGAAAGTCCAAGGGGATCAGAGGTAATTGAACAATCAGAGGTAATTGAACATGGCCATGGAAAATGGCCATAATCAACAGGTAAATCAGAAATGAGTACCTCTGATGGCAATTACAATTATAATGGAAATCATAGTTGATGGCCATCAATAATAATCATCATGGCAATTACAATCAACAATGAGTAATTACTATGATCAATGAGTACCTCTGTTGGCAATTATAATTGATCAACTCTAATTCACCTATTGATTATGGCCATTTTCCATGGCTATGTTCGATTCAGTAGCGGGTATGATTTCCTCCGAATTGTTTCAGGAGATATCTGAGTGCTTCAACAAGGCCCTCAGTGATGTCAAGATAAAGTGTTACTGCCAGCGTTTTGGTAAGGGGAGCTCCCCCACTTCAGCAGAGTGGTGAACTATGAAATAATTCAGCCAGATTGATTGGTAATTTATCGTGAACAACATATTGAAAATAGAAATCCATGGTGAGTCAAAGTTAGTTTTCCCTGAACGGTAATTGCAATGATATCGATATTCATCCATAGTTAATTATAGTTGAGTATCCTTGTATATAGTTAATTTACCATCCCTATCCATTGGTTATCTATACTTAATGATATGGGTAATGACAGTTCGTAAATTGTACTTGATTATCCGTAGCTAGTTATAGTCAACTATTTTCAGTTATAGTCACTTATAGATTATTAACTTTAGCCAACACTTAAACACCTAACAGTATCAATTCAATTAACTAACCATTTGTAGGGATGAAGTAAACTTTAAGTGTCTGGTATGTCTATAACGCATATTCCTAAACTGTAAAAGCAATGATGTGGATACTCAACCCTGGTTGACTAGTTCATTATCCCTATAGTCAATTTGAGTTTCACCATCCCTACTGTGGATGGTTGGGAAATCCTGCACCACTTGATAGATGGTTTATCCGTTTATCCCATTATTTATAGGGTTTCAACCATCCTTTTGGTGGTGCAGGAACCATCCACAGCATGCTATCCACGGATCATCTTTAGCTAATGAGGAGGAGGTCTCCTAAGATGGCAGTACCCGCAAATCATCCAGTCATCAGACCATCTTTTTTAGTATTGAAACAACCATGGTGGCTAGGGGATCTCCCAATTTACGAACCCGGGTGGGGCCTCAAAAATAGCTAAGTCAACCAAAAAATGTGGCTTAACCATGGTTTATGGTGGATGTACAGTAACTAGTTGATGGGGGAGAAAAAACATGTTATGGATCGCCAACTTAGAAAAGTAGGGGGCACCATCTTGTATGGATCATCAACGAGGGTCGGGTCGTATCCAGCCTGAGAGGAAGACATGGACGACGTGGACTACGACGAAGACTTCGAGGAGGCGGACGAAGAGGCAGCGATGGCGGATGATGGCGGGACGCGGTGGTTGTTGGCCACGCGAAAAGCCATGGGTTTTGAGCAGCAAAATATGAGGTTTAGGGACCAAAACCATGGGTAACTGAAGTGTTTCAGCACTAAAATATGATAGATATGGGGCTGTCGTTGAAAAATGATGATTGCTGGACGGTTGACTTAACCTTCATGGGTTGAAGAACTAACCTGGTTGGAGATTCTGAACTATAAAGAACTAAACGAATGATTAGAATGAGATGGGATGGAGACTAGAGATATTTTTAATGGCTCATGTGACTCATGTGATTTTTCGAACCAACGAACCAACTGATTGGTGGGTTCATTGCATATTTTTCATGGAGGTTGAACGCATAAAATCATGGACGTTGGCCTGCCAAAAAAGGGATTCGAGGCAACATTTTTCGGGACTTCACCAGTTTTTATTGGGGTTCATCAACCATGCAGATTTAATAGACATAAATGATGGTACCCCCAGTCATCATCCATTTATAGATGGATTTTCCATGAAATAAATCATCCAGCTATTGGGTACCCCCATGGCTATGGAACCCCCTAAATGGCTATGAGAAATCTGGATCAGTGAGAAGATAATGGTGAACATGATCTGGATACTAAGATAATGGAACATCATTTTGAAATGATCTATATCCATATACTATATATAATATATCTATATACTAAGATAATGGAACATCATTGGGAAATCTTCTATTTTGCGACGCCAAAAAATCCAGCTGTTCATTCGTTGCGACTCATCCTGACGGCTGGATTTGAAGCAAAGCCTTCAGTTCTGGAAAATTTATAATATATATAATAATACATTATATATATATACATATAAATAGATAATATATATATATATAGAATATAGATATTATCTATTCTCGAGTTTAGCCATGAGTTTTATGCAATATTCCCCTAGCCAAATCCTCAGTTTGACCCCCCGATGATCTTCCAGGGAACACTGGGGGCGTCGGATGTGTGTCTTGATTCAAGGGATGTTAATAAGGGTTACAATGGGGGGTCCCCAAACTATATGAAAATGTGGGTTTAATGGGATTTATGGCTGATTTATGATAGCTAAGTTGTTGCAAATAACTACAATAACTACAATAACTATGGTTTATGATACTTATAACTATAGTTGGTGGGGTTTATAAACCAATTTATAACGTTTGGGGGCCCCACATTGTATAATATGTCATACTGTGGTAAACGAAATCATGAACCATCCCAGTAACCATCCATGACTGGGGGTCTTTAAATCGTCCCAGTCACAGTACCCAATACTTAACACCTGGGATGGTGACTATGGCATTGGGTTTACCTCTCTAAACCACTACTTGGAGGATCATCCCACGAATCGTGTGTGTGGTTCGTAACTCTGGTGATCGGATGATCCGAGTCGTCCCCTCCAAGCGGCTTATCTCAGTAATATAGCTACAGGATGGTGCCCACTACATTGCTAAGTTGGTTTATAACCACCATTAATTATAGTTACATCGACCAGAAGCCATAATTAAGCTACTTATAAGTTGACTTAGCTATTTTTGTGGCCCCATGCTGTAGGTTCTAACCTCACAAAAACCTGTTTTTTTTTTTTCCGTCCGATGATCCTCATCTGCCAGGAGGAGTACATCCCACAGGTTCTGCTGTCCTCCTCTCCTTCGCCCCCAACACCTTCGCGGGACGATCCGCCGCTCGGATTTTCGGATTTTTTTTGTCGGTTCATCCATGGACACATTGGACACATCGGCTGGCAATTTTCGGAGCATATTCACAACATGTCCGTGGATTGATCCAATGAATCCATAATGTGTCCAGAAATTAATCTCAAGGTCTTCAATCCCATTTCTGTCAGAGTTGATCTTGAGATATCAGTCTTGGACATGTCTGGAAAAGGCGTGGAAACCTTCACCAACATTCTATATAAATTTACAGATGTTTTTTTCTTTTGATCCTCTACTTTACCAGAGCAAAGGATGCCAAGGCCGCTGGGGAACCCCAATCTGCAACCCACTGAGTGGGATGGGCCCTCAATGGCCACCAAAACATACAGAAGATAGGTCCCAAGCCAGTGGATTTTGGAACACCATCACTTTCCGGGTCGCGAAACAAAGACAGGGATGAACAATCACTACACTCCCCGTGTTGTTTTAAGTGTGGGGTTCAACGCGATCAGTTTTTCAGGAGGATTCCTGGCCATGAAACTTTGGGAACTTTCAGAAATCCAGAAATCTGGATTCATCGGAATCACGGTTATTTTTAACCGCTGAGCCAGTGTATTTTCTCAGTCTCCATTCCAAACCAGAGCATTTTTGGATGGGCTGTTTATTTTTTTCGTGACTCAGTGACTACTCAGTGACTCACCGACCCCGAAAAAAAGCAAGGTCGGCGAATAAGGCGCGCGGTTGCTAACTTGGGGGTGCTAACTTGGGGGCTTCGCTGAACGCGGTGAACCTGGAAATCTAAGAAGATGGGATATCACCAATCAGAAGGGGCAAATTCAGAATGGCTATGAAAAGCCATAGGACTTTTCGCTGAAGTGCTCACCCCAACATCGGTTTTGCAGGGTGTTTGGAATGGTAGTATTCCACCTAACTAATGATAATGCTTCATGGCTGGTAACATTGGTATGAATGTGGTTAAAACAATGTCATAAACCACCCATTTGGGAATGGTTTATAGCACCTATACAAATCGTGATGACCGGGAGGATGGTGCAAATGGCAGCCAGTTTTACCCACATTACATGACCAATCATCCGAATTTTTGTTGGATGTTCTATTATAAACGCCCATGGCTATGTTGAAGAAAAACATGGTGTATGATGTTTTTTGAGCTATATCGTTGCTCTTCAGGTGATACACCAGCCCTTTTGTCGCGAGGGACATTTTGTGCCAAGGGGGAACGCTAGGAACGCTAGGAACTGGGGTTTCTCACCAGCTATGAAGCAGTCATTGCCGGGCTGAATCATGATGACTTGGTCTTAATGCTAAGCCAGTTTGTGTTTTTTTTAAACCATCTGGTTATCACTGACATAGCCATGGAAAATCACACTTTCTAATAGGTAAACCATCTATTTCTATGGGGCCATCTATACCATGGCGAACTGTTAGGTCATAACCAGATGGTACACAGTTTATGAAGATTATGTTGAAGTTTTTAGAACCCAATTGCCAACCACTCACTAAGTCCATGACTAGAAGCATGTCTGCAACAGCGATTTGGCAATTGCTGGTGAGTACCACTGCTGGCTCAAAATTCATCTGCCAAGCCATTTCAATCCATCTAAGTTTGGCAAATAGTTTTTGAGCCTTAGGCATTAACCCCAAGATTTGTTAGACTTAATTCCTAATCTGGTGTGTTGCGACATTGACACGTTACTTTGTGATGTGTGTATCTATTGGATTTATTGGTATATAACAATTATAACATTATATAACACGATTCAGAAAAAAAACAACATATCTTCATATGTGTATTGCATATATATATAATACCCTTCATATGTACGTATACTACCCCCCCAAAAAAGTAAGACAGCTTCAATTGATCACAGTGGATTGGATCTGGGATCTCGACTAGCACTTTCTATCCTTTTTGTGAGTTACTAATATGTATATTATGTATAATTCTGTATACATGTTACACATATATATATATATATATACATACAACTATATATATATACAACTATATATGTACAACTATATATATATATATATATACACCTACATCCGCATGAAGTAAGTGGAGTGTTGACCCTTAATCATTGACTTTACCTATATATAATCATATTCTATATCACCATCATCACCCAATCAGTAGCTATCCCCATTACACCCCCATTATATCCCCATTATATCCCACTACAACCCATGATATCTCTTATATCCCATTATACGTAATATTTGGTTGGTTGTGTCCCAATATTTTGTTAAATTAACTTAATCTAATTATATCAACCGCTACATTCCGTTCCATCCCCATATTTTTGTGGGTTCCCACTTTTAGCTGCTTAATCAAGTTTAATCAAGTTTAATCAAGTTTAAACCAGTTTAATCAGGTTTAATTAAGTTTAATCAAGTTTAATGAAGTTGAATCCGTATGATCATGTATTTCCCCAGGTTTTTTTTCACTACAACTAGAAGTTCCCCAACGGTTTTTTTGTACGGGTTTTTATACGGCTTTCGTTTTCCGGTTTTTCCCCAACGATTTCACTGTTTCAACTCCTGGCTCAGCCAGGTCACTTTCCGCCCCGTGTCCTCTCACTCCTCACGCGCGCCTACTCCGCCCTCGGGCAAGGTGTGAAACTGAACACGGGGAGGCCATGAAGTCCTGTGGAAAACCATAGAAACCATAGGAAACATTGTGATTTAACCAAGAACAAACATGATTTAATGGGATTGATATGCATTTGTTTAGCTGAATTAAGTGATAGCTAAGATATCTTTAAACTATCATAACTTTGGCATTTATGGTAGATATATCGAACTAGATGATGGGTTGATAAACCAACAAACATAACTGGGGGGCCTCACCTTGTATGTTAAGCCAAGATTAATCAAATTTCCTGTTCATTAATGGGGGTACCACATTTCATGGTAAATTTGTCAACGATTTAAAAAAAAAATATAATTTTCAACAAATTTGGAGGATCATCCCATGTATACAATCAACATAACTATGACTACTAATCAGTTACTGAGTGGGATGATCCTCCATGTATTTTTGGGAGATCTGTGTAGAGTTTTCCGCCCATATGCCCAAACATTTTCAGAAATCAAGCCCCAAAACTGGTGGTTGAACCATCAAACATGGTGGTTTCATGAGATGCGAATGCGATTTTCATGTGGGTTCGTTACTTACCTTCCGGGAATCAAACATGGCTGGAAAATCCCAGGCTCCATGATTTTCGCAGTCCATTCATGGCCATAGGGGATTTCCAGCAAGCCATTTTCTTGATCACCGGAGGGTATAGGTAGGGCTTTACTTAATGGACATCAATCCCAATACCGGATTGATGGGAACCAATATCCCAATGTTGCTTAAACGAATGCTTTCCCGAATTCTCCATTTTTCCATCATTTTTCGAGGTCCCCGCATCATACTCCATTTTTGTTGGACTATTGCTTCATGCTAGCTTTGTTTATACTTCCGATTTTGGGGACGTTGAAAAATGGCCTGGAATGCACTCTTTGGCCAGTTCAACCCCGGCTGCTTGTCACATGGAGTGTCCACAAATTCTACCGCCCTAACTTACCCGCCTAATGGCTGGGCATCCAAAATGAACAGATCTAATACAAAACCAGAATTTCCAGGGAACGGGTTACTGAACATATGGAACTGATGCAAGAATTTAGAACCCCCACTGCCAGTACTTGCAGCTGAAACAAGCAAGGAAGTGAACTGGCTGCAGGCCTGATGTTTTTTCTTTCCCATTGAACATGATGGATTTGGAGCACAACCATTTCCATTCTCAAATTGTGAACATTGCTGTCCACACATGGTTCACGGATAAATCTCAATTCGTAGCTTAATGCTTCTCTTCAACCCGAGAAGTATGACACAGGTTGCTCTGGAAATGGGATCCCCCAAATTCTGATGGCTCGGTATGCCAAATTTTGGATGGTCACCCTCCCGCAAACTAATACCCTCTGGTTATGACTGACAGTTTGCCATAGAAAATCACCATTTTTAATAGGTAAACCCAGCTAAACCATCTATAAATGGGCCATCTATACCATGGCGAACTGTTAGTCATGACCAGATGGTAGATGATTTTCCGCAGAAAAAAACCCATGGGGGCTCTCAGGAGACCGTGGCAGCTGCTGACATCAAGAAGGTTCGGGGCAAGGATCAATGGGAGATCTCCAGGATCCGAAAAACATTGGAGGTACCGATTCCATATATGTTTGGCCTATTTTTTAGGCCTAAATTTCAGGGAATATCCCCAGAAAATATGGCCAAACATATGGTACGTTTACGTACCTCCATTTTAGGATCCTGAAATTCCCATGGAAAAGAGGAGTTTTGAAGTTTGGTGATGTGATTCTTTTTTTGTCTTGAAATGGCCGGATGATGCCGACTGTGAGTTGATGAAAGTTCAAATGGGATGGCATTTATCATTCTTATTTATGTAATATTTATTAGTATGAATCTATCTATAAATAATGCCGTTTATCTATGATTATATAATTTATCTATTCATTATTATTATATATATGTTTATTATTGTGGTGTTTATCATTCTTATTCGTTGGTATCTATTGTTTACCACCAAAGGCAACAAGAGTTTTTCAACGATGAATCCACAGGGATGACGCCAGAGAAACTTCATGCCATCTCAGTGGTTGAGTAGCTGAACAGTCTTTAATATCTTGCGGATATTTGAATGACTTTAATTCAAAAAAGACTGGGTAGATACTCTTGGCCTAGACTTTAATTCAAATACTAAAGGTTTTTTCTTGAATATCTTGCGACAAGTCTGGGTTACTGATCAACTGCTTCGCAGAGTATCTAAGGATTCAACGTGATGATTGCCCGGCTTTGGGTTGGTGGTTTGGAATTATGATCTCCCCTTGGGAAGCTGGGATAGCTCCAGTAAGCCCACTGTTTCTGGTGGAAATCCACCATCTCCATCTCAATTTCGAGACCGGAGACCATATGGCGTAATGGAAAATGGCCATGGTCAAGATACTTAGGTGAAGTGCACAGAGAAGATTGACCCATGGATTTGCTACAATTGACCAAGTAATTGGAATATTGTTGGCGAATCTTGATATTTATTCTCCAAGTAATTGTGCCCAAAGTTGGATTTACACAATTGGGAATTGGGATCTAATAGGATATCATGGAAGATAGAACCGACCACGATCAAACAACAGGGATGATTTTTCCACGTTGGGTATCACTCTGTTTTCATGGTTTTTTTACCCATGACTCTCCAGTAAAATAACATGACGACCCTGGCAGATAGGGATTGGAAGATTAGTTTCCATGAAACAAATATCACTGAAAGTAACCCGTTTCCATAAACCCATCGTCTATTGTAATTTCTGGTTGGTGGTTTGGAACATTTTGTATTTTTCCATATATTGGGAATTTCATCATCCCAACTGACTTTCACTCCATCATTTTTCAGAGGGGTAGGTAGGTATACCACCAACCAGATAACATTTTAGTTAATCATCAAACTGCCTATCCTAAAGCAACTCTAAATCCCAGTTCTTGCTGGTGAAACACCCCCATTTTTTTGGTGGATCGGGAATGAACATCCCAGGGGCCCTTCTTTTTTTTCCCAAGGCTTTGCAGAGCGAGAATGAGCAGATCTTAAGGCCTGCGTTCCCGCAGGGTACCGAGGTGTTTCATAGGGAGCTAACCACCCAAAATGGTAAGCAACATCGTCAACATTAAACGGGGATTTGACCAACACTGAACACTGAAAAATGGGGATTTAATGATTTTGTTTTCTGATAGGTAAGTTGGTTTATATCATTTCATTGGGTTTATAACCATATTTACAGGCTAACTTGATTTATAAATAGGTTTTCAATGGTTTTTCTACAGTCTAACTTGGGTTCATGGCAGATACATACATATATATATATACATATGTATATGTATATGTATATGTATATGTATATGTATATGTATATGTATATGTATATGTATATGTATGTGTATATATATATATATATGTATATTATATGTATATGTATATATATACATATATATATATATATCTGTTTTCCGTATGTTACCGTTGGATTCAAGTGCCGTGCCCCACCTTGAAGAGCTTTGTGCCATGGGGAATGACCATCAAGCAAATTTCATGAGGGATTTTGCATCCACATCATACACAATGTAAGGATCCCCATGTTTTCTGGTAAACCAAGAGTTCGCGAACTGGAAACAATTCCATTTTCTAGCTGGGTAAATCAACATAAATCAACTATTTCGACTGAGCCATTTTCAATAGCTATTTTGACACAACCAGAGGGTAATTATGAGATGGATGACCAGAAATCAGCTACCATGTCGATTGACCATGGAACATTTGGATACCCTCAACTACTTAGGGTCTAGAATAGGTGACCCTACAGGGGTGACTTTCCAAAGGTCTAAAGGCATCAGTCCCCCCATTGTAGACCTTTTGGCCTACCAGCATTGTAGACCTTTTGGAG
>Ga0126342_10001569_pt1 | contig 32653 bp, 33 predicted proteins | sample Cyp1metagenome_FD_92528 | JGI IMG/M metagenome (GOLD analysis project Ga0126342, IMG submission 92528) | Coral microbial communities from Lord Howe Island, Old Settlement Bay, Australia - Cyphastrea 1 metagenome | ecosystem: Host-associated > Invertebrates > Cnidaria > Coral ...
ATTGCGGCTCAGTACAAAAGGCGCTGGGTCGCTGGCTTAGCGGTTGTGTTTTATCCCCATTTGTTATAGGTTTATCAGTCTAGTTGGGATAAGTAACATCCCCTGCTGAAACCTGAAAATACACAATCCTTGTGAATCTAGTTCAACCACCTTAACATCAACTATGAGAACTATGAATCCCCGCATTCTCTCGCCTTAAATCCCTCAAAAATCGTTTTTTTTTAATGCTGTTCATCACCTCTTTGGGGCAAGCTGCAGGCCTTCAAATATTTCGACACCAATAAACAGGGCCGTTTCGGCCAAGTGGTCTGGGACAATGGCCTTGTACTGCTGCGCAGCTCTGTTTTTAATGTTGGAAAATGACGGCTGAAGTTGATAAGATATGTGGGAATATAATGGAATACACATATATATATATATATGTCTGTTGGGTATACTTAAAATATCTGAGAATGACAATCTGGAGGAATCTTTGGGAGTATCTTACAGTACATCAATAATATATATATATATATACATATATATATACATAAACACATAGTAATAAAATTGCTATATATTTAAGGTATACCGAAAATGATCCACGGACATTCATCGATTGAAATTTCCCCCATGATTTTTCCGGGGTTTTTGTATACGGCCGAGTCTTGGGTGTCGTGACTGGAGATTCACAGTGTGAGGCCCCCGGCCACGATATGTGAACGTTGGTTTAGCAAAAGCCCCAGTAACTATAGTTATAAATGTTATAATTACCATAAACCATAGTGACATTGGAGTTATGTGAACCCCAACTTAGCTATCGAATGGGGGCCTCACATTTCACGATTTGATAGGGAACATGAATAAAAATGATGGATAGTTTACATGATTAGACAGTGAACATCAAAATGTGTTCATGTTTTTTTGCCCCAATTGCAGGTACCAAGATTATATATATATATACATGAACAAATAAGATTTAAGCGTAAAAGCTTGGATTCACCAGTTTTATTTCGGAAAGGCTGATTGGTCAAAACATATAATGTTCCATATATCTTAGGGAGGTGGACATTTATACATCCTACCGTAGTGATGTTCACTAAAGTACAAGGTTTTGACACATCCACATAATATATATATATATGTATACGATGCGAACCAATGTCCAGTGTTTTTTTCCTGGAAACACTTTTGGTTCTTGACATTGCCCATTTGGTTGAGTAGTTACAGCAGGGTTGTGGAGTCATTCAAAGTTCCTCAGGCATCGATGTGGAGAGGTTGTGCGGTTTTCGACCTGTTTCCTGGCAGCGAATGCTGGCGCGCAAATTTAGGCATTTTATATCATGTTTTTGGCATTTTGAATCAGAACCACAGATTCTGGTCTTTTCTCTTACTGGTGCTTAGTAGGGAATGAGGGAATGATCCACAATCACTAGTCATAATCATCCCAGCAACCCCCACCAACCCATCCATTCCCTACTAAGCACCAGTAAGCTCTTGTCTTACACGCAGCTTTTCAACTATTCCATTGCTGGAGGATCTGAATTTTGATAGTCAGCCCTTAGGAGCCATATTGCTTGGCTTAAGAACCCTAAATTTGACACTACTGTGCGACTTGTTGATAAATTTATATGTCCTTTCAAACTCATTTAATATGGGATCAGGTGTGTGTATATATAGACATATACATACACATATATATATATACACATATACATACACTACATTACATTCCATTACATCACATGACATTACATTACATCCCATTACATCTCATTAAATTACATTACATTACTTTAATACATACATACATTACATTACATCGCAATACATAACATAACATAACATAACATAACGTCACACACAAACATAACATTACATACATACATGACATTACATACATACATAACATTACATACATCATATATAACATTACATACATCATATATAACATTACATACATACATACATTACATTACATTACATTGCATTGCATTACATTACATTACATTACATTACATTACATACACAACATTACATACATAACATTACATACATAACATTACATACATAACATTACATACATAACATTACATACATAACATTACATACATAACATTACATACATAACATTACATACATAACACACATACAAACATACATACAAACATACATACATATATATATATACATATATATACATATATATATATATACATATATACATATATACATATATACATATATGTAATGTATGTGAATGAAACCCTGAATAAAACCCTAAAGATACCCTAAATGACACCCGGAAGAAAGCCTACATGAAACCCTAAAGATACCCTAAGGATACACTAAAATACACCTTAGAGAAACCCAAATTGAAACCCAAATGACACATTAAATGAAACCCTAAAAAAACATGTAAGCAAAACCCTAAAGAAACCCGAAATGAAACCCTATATACCCCAAAGAGACCCCAAATGGCATCCCAAAGATCCCCCAAAAAAAACACATGAACGTTTGAACTACTGTACCAACATGTAGCACATACCAGAAATGAGAGGTTGAAGTGCCAAAAATATAGCAAATACCGTGCAAAATGGAAGGTGAAGCCAAAATGTCGCAAATGCCTTGCATAATGACAGGTTCTAGTTACAAACTGTTGCAAATACAAGGCAAATGGCACCAGGAAAGAAATCCTACCCCAAAAAAAAACATTGTCAAAAAAGAATTTCTAAAACTAATTTTCACCCCTATTAAAATGGCAATATGGAGTGTATACCCCAATTTCAGACACACTGTGTTTAAAAGGAACCAATGACACCAAGAACCTCGGAAAAATCCTATTGTGTCCCCTATAGCTATGAAGAAAAAATGCAATTTATAGATTATTTACCTATTAAACATGGTAATGTTGAATAGCCAACTGATAAATTACTAGTTGGTGGTTTCAAACATTTCCTATTTTCCATTTCATATATGGGATGTCATCCTTCCCATTGACGAAGTCATATTTTTCAAGATGGTTATTGCACCACCAACCAGATAGGTTAATCACTATTAATCACCATTAATACACTATTAATCACTACCAATCACTACTAATCACCATTACCATGATACTGTATGCCTATACATGGGAATAGCTCAAAAAAATCCACAAGGACAGCTCCGTGTGCTCCGTTCGGCCCTTCTGTTTCTCTTTAACGCCGCTGGAGGGAGAGATGTCCGGTTTTTAATCGTTTCGGTAGTGTAGAACCACGTTTTGTTGTCCAAGTGAAATGGGCTCGGTTCGTAGATAGAGGTCATGATGGTTAAGGCCTACCTTTGGCTTTTTTTAAGGCCTACCATTAGCCATAGATGATATATGATGATATTATATCCACCAGTTTTTTTAAATATCAATGGGAATTTCAGGATCCTAAAATGGAGGTATGTTAGTACCATATTTTTGGCCATATGTTGTGGGGATATTCCCTTACAAAGGCCTAAAACATAGGCCTTTTATATGGTAGGTACCTCCAATAAATCAGTTCCTGGAATGGCCATTGAATTGATTGTATCCTGCTCCAGGATATCCACTGATCATCACTGATCGCTTGTGTCGAATATTGTCTTTGTACATGAGCTCTGAAATCACCAATCAGATACGTAGTTTGATATTGTGAACACAAATCAGACATGTATCTATGTATGTATGTATGTATGTATGTATTTATGTATGTATGTATGTATGTATGTATGTAATGTAATGTAACGTAATGTAACGTAATGACACGTAATGTAACGTAATGTAACGTAATGTAACGTAATGTAACGTAATGTAACATATGTAATGTATGTAATGTATGCATCATGCATGCATTGTATTGTATTGTATTGTAATGTAATGCAATGCAATGCAATGCAATGTAATGCAATGTAATGTAATGTATGCATGTATATATATATATATATCCCAATAATAATGTATTTAGTATTATTTAGTATTTAGATTGAGTTGTAAATCTATATTGCTTATACATATATATGTATATATCATACATTATATATCTTTACAATGATATCACCATGATAAAATCTCCTGCCATGTCAAGGCCCAGATCTTTCACATGATGGACCAGGAGCCACAAGGCGCTGGGAGCTGATCTCCCCTCAATAGAGGCTGTTGTGCTTCAGAGTTTTCGCAAAGCCGAGCTGGGGGGTTCTTTCAACAGGGCTTGGTACCCTCTGGTAATTTGTTACATAACTACAATGTGAGGCCCCCGCTCGATAGCTAAGTTGGTGAACATAACTTCAATAACTATGGTTTATGGTATTTATAACGAACTAGTTACTGGGGTTTATAAACCAACTTATAACTGGGGGGCCTCACATTGTATGGAAAGATCCACCATTTACAGTGAATTTTCCCATGAAAATTACTGTGGGTAATCTAACCTAACTATGGAAAGATCCACCCATTTTCATGGGAAAATTCACTATAAATGGTGGATCTTTCCATAGTTCTGTTAGTTACCAGAGGGTAAATGTCCTGTTTTGGGGAATCATCAACTGGTTGGTGGTATACCTACCCCTCTGAAAAATATGAGTTCGTCAGTTGGGATTGGGATTTGTTTCACATCACTTTCAGCCGTATTTGTTGGTGATTTTGGTTTTCCCAATAGTCGGGTGATGTGAAAATTAGGACATTTACCAAGCCCTGTTCAAACCCCTAAACCACGCCTGAGAGACTGCGTATGGCAAAATTATACTTTAGCGACTGAATGTGTATGGACGAGGGAACCTCAACGCCAAAATGTCATATCCATTAGGAAAAAGCATCAGTTCCCTGTTCTTTCAAAATTAATTAACCAATATGGATGCGCAGCTATATCCCATGTACCCTCTGGTGAACGTTTACATAACTATGGAAAGACCCACCATTTTACAGCTGGGTAAATCCACTATTTCAATGTTCATTACTACCTATAACTATGGAAAATCGCCATGTTCAATGGGTAAATCCACTATAAATGGTTATTTTCAATAGCTGTTTTGACATAACCAGAGTGTATTTCAGGGAGCAAAACTTCACCCAAGTCCATGACATTCGTCCGTCATGTTCCTCCCTGTGGAGGCGGTTCAGTTTCCAGGAAGAAGTGGAATCGGTTCTTTTCAGCCGCTGGGCATGGAATGTTTGGGTCTCCACTTCGGGATTTCCCGCACGACTTGAGATTTTCCAAACGATTTTTGCCATAAAAATGCCGCAGTTTCCAAGAAGAACCTATGACTTACGAACAATATTGATGTTGGGGTGAGAACTTTCATTTGCGTTGGTACAATCCCGATTGTCGCTGTTGAACTCCGCATGTTCCACATGTTCAATATCTATTTGTGTATTACATATTCCCATGATTCCTGGTGAGCTGCAATTCAGGGTGTTTAAACCCCAATTGTGGTGGTATATATATATATATATATTGTGTGTGCTGATCCACTGGTTGATCACTGTTTTCCCTATTGATATGTCATTTGTTTACATATATTATATACATATATATATATATATGTATTTTAATAACACAAACCCAGATAATGATTACATACGTCCTAGGTTGATGGCTACATCCTGATTCCCCACCTGTCAGGTGAGGGTTGTTAGATTTTAAGTCAGCTGGCCTGGCCTCGTCCTCCTCCTCATCCCTCTCCTCCTCCTCCGGGCCTCAACTGCAAGCTCGTGATCGCAGTGGTCTCCGCCGGACCTGAACAGCAAGCTCAGGTTCAGAGTGTTTCCCGCCGGACCTCGACCACAAAGAATCTCCGAAGATATATTAGATAGAATGCCAGAAAGAATGTCAGAAGATATGCCAGATACATATGCCAGAAAGAACGCCGGATAGAATGCCACATAAAGTGCCAGAAGAGATGCCGGAAAGAATGTCAGAATAGATGCCAGACAGATGATCAGAAAGAATGCCACATAGAATACCAGAGGAATGTCAGAATAGATGCCAGAAAGGATGCCAAATAGGATGTCAGAATAGATGCCAGATAGAATGGCAGAAAAGAATGTCAGAATAAAATGTCAGAAAGAATGCCAGACTAGAATGTCAGAAAATATATGCCATATATACTTCCAGATGAGATGTCAGAAACTATGACAAAATGTCGCGGTGGGGATCGCTCGAAGGAAAATAAGTTTGGTGGTAAAATCCTAAACCTGGGGATCCAATTCCATTCAATTCCGGTATGGTTGGGGGTTCCAATCACATCCGAAAACCACGGACCATTGGCCAAAACAAGATACTGCCCAGAAAAGAGATGATTGGACACCTAGAGGTATAGTTAGAGCCGCATATGCCGAATTCTTGATGGTTAGATGCCATTTCTTCATCACTTTGAATATGTTTGATTCTTCAATCCCGTATCTTCGGCTGATTTATAAATTGCATTAACATCGTTAACTGCTCCGTTATATCTACTATAAATCCAAATTATCAAACATTTCAGCCACTTAACTCTGATATTATACTCACTGGGGCACCACCACTGATGGTTTTTAATACCGTTTTTTAATGGTTCATAATTGCAATATATTTACCCCAGTGATGTAAGTCGGTTTATATTCAACATGAATACTATAGATACCATGTATTAATTATATATTAATTATATAATCGTTATATATATATATATTTAATTATATATATATATACATATATATACGTATATAAGTGGTTTATAGTTATACACATTTTTTAAAATATGTTTTCAAAGAGGATTCATCAACCATAGCTCTTGCGATTCCGAACGCTGCAAGGCGGTCGAGGAGGGCTTCTTAGCCACCTCCATGAAGGACACTGCGAAGGCGGTGAAAACCGAGCGCAATTTATTGGACTTCATGAGATACATTGAAAAAACTATGATCAACATTGATGAAATATGTCCAATTTGGGTTTGATTGAAAATATGGTATACTCTCTTTTTTTTGAGACTACCAGTATATATATATACAATCAAGCCCACGATATGTATGCAACATGCATGTAGAGTTTTTTTGGTGGTTCACCCCAGTAATCGTGAGTCATCTATAACCCCAGGTATTTCAGGTGGGTAAATAGGGGCAATGTCCAGTTATGTCCAGTTACAACTGGGGCGATAGCCCACTTACATCCACTTGCGAACTGCTGTGAATCACCAAGTATTATATAAGGGGGAACTGTTTTTTGCGACTATCTATTTGTAGATTATTCAATAGCTTTCACCTATTTGCAAAAGAGTTGTGTCCATAACGGGAACTTAACAATTTGCCAATATAAGTAGAAATTGAAATAACTATATATTGAAATCATTTATTATAGATGAACTATACATTTGTTATTGACACTAAACTTAAAATTCATGAATATATTGAAATAATAGGCAGTTGATGATAATTCAATGGGAAATTCATCTACTTTCATGGGCGTCCGTGGCTGTTAAGCTACCGTCATGGGTACTGGTTTGTAACTATGGTCTTTAAAACCCAGGTTTGTTACTTTAAAACCACCATGATATCGTTAAAACCTCCCTAGCAAAGATGGGGTCCTTCACGTGAAATGCCAATTGAACGAACTGTTGATGTGGAAAATATCCAGAAATATATAGTGTGAGACTGTGCCATCCATGGCTTCTGAATGTTTATGATATCTATTTGATTAGTATGAATCATCTGCACTTGGGGTTTCAGAATCGCCCAGACTATGCACTTTTTTTGGTGCCCCTTGCAAAATCAAGGCCTCCCCAGGGGCCATATCAGAAACAGCTGAGGCCGTGAGGCTTCCCGGGATGCTGGATCTACATTAAAGTACTTGGTGAAACCTATTACCCTCTGGTTATTTGTTACATAGCCATGGTATATATGGCCTATTTATAGATGGTTTACCTATTTAAAATGGGGATTTTCCATGGCTATGTTAGTCATAACCAGATGGTAAAGAATAATATAAATTAGAATGTAGAGCTATGTTTTCATCAGCGTATCCTCATGTATCTTCACTTTCCATCTTGAAGATTCATCGGCAGCTTTGCAGGCGAAGGGTACTTTGCACCAGCGTGCAGTGAACAAATCGGAGCACCTCCTGTCAGTCTATCGTGAGAGGAGGCCTCCAATAACAGAGCTCCCTCGAAGGATGGATGGAAGGAAGGAAGGATGGATGGATGGATCTGAGATGTATATCATATTATTATTTGATGATATTTATATGATTTGTAATATACATAGACTGAGATGTAGATAGATAGATGTGTATATATATATGTATGATACGTATAAATGACATACATTACATATATATATAATATACATAGAACATGTACCGTAATGTACATATCTATATACTTGCGTACTAACTACTAACTTTACTAACTATAGCTTGTTTTCCCAGGCCAGTAGTATTTGAGCCGAGTGAAGGGTAATGTCTTAATCTAGTTTTTAGCTCGTACTTCCCTGGGACTGATATTGGGGGATAGCGACTACATGAAGGATCTTGTGGTTAATCAACAGAAGTTATCTTATCTAATGATTCCGACACATTTTTCCTGATGTTTTTGCACCAGAGGTCTGTAGGTCTGCAGCCGACCCAAAATAATTTTTCACTGCTGACATATTTACAGCAGCTGCTTTGAAATTGTGTTGGTGGAAGGAAGAGGATAATATGACACTGTCGACCGACGATGGTGCACAGGATTGCACAGATTTGCTGTCACGGTACTACATTTGTTTCTGGCTAAATCACGAGGTGTGACCTACATAGCTGTTGCAACCACAAGAATTGAGGGCACAACTCGTCGAATATGTGTAGATTTCACATGCATAGTTTCGCAATACCAAAACTGACCAGTCACTATGAATCCCAGGGAGTTGTTCTGACATCAGACCCCAGAGTTTATCCCTTCCCGGCGAAACCTGCCCTACGTCTTTTCGAAAAGGGATGGACAATATTAAGATATACTAAAAATCAATCATCAGTCTATCTAGAATCCATATACTCTATATATTTATATATTGTGGTATATATATATATGTATATGCACCTATATTATAAACCTACATATAAGTCATGATTGTGCCCTTGCCCCACCTGGCCACAGGAAGACCCACGGGCCCGCGAAGTCTCGCCGGAAAGGCAGCAGTTTGTCCAGCATCGCCAGCATCGCTGCGTTGAAAGATCCTCGGCGAAGCGAAGCCTTGTGGCAATTTTATTTCTTTTTGGTGTGCCCTCATGAAAAGTGCAAAAAAGTGGATAAAGCTGCTCCTGAAAAAAAATGTATCTGAGAGAAAAAATCTCACAATAGAGGCCCACCCCACCACCCCCCACCATTTGCAGGATACTCAGTAATTTTCGGAAAAAAAACAGAATAGGGTCCCATGACCTTAATCGGTATCCAACATTGCTTTATTTGGTTTGTTTATATGTTTTGTTTATTTGCTTTATTTGTTTTTGTTGCTTAGTTGGGTAGCCATTATACACATCGAATTGATGCTGAGGGATGTTGGTGCTTTTAGCCTATGAGGAGCTTATTTGTTTTAACTGAGAATATTCTTGAAGAAAACACCTGAGAAATTGTTTTGATATCAAATCGATATGGACGTCTATGCTCATTAGCTTTTTCAATGACCACTACAAACATTATGTTCGGTATCTGGGTATCTCATATCACATTTTCATACATTTTCTGTTTCCAATTGCATACTGGAAATAAGTTTGCCAAAAGTCAGTTCTCCATTGAACACACATTTCTCCCGATCCCTGGCTCGGAGTGGTCAGCCTGGACACCTTCCCATGCACCCAACAAATAGATTTTTAAGAGTATGAAAAGTGGTGTCCGAGAGTGTGTGTATTTCAGCTGCAAAGTCAAAGATGCCAGTTCCCTGCGAAGGACATGTGATATCAACAAAAAACAACAGAAACTTACCAGCCAAACTGCGGAACAATGATATGAAATGAATCCGCCCACAGATCGACAATTTGGCAGCCATTTGGATCTCTCAAGGACCCAAGATGTGCCAAAATGTTTTCCCAGGGCCAAGTAGAAAGTTGAATCTATCAACATTCTGCCAAAAGAGGTGGTAAACCCAAAGCCATAAACCATCTCCAGCAACCAAGCCGTTTGGTGGCCATGAGAACCATCATCCCAGTTATTACAGGGTAATAACCAATTTCAGAAACCCACCTGGTTTATGGATCATCTCGATGATTTTAAGATCTTTTAGGTATTATCTCGATTCGGTGTTTAAGCCTCATGTTCGCATGTTAATTACCCTCTGATAAATTATAAATTAACATAGACCCTGAAAATGAAAATAGCCCTATAGTTTTAATGGAAACTAATCTTCCAACCCCTATCTGGCAGGGTCTATGTTAATGTACTAAAGGGTAATATTGTTTCCCTCATTAAGCTCTGGTTGGCTTACCTCATGAGTTTGGTGCGAAGCCGGTAGAGATCTCAGTGGTGCGAAAGGTTTGGGGGGGTGCCAAAAGCACCATTTTCAATGAGTTAGTTTAATCAGTTCTAAGGATTTTTCTACTACAAGTTTCACCATGTTTGACCAGTGTCCTTTGGTTTTCCACAGTTTTTTCTTGCACCGTTGGACCTTGAAAACTCCAAGGATGACGCGCGAGAAGTGCGAAAGGTGCTGCAGAAATCAGGCAGGCGATGGGTTGAAGAGACATAAGAGACCTCGCCTGGTTGATGAAACACACACACTGTATGTTTGTATTTATACATATATATAATTTATATATATATAACACATATGTGGTAGACCCAATAACAAGCCATTCCCAATTTTGGTGTATTTTTGGGTATACCTCTTTTTGGGATATGCATGATCTACATGTTTACCCCATTGGATTCCAATGTTTGTTTATCACGGGTTTTATACAATCTGGTAAGCCCAGTGTACTAAACATGGAATATATATGAACATATGGTATAATCACGGAAAATTCAAATATAATTCGGGGATATGAGAATTATAGGATGATTATTATGAACCATTATGAATCATGTCCAATTTTGGTTTCTGAAATTGGGTACAGCCAGCTTTTTGGGATGATTTACAACTGCACCCAAATGGTTTTGGGATGTTTATTACTAGGATTTCAACATCACGGTGATATAGCAAAAATCGAAGATATAGATGGTGTATGATATGAAAGCAAAAACACAAACAGTTGGATTTGATTTAAGCAACAACACTTGGATTTGAGTGATATTTATTTTTTATGATATGATGTATATTTATTCGATATATAATATATATATATATATTATGTTATATATGTTATATATGTTGTATATACATATATGATATATTCGTGTATATATATATATATGAAAAAACATATCATATATTTATTGGATATACATATGTGTATATATATATATGTATTTGGTGTATATTTTTTATATATTTGTATCATATATATATACATACATATATATGTGTATATATATAGACATATATATATACATATACATATATATATATACATGTATAGATTTACTTTCATTATATATATGTATGTATTTATATGCACATTATATTTATATATACTTACACACAAATGGTTTGCTTCTTCAAGTAGAAAACATGTGCCAAAGTTGACTGTGTTTCAAGACACATGTTCCGTTGCAAAATTCCCAGGCGTCCTGTCACTGGATCCAGAGAAAAATCGTATATGGAGAAGAGTTAAGGCATTCACTGATCCAGGGGATTTAAACAACTATATAATGGCAATATATGGATTAAATCATATTAAATCCTAGGGGCAATATGAAAACCACAATTCCATAGTTATTTAAATACAAATACGGATTAAATTGTAATAGGGACTACAGATTTCAATCTTATAAGTATTGGTACAAAAACACGCTTGGGCAAAACTTTTGCGGTGATCATGTTGGGAGTGAGCTGACATAGGGGCTATGGCTGTCGCGCGATTCCCTACATGGCATGGGGAGCCAGTTGGAGCTACAGTTATGGCCATGTATTAGTTATCACTGGTTATTTCTATGGGATTATACATTCTATAAATGGGGTTATAAGTACTTATAACTGGTAAAGGGCCATAACTGTAGTAAGAGTCTCCCAACTACATGGTACATTGTTTGGGGTCAGCATAATCCATGAACGACAGGGAACTCGTTAAATAACAAAATTCTATCATACAGATATAACAAATAAAACATAATCCATGGAACTCATTAAATAACAAAACTCTATCATACAGATATATACATATATATATATATATATATCTGCATACCCTCTACAAAGACCTCACTGTGACGCCACTGGAATGATGCCACTAGTAAAGGTCACTATCCCAAAGTAGCCAGTTGTTTATCCAGATATCACCATATATATATATATACATATATATACATACATATATATATATATACATATATATATATATACAGATGTGTATGCATATATACAGATGTACGGTTCGTGAAGCAAAAGGATACACCATCCCCAAGTCTCCCCTTTTTTATGGGTATAAACCATCCAGGCAGCCGCCGGCCGCGGAAGACGGAGTCGCAGCGGAATATGGATCGGAAGGGCTCAAAGGTCAGCGAGGATCCAGTCGCTTAACGGATGCGGGTGTGGGTAGTGCTTGGGGTTCTTTGGGAGAATGTAAACATATCAATAGTCATGGTTCGTTAATGGGATGGTTTTTGAAATTGGGTGTACCACATTGTCTTGATTTTACTACTATGTATATTATTTGCATATATATATATAGTCATGTGTACATATATATATATATATACACATACAAATATATATATAGATATACTTTTATCACCTTCTGTAGTGATTTAAGCACAAGACATGGTAAGTGAACTAACTATGGATTATAGCGCCCTTTTAAGTACATATATATATACATTTATGGTTTGCAATGATTTACCTGTCAAGAACATGTGGTTTTTCTACTTTAGTTCTGTTGAATTTCCAAAGGGCAACGACTAATGTCAACCGGGATTATAGCGACCCCACTGGAATGATGGTTAGTAGGGGCAACTACCCCAAAATCCCCTTTCTTCATTGTGGTGACAGAGTATTTATACATATTAATACTACAATTCAGCAAGATCCACATAAAATTTGTTTATATACCACACATACTAGTGCATTGTTTATACTTTGACTACCTATCACCAAGTCGGATGCATATCCAAGTGGGAACGAATTTCACAACCAAATCAGGCCTTTTTGCCCCAGACCAACCGATAGATAATAGGTGTATATATATATATATACAACGCTGGCATCCGTTTTGAAATGGCCATTCCCACCACATTGGGAGGCTCCCAGAATGAACATTTGTGCCGACTTGTTGTTTGGCCTAATTGTATTGGTACATATGACATATAATGGGTTACCTATATAGATGCTTGATGGTTCACCCCATATATATATATACACTACATAATATATATATACATACATACATATGTAAATGGACAAACAGCGGTGTAATTTTTCATTGAAATATCAATGGAGTGTATTGGTATAAAAAAAATAGGTTGATGGTTTATCGTTCCTTGAAGGGTTGCAATCTTTCCCACACCTCCCATGAGATGATCCAGGGTCAGGGGGCCGCAAGGGCCGCAAGCCAGGTGCCCTTTCTAGCTACATTGCCTGTGGGCATAACAACATATTATACATATTGTATTTATACATATTATATTTTTAAATACATATTATATACATATTATTTACATCTTAGATACATGTTATTTACATATTATACATATTGTAACTTGTAACGACTATTACAACTAGTATATCTATAGTTAGATGGGGTTTTAAACAAAACAGAACTTACTTAGTGTACCATAAATCAACAATCCAATTTTCCTCCCTTAAATGTCCATGTTTTCAGTTTGAATCATCATTTTACGGACCTGGTCACCTGGAGCCTGGGTTGAGAGGTTTGCTCATTTTATTTCTTTAATGGCGTGTAATAGCGATGAAATGGGATCTTCCATGTTTTTACTTTTTTTGGGAGTATTTTTGCGTATACATACATATATATATATATATAATATACACATGTACTGTCTATGTATTAATTCATATCTATACATCACCATTATTGCCGATTATACTTCCATTAGTGCCAAATTAAATGATATCTCCCAGCCACATTCTTGGACCGAGGCATTGTCCGAAAAACGCCTCCAGCAAGAAGATGCGTTGCTTGGCATTTCACCTTGGTACTTCCTGGGTTCTTCACATCGAAATGAGCAAGGCGTGTTGGGATGTGCACTAATTCAGGTGATTATTGATAGCATTTCATCCCAGCTATTCATGGTTGTGTAGCCACTCTGTTGGTTGCTTACCCACCGGTTATTCAACAAGGAGAATCACCCTTTTAATAGGCAAATCATCATTAATCATAAATCCTCTATTTTCTATGGGCCATTTTCATCCCATTTTCCGTAGCTTTCCGTAACTCATTTTCAATTCCTGGTACTCTCCCAGACACGGCGTTGAGGTTCCGGCAGAAGGCGTTGGAGGAGCTTGGGGAGTTGGTGAAAGGGGATGCCATGACCTACTTGAACGACACTGGAATTGGAACCGGCTGAGTTGGGCTGGGCTGTTCTTTGCAGAAAAAAAGTGCAAAGTGCCCCCCCTTCTCAGTTGCAACTGGGGAGGATATATTAATCTAACATACATGACATACTATATATATATACATACATATATGAGCAATCTCGACAACCCTAGGTTCACGGAAAGGACATCCACAAATTTGGGGAGGTCCCATCGCTTACCACACATTTGTACAATAATGATTTATATAAGGTAACCTTGGGGGGTATCGCTTGCAGGAAACTGCTACATTTTTTGGTATATAATTCACAGAAATCAACGTCCAATTTGGGTATTGCTAATGTGGATATTAGAGAAATACAATGACATAACCTTGAAAAGGGGTATCGCTAATTTGGGAAGGTCCCATCGCTTTCCGTGTGTTTTTAACAATTTCCATCAATTTCCATAAACCAATGTCCGTCCAATACATATTTAGTATTGCCGGGGATTTTGCGGTGGCTCATATATATATATATATATATGTATACATACTATGTATAATACATATATATATATATATAGATGAATCTGACATATGTCAGGGTATCTAAGATTGGCCGTAGGAAGCTTCGGGATGATCCTTGGGGCTTGAAGTTTTCCCTGCCAACCATGTTGACCCCGCAACGCGGGTACTCCATGTCTTTAAATCTTCTGTGTGGTTTCTCACCATTATTGTCATAGCTTATAAGCACCTGGCCACTTTTTTTGCGGGGTTCCAGGCACACAAAAAAGGTGGGACGCGGATCCGCGGATCGCCAAGGACTGCTTCAAGAAGTGGAAACCCTCGGAGAATGCCTTGGATCCCGAGGTTCCGAGTGGAACCTTTGATCCAAAGCTCCGGGTTCAGCTGGGCAACGGCTTGATGTATTCAACTGATTTCACCTGGATATAGACATTGGAGATGTTGAACTGAGGAAGTTGAAGGATTTTCGATTTGGCTGGCAGTTTAGTGAATGATTGGTGTGACTGAAGTTGGTTGTTGAATTTGCCAGGGCCAAATCGGCAATTCTCTGACCTTTGGTCCCTTTGGGGCTCTTCTATTCGCCATTTGATGAAGCGCATATCCCAGGAAAATGCTCAAGCGAAGGTGATATTCAATGGAGCATCTATCATATTGGGAAACTCTGAGCACAACCCATTTTCTGGGAGCAAAATACCACATTGTCACGCTTCTTGAGCCGGATATGACTGGTAGTCTCGGTCAACGGGGACATGTGTCAGGTTGACTACCGGGACTACCTGAATATATTCTGAGATGGGTTTTATAACGGCCTCAAACATTCCATAAGGTTCTGAGAAGCTGTGGGCTAGAGACTGGATGTACTAAATCCAATGGCTTTTGCATTTAATCCTCATTTAATTCTCATAACCCCAAGGAATATCTTGGGACACCACACCGCATCCGGGTCACGCTCAGGACAGGGAGCCTTTGATCTTTTACATGCTGAGGAGAAGTGCGAAATCGTGGAGGCGCCAAACGCGGGTTGTGCATACCATTTGGTGGTAAAACAGAATGGAGAATACACGCACTCATGGATGTACAATATAATAATATATTATATATATAGTAAGTTGCATAATATATGCATATATATATATGGCACTCCCTGGAATACCCCCTCACACTCATGTACATTACATATAATGTATATATATATAATATTGTAAGAAAGGAATCAATTCAATGATGACCAAGTATTTCCAAACACGCCCCATTTGCACTGAACTAGACCTTCTTAGAGTCAAGGTATGGCCTGTAGCCAGGAGATTGCAGATGAACTGGGACTATGGAGGCTGCCTCGAGTGCCGCGGCATCAAGAATTGGGGTTACGAAATGATATGCATGAAGACATGGTGGTATGAACCTGCAAAAAGTGATGATTACTAAATGTAAATGTATGTATAATTTTGGTGTATATATATATACATATATATACACAAAATATCAATGTACACACAACACACACATACATACATACAATAATTAAGGAAATGACCATGCAAGAGTGATGTGAGCAGTTGATGGTCTGTTCGCGGAAATAACAGTGCAACCAATAGCAAGTAAGCCAATCTGGCCCAATCCGGAGTGCGCGTGCAGCGTTGGATTTTTTTCCATTGAACAAGCGCAATTGTCTGGGATTGATCTAATGGGTGGTGGTACCATATCACAGGGAGAGCTGGTACCATATTACACAGTTGTTTTTGCCACTTTCAAGCACCAGGTAACCTGGCACGAGCCATCTTCATTTTTATGTTTTGCCTAGTGCCTACATCCCGTTCTTCCAATTTGATAATCCTGAGGGCGTGCTTCAGCAACATCAATGGGGATATCACGGGGACACCCTATAGGATATCTGTGTATTTCAACATGATATCAAAAACGATTTATATAATGTTTGGATATGTTTGGGACGTATGGCCTGTAAATGGTGATTGAACGATCAAGGTTTCCCTTGCGGAAATGGCATTTATTGATAATTTGGTCGTTCCCCATGGCCTGGAAAAACCCACATATGTGCACTGGTGAAAACACTGCTAAATCGTCCTTAAGGCGGAAGCGCAAAGTGCCAAGGCCTTGCGGGCCAGAGTGTGCGGGCCATGGCGAATGATGACTTGTTATCCACAAAGATTGGTGGTGATGCAAGTTTTTGTGAATTTTGGATGGTAAGTTGATGGTAAGTTGTTCATCAAATGTTGAGATGGCTTGGATATGTTTCGATCATGTGTATTCATTTGTGTCATAATTATTTGCTCTTACTTGGACTATTAAATGTCTGGATATGTCTTGAAACTCAGAACATCCAGTTGACAAGTCCCAAGCGGCGATGAGTTTTCGAAGCAAGGAGTGACCAAAAGTTCCCCTGCAGATGTTACACCCCGCAGTTTATTGTACCCATATAATATATATATATACCCATACATTCACATTATTCCACAAACTTCGCATCTTTACCCATTTTGAGAAGACATAAAGAACTGAATCCCATTCACCCAACTCATCATGTTCAGCCATTTGTTTTTACCCATTTTATCATTTTTTTAATGGGCCAACGCCATCATTTCTCCGCACTTGACATTCCCTTCCAGGGCAGCTTTGGCCGTTCCGCCACAATGGCTTTCCTCAAACCTGGCGCCGCTGTGGGTGGAGCCGTTTTGGCGCCTTCGGCTGCAGGGGTGATAGCTTGGAAAACCATTGGAAAACCATTGGAAAAATGGATACCTGGTTGGTGGTTTGGAACATGAATGGATTATGACTTTCCATATATCGGGAAGTTCATCATCCCAACTGACTAATATGTTTCAGAGGGGTTCAAACCACTGACTTGATACTAATGGGATATTAATGGGGATGTAATGGAAAATTCTGGATGAATTAGAATGACCTCTTGTCGTGACGTCACTGGAATAATGGGAATTGGATCGAGGGAATCATCCCCAAACAGCTGTATTTCAGCAATTCTCAGGTCAGTGAATCATGATCTCCGCGATGATAATTCAGCCGGATTAGTAGAAAGTGGTGCCCCAGTTCGTTATCTAAATTGTTTACCGCTGATGTATACTTAGGATTTCTCAAAAGTACCTGTATTGCGGACGGACCAAAATCCTGCACTAGGTGTAGGGTTTATCCCGTTATAGTTTCAAAGTTACCAATAGTTCACTACTGGTGAAGGATTGTGTCTGGCCACAGTGTACCCATTTGGTCAACTTGCAACTTGGGGGCATCATCGTACATACATTTGTACATACATCCGTTACAAACATTACACTACATTATATTACATTATATTACATTACATTACATTACATACATAGACACATGCACACATGCACACATATACACATACACACATGCACACATACCCACATACACATACACACATACGCACATACACACATACACACACACACATACAATCACATACACACATACACACATACAGACATACAGACATACACCCATACATCCATCCATACATACATACATACTTACTTACGTACATACATTACATACATTACATGCATTACATGCATTACATGTTTTGCATACATTACATGTTTTGCATACATTACATACATTACATACATTACATACATACAATACATTACACACATGTTTTAACATTACATACGCTACATACATACCAAACATACATACTATACATACCATACATCCCATACATACATACATACATACATACATACATACATACATACATACACACATACATGCACACATGCACACATGCACACATGCACGGATGAATGCTTACATGCAGACAGACAAACATCCAAGCATGCATGCATGCATGGATTCATGCATACAGACAGACATGCAAGCATGCATGCATCAATGCATGCATACATATATATGTTTAAATCCTAAATAACATATTAATAGTACCTATGTGTATATATGTCTATATATATATATTTACAGGGTGATATGATGTGGTATTTCTTTCCCAGGGTTTTTGCTGTTCCAGCCGTAAAATTGTGAAGCTGCTGCCCCACTTGGATGCCGAGTTTCTGTACTAACGGGACGGATGAAGCAGGTCATTTGTATCAGTCATTATAATATACGCGATATAACAATAATAGTAAGAATGGTGATATGTATATATTTATATATATATATATATATTGCACATATTTGTGTTTTTTTTACGACATCCCAAAACCAACATAGACCCTGAGAATCGCTCATTCATAGGGAGCATAGCACGTGCTCTCCCCAACCTATGTTAGTCGGATGTATTTTCTTGTTTCAAAGTTTGAAAGTGTAACCTGCAAAATCCGGAAATTCCCAGTCTTGTGCGTGAAATCTTCAGTTTTTCCACCATCACCATACATTTGTATAAACATTCCCATGTAGCAATATTTATATCGTAGAATATCCTAGTTGGGAAATCTCTGGTGTTAGAGTCTTTACCGCTCAAAATCTTGAAAAACGCATAACTTAGCTAACACAAATCTACAATCCCGAGATATCGCGAGGTTCAAGTTACCATATTTGCAGTTTTTGGCAGGTCTGTCACCTGCGTCTATTCGCAGACGCCACCAATGAGCAGCTCAATAAGTTGCAGGCAAGGACATGAGGCCTTGAAATTGCGGACTCCGCAATAGCATGGGATTAAAGCATGAAAAACCCTGCGAAAAGGGTGATGTTTGGTTGATTAATGTTTGATTTATGGAAATTAGTGGTGATAAAAATGGCGTTTGCGATGGTTCAGATTGAGATTTCAAGCGATTTCACTGATTGAAACATTAACATCATCAGCGATTTCACTCATGAAACAGTGGGATCCGCCGTGAAAAGTGGGACTCGACTCATCAACAACAAAACTTGGGGGTATGAACCAGCAGCAATTGAGGGGCATTTGCAATAAACACATGGAATATTTACCAGCAATCATTCCGAGAATCATCACGATCTTAACAACAAACAACATGGGCACAAACCAGCAATCAGGAGAGATTAAGCATCAAGCACTTGGATTGTATCAACTAGTAATGACATGTTTGGTTTGAAACAAGGATTCATCTATCTTCATCTATCTAGATCTATCCAAAATGGAGATGTTAGCCAGCAAACAAATGGGATATATGGGTATATGGATATATATATATATATATACATATATACATACATATACATATATATACATATATATATATATATATATACACATATATACATACATATGTATCTATATATATACATATATATATATATATATGGAAATATTGGTGGCGGTCACCTAGGAGCTGACTTCGCTCAATAGCTGAGATCGATTTAGAATTCATTTCCGAGCAAGGGTCGCGGCGAACCGCACCAATGTACCGGCAGGAAAAAAAATGAACATATTAAGCCAAACCAAAAGATCAGCACCGCCCAACCGCCAAATGTATTTGGCCTTATGGACTGGTTTCAACACGACCAGACCTTTCCTCAGCAGCTACTTCTGGTGGGTTTATGAGCCGCTTCCTGACTAACCTCAATTCAGGGACCGTCCGCACATAGTCACCATCATTGCCGTATTAACATCTTCTGGACCAGAGTGGTTCGATTTCCGTCTTTGATCATCCGGAATTGTTGAAGATTATCCACCAGATTTTGATCATCCAGATCTTTGATTATCCAGATGTGTTCCGGATTTGTTGAAGTTATCAGGTGTTGTGTTCCAAGGGGATTCACAGTTTTCGTTTTCACCGACCGCATCCAGGGCAGCAACGGGAGCCTGGAATTCCCCTCCACCCTCTCGGAGATTCAACGTGTCGTCCAAGTCCCAGCTGAAAGGAGATTCCGGCCCATCCCTGATCGATAGATTGGTTAGCTTTAACAGGGCTAAATAATACACTGGGATATAATTGTGGTAAGTAGTAATTAGGATATAATAGGATAAGGGATAATAGGATATTGATATAATAGGATAATAGGATATAATAGGATGTAATAGGATAATAGGGGATAGTAGGATATAGTAGGATAATAGGGGATAATAGGATAATAGGGGATAATAGGGATATAATGGGAATATCATGGTGAGATAATGGAATTTACAACCACAATGGGTAATCAAACATGGCTAGCTGGGAAATCCACCATTTATAGATTATTTTTTCCCAACTAGACATCTCCATTTATAGAGGATTTTCCATTGCCACTTGATGACACCAGAGCGTTAATATAAGTTTATGACAATTCTACCTATGGTTAACTGGGCTTAAAATCCAACTAGCTGGGCAACCAGGTAGGGTTGATAAGTTGGTTCATGCTGGTTCATAAATCAGCCTTTATAGCTTATGGTAGTTATATGTATATATACATACCCTGTGGTAAACTAACATTACTATGGAAGATCACCATTTTTAATGAGCAAATCCACTATAAATGACCATGTTCAATAGCTATGTTAAATTGCCAAAGGGTAAATATCAGTTAACAGTTAATCACCTGGAGGCGTATTCCTGTATCAAAAAAAACAACGGATCCGGCCGTAGCTTCCGAAGTACGACTGGGGGTATGACGACTGGTGTGATTTGTATCATGAACTTAGATCCATGGGGATGCAGGATTTAATGATGGATAAGTGTCATGAGTTCCAAAATCCCATACCTCATCACCATCATCATCATCATCATGATCATCATGATCATCATCATCATCATTATCATCATCATATATATATATATCATATATATATAAGCCTTACATATCATATGGTTACTATAATGGCTTCAAAATATGATATTTTGAACATGATGATCTAAGGTTTATCCAAAGTTTTCTATCCAGTATGATTCTTGTCTAAACTTTCAAGCCATGCAACAGGAAGCGATATGTAAAAATTGGAGGTACCTACTATATTATATATATATATATTTATATATTCACAAATATAAATATATGTGTGTATATATATATATATATATATGTATACATATCACATATCTATATATATATATATACATTTTTATAATATATATAATATATATATATATATATATCTTTATATTATATATATATATCCATAAATAATGCCTATTTCTTAAGACGATGTGTCGACCGAGCCTCGAGGTGGTGCACGTTTTAGCCGCGACTAAAGGCCTCACCACACTTTCTGAGGTGCGCTTAGCTGGTCGGTGCGACCTGTCGGCTGTCGGGGGCAAATGTCCTGATTTTTTTCGGAAATCCCTGGTGTTTGGGAAAACGTAGAACAAAAAGGCAGAAGAGTGAGATACTTAATTACCTTATATTTGTTTTGATTGGGGTGGTAAGTGTCCCTATTTTTTGGGGAATTTTACGAAATATTCTGAAAATCCCCTGAGACAAGCTGTTGGAGTCTTCCCAATAGTTGGGTGATGTGTTATTTTCGGACATTTACCAAGCCCTGTAGCGGGTAAAATCACAACAGTGGACTGGCTGGAGAGAGCTTGCACCAATGACCTGGGGAGAATTTACCCAGATGTGATTCCTGATCTTCACAGGAAGAGGCACCGGTTATCGGTTGGATTTATGGTGGTGCTTCGGCAAATCCAGTCTAAAAGCTCCAAATATATTGATAGCCATTTGGTTGGTGGTTTGGAATATTTTTTTATTTTTCCATATCTTGGGAATTTCATCATCCCAACTGACGAACTCCATCATTTTTCATACTTGTAGGTCAACCACCAAACAGTCATCATTAGGATCAATCCTGTCACAATTATGCCACAACGTTTCAAGTTTTTCAAGTGCTCATGGATTTAAATCGTGAAATCCTTTGATCAATGATCAATAATCTCTTCCCCTGCCAGTACTGTAATATCTACCTCCACCAAGTGGCCCCCAAATATATAAATAGATACAGCATAATTAGAAGATACAGCACTAAACCAAGATTTTGTTTGAAAGGGGTATTGCATGGATTCATGTTTTTTTGAAGCATGAACGGATTCTCATTGTCAGATCCCATTCAAAAACATCAACGGCATTTCAATCATCATTATCTCCATCCATCACCATCCGTCACCATAAACCACCAGCAACCACCTTTAATCACCATTGATCACTATTCTTGATGGGTTTATATAACCATTAATCACCATAAATCAGCATTGTTCATGGATTTAGTCACCAAAATCACAATTGTTCATGGGTTTAATCACCATAAATCACTATGTCCCATGGGTTTTTTATGGTGAAATTCATTCCATGGGTGAAGAAACAGCTCCATCTGTTTGCGAACAACGGCCAACAACGGGCCCTTCTCAGGGAACCGGCGCGGCGCGGCGCCTCGTGGCCTATGACACTGGGACCTTTGCACAGGAACTCAGGAGGCGCGTCTCAGAACGTGTTTGGAGCCCTACAATGTGAGGCCCCCAAGATAGCTAAGTTGGTTTATAACTCCAATAACTATGGTTTATGGTATTTATAACTATAGTTACTGAGGCTTAGAAACCAACTTATATCTTGGGGGCCTCACATTGTAGGGAATGGTTATATCAGTTGATATTACTGTAATGTCAACCCCGGATTTTGCTAAACCATGGTTTAAGAAATTAGGGGGTACTCCTGCAATAGTCATTTCATCTGATACTTAAATGGTACCCTCCTAATTAAACAGCCGTTTGGGGTTTATTAATCCAGGGTTGACATTAATTGATACTAATAATTGGTAATGGGATATTAATGTTAGTAGTAATGGTAGTGGTAATGGTAATGGTAATGGGATTCTATAGTAAGATGATTATCCTTATTTATATTGCTTAATGTGAATGTATGAGTAATCGGACATTAATGGATATGGTGTAATATATACCGTGCTTAGGATTGGTGCATTAGATGGTGGGAAGAACATTAGTAATGGAATATGAATGGATACTATGTATATTATAAATTAATTGGTGATTCATAACTGATGTATATTTCATAATTGTATTAATGCTAGTTTGAGGATATGAATGGATACTAATGCTTGTTACGTTTAACAATGAATGGATGGTGAAAAAACAACAGTGGTTTGTTTGAATGATTTTGTAACGTTAGTAATGTGATATGAATGATATTAAGGTGACCTTAATGGGTTACTAATGGGATAACCTGGATTTTTTTGCTGGTCTTATCAATGGGAATTTCCTATGTAAGGGAATATCCCCACAAAAAATGGCCTTATATGGTACAGTACCTCCATTTTAGGATCCTGGAATTTCCATTGGTCTTAGTCATGTTTTTTTTTCTTGATGATGTTCCAGGGTGTAATGGATAACCACAGGATGTTATCGGGTGTCCCTACAGCGGAAAAATCAGGATGTAACCTCTACAACGGGAAATTCAACCATCATCCCGAAATAATTATCCACAATCTAAATGGTTAGAAATTGATAGGGATTTGACCATCTATAGAAACGGGAATCTCATGGGTTTATGGATCCGTAGCTTCTGAGCAAGTCTTTCGGGTATGACTGGGGGGGTGATTTGTCGAAGTTTCTGGATTGGGATGAAATACGATGGGAACCATCATGGCTATCCCATACCCCCAAAGATATGGGAAAATATGGGACGAGATAAGATTGAACCCTGGTTGGTGGTTTGGAACATTTGGATTATTTTTCCATATTGGGAATTTCATGATCCCAACTGACGAAGTCATTATTTTTCAGAGGGGTAGGTCAACCACCAAGCAGAACCAGTTCCACGGGATCTCAACTGTGCATATAATGGGGGACAAAATGGGTTCAAGAATTACCCCACAGTTATGGGAATGTGGGAAACTGGGGTGGAACATGGAGATACTATATATATATATGTTTAGACACAATATATTTGGGAAAATAACCGGTAAGAATGAACACCCAATTTGCAACAACTTGCCCAAACATTTATGGAGAAAAATAGATATTTCAGGTGGTGCCCCAGTTCGGAATCGCTAATTTGGTAAAGTTAGCTCCCAATTTCACGCAGGGGTTTATGATACATGCATATATCGAACCAACTATATAATGGTCATTAGAAACCAACAAAACTGCGGAGGCACCAACTTGTGTCTCTAGATGAGTCGATAGTCATTAATTCATTATCTGGTTGGTGGTTTGGAACATTTGGATTCTTTTCCATATATTGGGAATAACAACACCAACTGACTTTCATAATTTTAAGAGGGGTTGAAACCACCAACCAGTTATAGAAACATGATCAAAGCCATGGCTTCTTGTGAATGTTCCACATCTGCTGTGGTATAGATTTACCACCTTGTACCTTTCAGTCCTGGACCAGCTCACGGACATTTTATGTCACCACCATTTTTCGGACCCAGATGAAGTGGAACCACCTGGTATAGATCTGGGTAATATGATGGTGAGTGACATGGTAAGGAAATGCAGAAGAGGTAACTATCCCAAAATGGCCTCAAATATGGTTGAAGAGTTTTTTTTCTTCGAGATTGTGGTTAGATATGTATTTTTTTTGGAGTTATAAACCTAGCCTCATATGGTAAAATGCCCAGATATATTTGACACTTGCTGGTCACCAGGAAGTTGTCTGATATCCAGCCGGGCCAGAGCAAGGCGCAATGGAGCAACGTTTGACCAAGACACAAAGCGGACTTGAACCGTGAAAAACCTTGAACAATTCTAAACTAATGGTGATCAATGGCAGATTAATGGTGATTCATGGTGGTGAAACCCATGAAACATGGTGATTCATGATGGTTCAGGGTAATTCATATAGATCCATCCCATTGAAAATGGCACATGGTTTCTATTTGAGGTATGGTCAAGATTATGGTAGATCACTTTACTAGGGAGTGCACCCTTGGTGTCTGGAAAGTGCATCAAACATTGTACATGCAAGAGGAGAGATTAGCAATACTCTCCGCGATACCTTAGCGATATCCATTTGAACGCAGATAGACCCTTTTCTCCTTTCCTTTCCTTTTCCTTTCCTTTTCCTTTCCTTTTCCTTTCCTTTTCCTTTCCTTTTCCTTTCCTTTTCCCTTCATTTTCCTTTCCTTTTCCTTTTCCTTTTCCTTTTCCTTTCCTTTTCCCTTCATTTTCCTTTCCTTTTCCTTTCCTTTTCCTTTCCTTGTCCTTTCCTTTTCCTTTCCTTTTCCTTTCCTTTTCCTTTCCTTTTCCTTTTCCTTTTCCTTTTTCCTTTTCCTTTTCCTTTTCCTTTTACTTTTTCCTTTTCCTTTTCCTTTTCCTTTCCTCTTCTGGAACGTTCCTCTTCGTTCCTCTTTTTTTTCTCTTTTTTTCCTCTTTCTTTTCGCTTTGTTTCCGTTTTTTCCCCCTTCCTTTCGTCTTCTTTTCCTCTTCCTTTCGTTTTCCTTTTCTCTTCCTTTTCTTTTCTTTTCCTCTTCCTTTCCTTTCCTTTCCCTTCCTTACACAGATTTGTTCCTGAATCGTCATACCGGTATTAAACCCTGGTTTGCGATGAGGCCCCCCAAAGAGCCTTTGCCCCCCTTGCCCCTTGCCCCTATCAGGTGCTTTCGGACGAATTCTCTGCTGCGCAACGGCGCTTGGTGCTGCTGGCGGAGTTCGCTTCCTTGCAACATCTTGGGATGTCCTCTGGCAATTTGACATAGCTGTTGAAAATGGTCCATTTATAGTTGATTTTGTTATTAAAAATTGCACTTGTGACAATTGTGATTTTCCATAGCCATGCATTCAAGATTTTTAGATATTTTTGTTCTGAGGAACGCAGTCTTTCAACATCTTCCCACCTAGGGTCCCGGGTCTAGCTTAGTTGAGGCTCCAAGTGGATCCATGGTATGTGGTTCACTTATTCCACATGCGACTCTTGACCATCTCACTGTATGCAGTAAAATGATCATCCCCTAACAAAGTGATGATTGGTGTGGTACACGGTGGTGGACAATGCACTCCTTGTGGGTCGGTGCTCCAATTCTGATTCCCATAACCTAGGGGTTTAGAAAGAGGTGGTGCCCCTCAGCATCCGTTGGTTTGTAACTAGGTTGATTCGGGTTATTGGTGGTTATTATAGCATGCTATAGATATAGTTAGGCGGGCAATATCATGGGTGGTTATAGTTAAATTGGTGGTTATAATTTATAACATGTTCTAACATGTTATAACTATAGACGAGCAACATGCCAACAGAATCCAACAAACATATGGAGGTTTCCTAAAATGGGGGTACCCCCAAATCATTCCTTTTAATAGGATTTTCTGTTACAAACCGTCCATTTTTGGGTAACCCCATTTATGGAACTCCCCATATCATTAGCCAATATACATCAATTACACATCTCAATTTCCTTCTTTCGAAATCACCATTTCTTCAGCTCGAAGAAGCATTTACCACAGCGATGGCCAGGTCCATACCATTGCGATGGAAATGGGTCTTGATGTCTGAAACCCCAGGGGAACCACTGGATGAATCAGGGTGATCTATAGAGGCATATATATATGCCTATATATACGTTGTATGTATAGTACATATTTGTGCAAACATGGGCGTTGTCTGATATCTAGGCATTTTTGTTGGCTCCTGTACAGTAAGTGGTATGTTTTCTCGGTTTGTATTCGACCCCCATGGTTGATGCTGGAGAGGCATCATTCACCCCCTGGTGTCATCAAACCTAGCTAGCTTGGAAAATCCCCGAACTCAACGGTGGATTTTCCAGCAAGCCATGTTTGATTAGCAGAGGGTATCATTGATATGCAAAGAAATGATGAGTTGTTTGCCCATCGATATGAATCAATGGGGTGAGTTTGGGGTGTGTTTTTTCTTTTTGCGACATGAACCAACAGACCAACATCAATCATCCCTCCAGAAACGTTTGAGGCTACCGTTTCAATCCGTTTCATTGGGTTACTTTATTGAACTATGTTCAGGAAACCATGTTTTCTCCAGACAAATCTAACCCTCGGGCTCCAAACACCTGAGACTGTACTTGGGGGTCTTTGGAGCCTAAGCACCTTCTCAGAGGGTATTTGGAGCACTAGGCTTTTCTAGTTTTCTGTATCTGTTTTCCTTCGCGACTAATCATTCAACAAATCCATAGACTAAAGATACTTGATCGACCACATCCCTGGAGGATTTCTTATAGCCCATGAGGCCGCAACAGAGCCATAAGACAATACCCATTTCATGGTTGTTTCTTTTTTTGAGAATTCTGTGCCGTGACCATTACAGTATTGATCCATAATAGAATATACCCTCTGGTAAACTAACATAACTATGGAAAATCACATTTTTTTAATGGGTAAGTCCACTATTTCAATGGCCATTTTCAATAGCTATATATGTAAACGTTTACCAGGCCGGGTCGGCCAGATTTATTGGCCAGGCCCTCAGGGTTATTTCACAATAGACCATCAATTGTTTCACCATCAACCAGAACACAAGACTACACAAGACTAGCTATTCAGACCAATCACAAAGCCATAACGTCAACCCTGGATTAAGAAACCCCTATATCGACTGTTTAATTGGGAGGGTACCATAAAAAAGTATCATATGAAATGACTATTCGAAGGGTAATTACCCCCCTAATTAATGAGTTTATGGCATGAAACCCATGGTCAAGTTGGTCAAGTGCAAATCCTGCACCCTCAAGCATCAACCACCAATATTTGATAGATGTCAAAAGGTTGAGTAAGAATGGCTATTTTATGATGTAAGACCGTTTGTTTATATTCCATTATATCCCATTATGTTCCCATATTTTGTTGGTTGATCAATCATCCCCATTGCTATGGCTGGAATATATGCAATTATATGCAATATACTGATACCTACATCTTCCATGTGGTATTTTTTTCGCCGTTGCTCCAAAAGGCATAAATTTAAGTCGTTCTTGTTTTTGCAAAAAAAAAAATGCCGTTGTAAAAATGTCTCTTCACGTGGTCGGCTAATGGCGCCGTTTGGTCGGGCAATGTCGCCGGTGCAAAATCATATATTTGGAATCATTTGGAAAATCTCAAAAGACGCCGTTCCACAGAAAAAAGGTTGTTCTTTCGGAAACCCAATCTTTTCAATCAAAAGGCAGAAAACTATTGCACCATTTTGAAGATACAGGTGTATATATATAATCATATATAGATATATACATCAATATGGGTACCCTCTGGTAAACGTTTACATAACAATGGAAAATCACCATGTTTAATGGGTAAATCCACTATTTCAATAGCCATTTTCAATAGCTATTTTGACATAACCAGAGGGTAATATACAATTCATCCCATTACATCCATCCACCAGAGGTGAAAAGTCGTGGCACGTCGGGCTATGAGGCAAGATTGGCGAGATCAATGGAGGTTTCCTAAGTCATAGGGGTAGCCCCAAATCATCCATTTGAGGAGGATTTTCCATTACAAACATTTATAAACCATAAATTTTTGGGGTACCGCCATTCCAGGAAAGCACCAAATGACGAAACAGGTCGTTGCAACAGTTGCAACTCGGAAAGCCTCGAACTAAATGGAGGTTGAAAGCCGGGAAAAGTATCGATGGATTCTAATGTGGGTAAAACAATTTCATAAAGCATCCCCCAGTCATCACCATAAATAGTTGGTATGGTTACCATTCCCAGTCATGGGTTTATGATTGTTTTACCAACATTAATTGGATATTTAAATGGGAATGTCATGGATAATTCTGGATGAATTACCCTCTGGTAAACGTTTACATAACTATGGAACATCACCATTTTCAATGGGTAAATCAACTATCAATGGTCATTTTCAATAGCTTTTTGTATGTTTACCAGAGGGTAGAATGACATCACGGCGTGACGCCACTGAAATGATGGGAATTGGATCAGGGAAATCATCCCCATAGCTGATCATAGCTGGCCGCAAGTTTCAGCGATGTTCAGAAGAGTGAAGTAATAGAATTCAGCCAGAATAACGGGGATAATTACTCACCTGCAATATGGGGAGAATATTATTGGAGCAATACAGTATATTTATTCTTAACCTGTCATATTTGATATGACTGGGTGTCATGTGGATATGTTTGATATATAGAAAGAAAAACATATGAATAGGGATTAAACAAAAACAGTCATAATGTGGAATTGTTGGGATTGATAGGAGTACTAGCGGCATTGTCATGGTGAGCCATAACCAATAATTCATGATAGTAATTACTAACCAGCACTTTGTCTTCATACTAAAACTATAATATTGTACAATATGGTGATATGAGGTAATTACTGACCACTATTAAATATTACCATAACATTACGCATCACATGATGTTGCCAATAACAAGTAACGATACAGGGTTAAAGCACTGCTGCTGCAACTTCCACAGCTGATCCAAAAGTCACCTATAGAACAAAAATATCTATAAGAATCGTTGGTGGTTTGGATCATGTTTTTAGTTTTTGTTTTCCTTTTTTTCCATATATTGGGAATAATCATCCCAAATGACTTTCACATGTTTCAGAGGGGTAGGTATATACCACCAACCAGGAATGGATCATGTATGCAATAACCTAAGGTATGGCTGTTGGAACAATAAGCCTATTCCACCAGCACCATGGATGGTTCAACTTCGACAAGACAGAGTTGCTGGTGATGGGGCCCTAGGTTGCTTAAGAGTGACACGTCACACATGGATTTGGTATCTTTCATGTTTGCTATAGTTATATGTTATATCAGGTTATATCTAGTGTATCTGATATTTTTTAATGCATGTATATAGTACATATTAAATATAAATATATATTATATAGAGAGAGAGAGAGAGTGGGACGCTGTGCCCTCCACAACTTCCCTTTCTGTATGTATATATATATATGTAGAAGTACATGTTATTCCATGTTCCAAGGCCTCAACAGTAACATCCAGGTCTTCAACCTGATGAACTTCCGTGAGGAATTGCAAGATCAGCTCATGAATCTGGACGTGGGCAAGGTGCTAGCGCCGGAAAAAGGCCAAGCAAATCAGGAAAAGAAGGCTTCATCAGTGGATGGAACGTGTTTTTTTTGCCAGACAAAGTCAGTTTGCAACTTTTAAACAACGGATATTGTGGATTTACCATCTGGTTATTTAACATAGCCATGGAAGCCATCACCATTTTTAAGAACGGTAAACCATCTATTTCGAGTAGGGCCATCAACAAACCATGGCTATGTAACAAATAGCCAGAGGGTAATTGGGTAAATCAACAAACATGGGGATAAAACTCATTGGTGTTTTATCGAGTCTGTGGACCAATGGAAGTTGAGAAGCCCTGTGGCAACTTGGTGGAAGGTTCGATAGCAATCGCAAAAGCTTCAGTTGTGCATGTACACTATATATAAAATATTATAAAATGATGTTTACCTGTAATTGTATACATTTTTGTTACATGAAAATAATATATATATATATACAGATATACATGAAAATACATATATGTGTATTTATTCATATAGGACTTAGATGACAATGACAAACTCTGACTCGTGGGGCCTTGAGTGGTTCACTGTGATCTGTTTTTGGTGGCTTCTTGGTGCGGACTTGATCGATCCGCATCCGCTCGAATTACAGTACTATGTGGATGAGGGTTCTGACTCCTTTTTCATCCTTCAAGAAGATGTAGGTATATATGTGTTTCTTTCTTGGTAGTGAGGTTGACCTTCCGTTCCATGAATCATGGTGGAAGAAAGATCCTTTCCTTTCGCTTACTTTAGCTTGGCATACGATCGGATGGGTATTGAGTCGACCCAGTAGCATGTCAATCCATGGTAGGTATATGAGTTGTAAATGACCATACTGCTAAGTACATGGGCGTTTCAATGGACGTATGAGGTTATCTGACCGCAAAGAACACTGTTCATAGCCATTTATATTTCGAGCGAATACTTCGACATGTGACAGTCACTACCCGGTGGTTTGGAGGGAGCAAATGAGCCACTCAGGTATCCATATTCCCTATGAAACGGAGAGCTAAGGAGCTGCCCTTGAGTCTCCCAACCATATTAGATAGTAATCTATCCCATCATATTTCACTAAGATTTCACATGATATCACCATGTTTTTTTCTCCCATCTAGTAAATATCTGTGATTTAGTGAGATAAATCTGATTTCTAATCATATAAACACATATTAATGTAAAACACATTAAAACAGAGTAAATTTCTCCACCTTTTTTTTGTGTTTTTTTTTACCACCTATACCATAACGAACACGTGCCGTGCCGGCTCCGTGTCGTCGTTATCAATCTCGAGGTGCACCATTTCGGTGCCAGCCTCTCCGAGCAGGACGTGGTTTTCTTTGGAGAGCGGCGGGGCCAGGACGTGGTGAAAAGAACTTGTAAAAACAGCAGCCCCCATTAAAAATCATGGAGATATACATTATATATAATAATTATCTATAATGGTAGTGATATACTATTGATAATATATATATATATATACTTATTAATCATACTATAATGCCAATCACCGGATTAATAACACCCCCCCCAGAAGGTAGGGGGGTACCTTCTGGTTAGTTTCTTGACCCCCCCTTAATAAGAAGCAACTCTGAACCATAAAACTTTGGATATGGCTTACGTCAATTAGATCTTAATAGAATTCTATTGGATTTGTTAAAAT
>Ga0126342_10001570_pt1 | contig 32651 bp, 26 predicted proteins | sample Cyp1metagenome_FD_92528 | JGI IMG/M metagenome (GOLD analysis project Ga0126342, IMG submission 92528) | Coral microbial communities from Lord Howe Island, Old Settlement Bay, Australia - Cyphastrea 1 metagenome | ecosystem: Host-associated > Invertebrates > Cnidaria > Coral ...
CATATGGATTATAACCAACCATCTGAACGTGGGGGATTGAGCCCCTGGATATGACCGTCAAAGAATAGGGAATATGATGATCAAGCGTCAAATTCAACGGGTACCTTCGATTCAGACAAACGCAAAGTTTGATGCAGCGGAGAAAGATGATTCAAGTATGATCAAAATTGTTCCCCAAGCAGTGTGTCCACACTGAGGGGTTCTCACGGTAGGTGTTAAGGCCCGGTGTTCAATCGAGGTGGTATCGGAAGCGTTTGGCATTTTCCCTGTAAATTTCAAAATTTCCACACAAAATGGCTCTTGTGAAATGTCCATGTGCATTTCGACTGCGCAGGCTCGCACAAAACGCTGGCCACGGAGGTGTCCTCGGCCATTTTCCTTGTAAATTTCTACACGAGATGGCTCTTGTGAGATCGCCCGTGCAACCCTCTCGTCGCTTTGGGCCTGTCAGATCGCTCTCGTTGTGGAAGGAGATCTTGTGCAGAGATCTTGACACGGAGGTCTCTTCTAGAGAGCTTGCGCAGAGATCTTGTACAGAGAGCTCTTATAGAGATCTTGTACAGAGATCTCTTCAAGAGTCTTGCCAAGAGACCTCTTATAGAGTTGTACACAGATCTTGCCAGGCCACCGCTTCTGGAGATCCTGTTCAGACACATTGCGTAGAGATCTCTTGCAGAGATCTGGCTAAAAGGTCTCTTACATAAATCTTGCCAAGAGAGCTTTTATACAGACCTTGTTCATAGATCTCATACAGAGATCTTGCCAAGAGATCTCTTGTCGAGATCTTGTCCAGAGGTCTTGCAAAGAGACCTCTTCTAGAACTCTGTTGGCAAGATCTTGCCAAGCGGTCTCTTACAAAGATCTTGCCAACAGAGCTTTTATAGGGATCTTGTACAGACATCTTGCCAGGAGACTCTTTTAGAGATCTTGTACGGAGACCTGGTGCAGACAGCAGAGGTATTGTTCGGAGATATTTTTTACATAGCTAGAACATAGATCTTACTTTGAGGTCCTTACAAAGATCTTTTGTGGAGATCTCCTATAGACACCTTTTACAGATAGCTTACACAGGGATCTTGCACAGCAGTTTCTTCAGAGAACCTCTCAAGGAGATCTTGCGCACGATCTTCTACAGAGGTTTTCCCAAAGGGACCTTGCAGAATCTTACCTGGTACCCCTTCTTCCAGATACCACCTTGACTGAACACCATGCTTTCACTACTAGGGCCGCTCTTTTCCTGCTAGCTTGCCCCCACTGTGTCCTTTCCACCTTTCCCTTTAAAATCCTCACTCCACACTGTTTGGGGCCTCTTGCCGGGAAAATTGTGTTTTTATATTTTACATACTGTCTTGATATAATCTTTGATCACAAATTTCAAACATGATCGAACCAGTATTGTTTTTTCCCTCCCAGCCTTTGCAAAGTTCGGAGTTTCTTTTTTCCACTGTTCACTGGTGGTGAAATGGTGAAGAGAAACGAATTCTGGGTTCGGTCAAGAAACACGTGCGCTGACCCCAGGCCAAGGTGGAAGCACTGCTGCAGGACAAGCACATTTGAGCAAACTGGTTTCCCGAACCATTTGAAAGTTGCATCAAAAGACACTGCAAGGTGGATATAGTCATTTAACACAGGTGCATGCTACTTCTAACGAGATACCTTCTCTTCAAATTTCTGTAAAACAAGATGGCGTTTTCAGCAGTGATGAATCTACCGCTTGCAGGAGTCGGGGTTCAAAGTGATTGGACCTGACTTCATGCAGGAGTCTTGCAGTCTTGCAGTTGCCATCTTGCTTTGGGGTATCACTTTACAAAAGTTCACTGCCATGCAAGCTAGTCACTTTCCAGGAAAGTGCCAGATATTTGGATATATTGGGTACAAAGTACGGTACAAACTCCTCCAACATTTTTCAATATCCTGCTGTTCTAGTATTTGTCCAGCAATCCAATAGGTTTGGGAGTCAACTGAACAAGCAACAAACCGGATAGACATTCCGATTGGAGATGGCAAGGAGGCGCTGCCCGTGGATGCCAGCATGGGAGCTGTTCAAGTGAAAGCATGGCATCGCCTCGTGCAATTTGGTGTCAAAGGATGTGAGACAACTGTTCCAACCAATGTGGTAAACCCAACAATCACGGCCAATTGGGTGTGGTTTGTATTATAACAACACCAAATGCTATGATTGGGTATTGTATGGTGTTTGATTGCTGGGTTTACCAGTTTACTGCATTTCCCCACCGAAAAGTCAATGGCGGATGACACGTCCTGTCGAGTCCTATCAATGTGATGGGATGGTATGCATCACATGCGGATGGAGAAATACCAACTGGATCCAACTGGGGCTTCACGTGGCCCTCTAAAATTGTGCAAGATTTGACACTTTCAACAGAATGGTAAGCACTTCTACTCTGCTCAGTTCAGCGGCATGAGGGCATGATATGGCACGCTACATGCAAGGTACTTGCCACTGGTGATGCCTGGAACTTGGCGGAGTCAATAGCAACCCAATAAAACATGTCCAATATCACCATCGATGGGTGGTGATGACACATCCCCAAATGGTAGGTTTCTGGGTTTACCGCATGAGTTGATTTGAGGTATGTGAGGAACACCGTTCACCTCTACGAACTCTTGGAGCGTCTCAAGGCGCCCCCTGTGTCAGTGTTTTCCATCCAGGAAAGCAGCCAATTCAGGTCTAAAAATGGGGTATATATGGGTAATATACATTAATATACCACATTATACCACCAAATGACTGTTCTAACAGGCAAATACACAAACGAATTTTAGCAGTGGCTTAAGGGGTATTTTCATCTGAGAGAAATCCGTTGCGATCAGAGGCACAGCCTGCCGTGGGCAGCTGTGCTGAGTTGCGGCAACTGTTGGATGGTGAGGCGCACCATTGGATGTTGGACATGTTGGTGGCAAAAATCCTGGGTTCAAATGGATAGATGATGTTAAGGCTGAAATCATTAGGAGCTGGTAGCTGACCCATTGGTGCGGCTTTAAGTAGCAGTGCAGTCAGAGATTTTCAGAGGTCGACCCACCGCAACAAGTGATGGAGCGGGGTTGATCGGACCGAATATGCTACAACTTGATACAACCTGTTCCTGCTCTGAACTCTTTCATGCCAGGGTACAGCGAGGCGCAGTCCATATTCATGGTGTCTCCACTCAGTTTGAAAGCCTTTTATCTTCAGTTTGATGTCCGTCACAGTGCCTCCCTTTTGGTCACCGTTTGGGTCGCGTCTGCTTCGAGGTTGGTCTTTGGCATCCTGGGAGCGCTGCAGAGCTTGTATCAAGTCCGGGAGGAGTGCGCAGGTGCAATTCCTGCCAAGTTCGATTCCAAAAGGTGAAGCCATGAATTGACTGAAGTAACTAGCAACCAGATCAACCAGGACTTGAGCAGTCAGTTTAGTGAGTTTAGTGAGCTCTCCGGGGTCAAGTCGGATGTTTGCTCAGCTGGAGGCCTTCTGGAGTTGCTTGCCAGCAGCCCACCGCAGACCGTTTGGGTCAAGGCGAGCTGTGTTGCGAGGGGCGGTACCCTGGTCCTCGATCCGATCTTTGCAATCTTTGTGTATACATTCGACAGTTGTGTTTCAGGATGGTGTGGAGTGGACACCATCTGCGGGTTCGACGCCTCAGCTGGAATGCTGTGCGAGTGGAGCCAAAAGTTGAGCCAGCTCCTAGGTGCTGTTCCGCCAAGGCCATAGTGGTTTCCATCGGAAGTCAGTCGTCAACGTCGAGCCAATGAAGCCACCAGGTGCGTCAAATGCTGTTTGTTGTGAGCTTTCAGATCTTTCAGCGCACATATATATATATACAATTTAATGTATATTCAGAGTTGTAAGATGCTGTAAGTGATTTTAAGTGCCTAGATACCACGATATGCAACTCTGTCGGCTGAATTTTGGCGTGGTGTATTTGTGCCTCATTCCAGCAGCTGTACATCAAATAGCAGCCACAATATCTCATGGTGTTCATGAGATCGGCTGGCGCAGGCTCCCTTCGTAGTGGTGATGCCTTGATGTTTCGTGGAATTTGGCTACCACCAAACACTGAGGAGGCGAGAAATGGATGGATGATGGATCATGATTTCATAGAGCAGACACATCTAACAGAAAATAACAGAACATCACGGGCGCTTAGGTTTGCATGTTTTGATACACACGAAGAGTATGGTATGGATGATATTTCAGGCACGTTCCAGTGAAGAAAGTGATCGTCCGCATGTGACGCACAGATACGGAGCAGATGGATGATGTTTTGGATTGTTTTGGTGTTGGAAGTGCCACCATCCCTGCATTTTTCAAGCAAGTCATCCTTTTCAAAGCGTTAATGGCAAGGTCCTTTCAACTTGGATGTCTCTGAATTGAACATGGGGTATCCCCCCAAATTTTACTGGGAAACGATGAATCATTGGATTTTGCTTCCTTCCCGCTCAATCTTCAGGTACCACACCCATTTGCATTGCTGTGGTTGGATTTTGTGCCATCTGAGTCGACCGCAGAGGACACGATTCGATACCAGTACTCCTTCCAGTCCTTTTCCCGAAGCATTGAAGGCACCCTTTGCGCCTGCAAAGAGCATGGTGTCCGGCTAGCACGTCCCAAGATGTCATAGCCAATATGCCAATACAGTATATTAATGTATATTATATATAATACATATAATGCTACCCAGGTACCATCATTATAGGGCCCCCACATCCCACAGCCAATTGTTTGTTGATGACAGCCGTTTGCATCGCTTGCGCCGTTTCTAAAGCCAGGCGTCATGCGGGTGCTTCGCTTCTACAGCGGCGTGACCTCGACCAAGGCACGTCCGCGGAGCTCCAGCTTTGGGGCTGTTTGGCCACCATGTCAATGATAGCATAAACAACGAGATTTAGGGGCATTACATATATATTTATTGTATATATTTATTTGTTTTATTTGTTTAGTTATTTATTATATTTATTATATTTATTTTATATATGTATTTATTTATTTCTTACATATTTATTTATCTATTATATTATTTTTTTTAATGATTTATTTATTATATTTATTTATTTATTTTATTTATTTATTTATTTTATTTATTTATGTATTGATTTATTTATTTATTTCTTACATATTTATTTATCTATTATATTATATTTATTTATTTATTCCATATTTATTTAGTTATTGTATTTATCTATTTGTTCATTTCATTTATTTATTCATTATCTTTATTTATTCATTTATTTCTTTATTAATTTTTGGTTTTATTTATTTATTTATTTATTTTATTTATATATTTATTTATTATATTTTTATTTATTTTATTTGTTTATTAATTTATATATTTATTTATTTATTGTATTTTTTAATGAATTAATTAATTAATTAATTTATAATATTTATACATTTATTTATTTATTATTTTTATTTATTTATTTATTCGTTACTTATATATTTATTTATTACATTATTTTGTTTATTTATTATATTTATTATATTTATTTATTTTATTTTTTTATTTTGTTATTTATTTATCTATTATATTTATTTATTACTTATTCATTTATTTATTTTTTGATTACTTACTTGCATAATTATTTATTACTTATTTATTTATTACTTACTTACTTATCTCTTGTATTTATTGATTTATTTATTCATTTTTGAAATTAATTTATTACTTTCTTATTTATCTATTATATTTTTTTCATTTATTACTTACTCATTTATTTATTTGTTGATTACTTGCAAATTTATTTATTACTTATTTATTTATTACTTACTTATTTATTTATTATATTTTTTTTATAATATTTATTTATTTATTTCCTTATTCATTTATTGAGTTAGTACTTACATATTTATTTATTACTTACATATTTATTTATTTGCTTATTTATTTATTTGCTTATTTATTTATTACTTATTTATTACTTACTTATCTATTTATGGCTTACATATTTATTTATTTATGACTCATTCAATTATTTATTATATTATATTTTCATTGGTTACTTACTCATTTATTTATTTTTTGATTACTTGCATATTTATTTATTACTTATTTAGTTATTACTTTCTTATTTATTTATTATATTTATTTATTTATTTATTTGTTTGTTTATTTATTTATTTATTATTTACTTATTTATTATATTATTTTTTCATTTATTACTTTCATATTTATTTATTTGCTTATTTATTTATTACTTATTTATTATTTACTTATTTATAGATTACTAACATTTTTTTTAAAAAATTTCCTTATTACTTTCTTATTTACATATTTATTTATTACTTATTTATTTGTTTATCACTTACATCATTATTTATTTATTACTTACTTTTTCATTGATTACTTACTTTCTTATTTATTTATTACTCACTTATTTATTTATTACTTGCTTCTTTCTTTCTTTCTTTCTTTCTATCTATAGATATATATATACATTTAATATGTATACATCCACATATTTAGACAAAACCAGACGTCCAACCAAAAAAATGCGATCTGGGAAGATAGTATTTGTTTATATCTGTGTATTGTACATTCCACTTTGAAAATGTCGTAAACCAATCTGTCTTGAAAACTCAATGCCTAGGGCTTACACTTCAAAATGCCCATACCAAATCAGGCAGCAGATGCTGCCCGTGCTGGACATATGCTGATCTATGTGGGTGTGGAGTCCTGGGATGGATGTTTCTGGATGTTTCTGGTACCATTTCAGCACCTGCAGTGTCTCAGCTTTTGGATCAAAGATTTGAAAGCAGAGCTGAAACAACCTGGACATCCTAAACGGCTCAAACTCCTTGATTTGTTTCCAGGCAGCTCTGCTGATTTAGTGGCATTTTTTCGCTGCCCTGTTTCCAATCCAATGCTTCAGACTGCCATCGATGCAAATTCCTTTGATCAGACAGAGAACATACAATTTTTGGAGAGGTTGAGCAGACACCATAGTGTTTAATGACATTCTGGCATTTTTCCCAACATGAGTTCAGTAAGTAACAATGAGTAATAACAAATTTCACAGCCACTGCCCTTTGTTTAGATCCCCAAGTGGTTCCTACCCGTTGTCGCGACCCGGCCATGGATCGCCATGACTGGTGCCCAAGTGCTGGGCCACCAGATCGAACTGTCCGAGGCGAGGTGTTGAACTTGGACAAATGAGAAGTGACTGCAAGACACCTCGGTTGGTTGATGATTATATAATTTTATATATGATATATATATAATATAGTGTATATATAATATAATGTATATACAATGTAATGTATATATGTATAGATAGTATAATATATATATATAAGTATAATATATATATATATATAAAGTATAATATATATAGTATCAAGGACTATACTATGGCTATAGCCGATATCTTGGGTATTACCACACTGGTTTTACCTCTAATTTTTGTTTGAGACACAGCGGTGAAACAACAAATCCTGTTTTTTTGGGACCAATAATATAGGTTTAACTTGGCAAAATTATGTATATATAAATGCATTGTATTGTTTTGTGTTTTGGGGGACACCAATTTGTTTCGTGAGATCTTTTGTTGACATTTGTTGACACTGTCTTGTTGAACGAAAACATCATAGTACTGCAGCTACCTCCTGGAGTTTTTCGGCAGGCCAGCGACAAGGACAGTCTCAAGGAGGCAGCAGACCTCCCATTTCGGGTAGAGTTTGGGATGCTTTATTATTTTGCTTACTGTACTGGGTACCACATTGCCAGTTTCAATGGGCATAATTATTGAATATAATTATATATGTAGATATAGAGTCCATTGTAGGGATCCTTCTTAACCAACTTGCAAGTAGTGAAACCAATGCACATTCTGTTTCCGGAACTATCCATTTGGGCTTCGTCTTGCACTTTTAGCTGCCAATTCTGCTCACAGAGAGCGCCGCTCGGAACAGAGAGCACGTCTTGTAAAAATCCTGAAAGTCCCAGTCTACAGCAGGGTTGGATTCAGACAAACATCAGTTGGGCATGCGGGTGCTTGAAGCTTGGATAACTGCTTGGCCAACCGGTCAGAACGTTGTTCTAAAATATTTGGCATGATGAATACATTCTCCCAATGAACGAATAGCTTTGGGATATTTGTTATGGGTTGACACCACGGCAAGGCTTCGCAAGAGAGCGAGACAGATGGCGAGGCTCATCCGGGATGAAGCCATGTGACTTTCTTCAAGACCCCCCAAACCATGACACAGCTGATACAACCCCTTCCAGAACCCCGTGCCACCTATTTTTTGCTCAGGTAAACTAATAGTTTGCTATGGAAAATCACCATCTTTAATAGGTAAATCAACTATAAATTGGCCATTCTCAATAGCAATCTGTAACAAATTACCAGAGGGTAACCAACACTTTCCAAATGGAAGGCTTCAAAGGCTCGCGCCATTGCGGCCTTTGTGACCTCTGCAGCTTTCCACTCTGTCATGAGCTTGTGCGTGAAACTTGTGCCTCAGCGTCAACAAAAAGGCTTTGTCTCAAGACAGGGGATTTCGCCTTGAACCATCTTTACCTCTGGTAATTTAACAGTTTGCTATTGAAAATCACCATTTATAGTGGATTTACCCATTGATAGCATGGTGATTTTCAATAGTTTTTTGTATGTTTACTCAGAGGGTAACCATCTTTAAGCCCATAGTCCAGCGAAGACTCCAGTGGTTTGATGGCGACTTGGGCGGCTGCACCACCTGGTCCTGAGCATGGAAACATGATGAAACATGTAACATACCTTATATGCCATCGTCAAAAGTTGGATTTAATTTTATATATGGTATTATGCAATATGACTGTATATATAATTTTTTTCCAACAGGCACAAAGGAGCTTTCCGCTGCGGCCAAGCGTCTCTGATGAATTCTGCATCCGCAAATCAGCCCCGGGCAAAATCCGGTCCCATGTTGTCCCCAAAAGCTGAAGCAACTAAACCTTTACAGGTGTTTAGAAACTCAGCGGGTTGATCAGGCATGTCTGTGCAGATCGGTCGATCTTGAATGACCTGATAAAAAGCATGGGAAATTGCTTTACAAAAGGCTGGCGGATACTCTTTCAACGCAGCAGTCTGCCATTGACCAGATTGGTCCTTGCCTATCGTGGTCGTTCGGGGTATCTCAGTACGCACCCGATTTGCATGCAGGCAGAAAACAAACTGCGGTAAATTCAACAGGAGCAGATGCGTGGGTTTGCTTGACTTGGCACCCATCAGCCCCTGGGAAAAACGCAAAAGCTCAGTGTGAGGCAAGCGCAGTATTGCTCTGACCAACGGAAGCCTCCAGATCGACGCAGCACATTGCTCATCTGGTTCAGCTGGATGTTCAATCATCCCATGTCCTCCCGCAATGGCCAGCTCCATCAGCGCAAGCAGAGCAAAAGCAAGCAATGCGTTGCCCACAAAGAGTTGCTGCAATTCTCGCAAAGTCACGCTTTCCATGCCCCATAGGTTGTCAATGTCCCGGATGATGCGCGGACCACGGGTCGAAGCAACTCCAGGGGCTGGTTCTTCACTTGTCAATGGAACAGAGCGTGCTTTTGACCAAGACTCGCACGGCGGTCCAGCAAGCATGGCTATCACGTATCCCTTGCGGATAGCGTCTAACCAATACTCACACGTATGTCGATTTGTAGCATCGCCAAGCACAGGGTCGATGACTATGTCCAAGGAAATGACCATGAGCGTGAACGCAGTCTGCTCCTTGGCGAGTCCATCCAGATAATACTGTACATCACCTCGACGTCTTCTTCCAGAAAAGAGGTGCAATAGAATCCGAAATCGACCCACAGGCTTGTGGACCGGCACATCTGTTTGTTCTGATGGATCCCAGCAAAAGTTGTTGCAACGCTTCTCCAATTCCTTGATGTCATACTTCTCCACCTGTGCACTGATATCGCACCTCAAGAAAGGCCATTCCTCTACCGTGGCAAGTCTGCGCAGAACACGAATAGCACACTCCGGAGCGAAATGCAAGACCTGCGCATCCTCGGGCATGAGGGTCTCCGCAAAGAAGTCCAGAGTCCTCCGCAATCTCGTCCAGGAGATAGTGCAGTCGCCAACGAAGTTCTTGACGGTGAGATAGTATTGATCAGTATCAGTCGCATCTGCAGTGGCATCAACAAGAAAATCATAGAGTTTGCCGTCAATGTCAGGCTTCTGTCTTCTTCTCGTTGCTTGCTGTTGTGGCCCCATGCATACCAAAGGAGGGAGCAACCTGTCATGCCTACTGGTTCGCAACGCATCATCGGCGGAGCCACTGCCAGGAATGATCGGGCAATGAATGTTGCGACTCTGCAAGACAGTGCGACACTTCACTGAGTAGTGCAAGTGAGCCTTCAACTTTTGCATGGTATGGAAAAACTTCAAACACGAAGGACACGTAGGGTGATCACAAAGTGTTCTCAATGGTGAGGTGTGTTGGTGCTTCTTGAACATGTGTGCTTCTTCGCCGGCACGGCTTCTACATCTGATCTTGCATGCCATGCAACCAAAAACACCTTCAGCTTCATGGGGGACGGGCTCACCGTCTGCAATTCCCGGTTGAAAATGATTGAATGCCTGAAGTGCTCGACAATGAAGATCAATGACTTGCTGTCGTCGTTGGCGCTGGCGAACTGAGTGCTCGCATGCGCGTCCAATAAGACGCTTCCAGTACCGGGGATGCATCTGCATGAATTGGAGCCACTGCAGGTAATGCACCCTTGGATCCTTCAAGACAGATGCATAACGTAGATTCTGCCACATCCAAATCATGTCTTCTTCCAGCAATTGGCACCAATCTCGATCTTTGGCAAGCAACGTCCAAGCGTCAGCATGGTCTGCTTTAATCAGCGTTGTCAGATAGCGGAGTCTGGCACGTCTCAAGAGCTCACAAGGACTGGGCAATTGGACTGCAGCAAGGACCGCATCATCTGTGTGGTGTTGGTCTGTGGGAAGCTGTGCAAGTCTCTTGTACAGCCCAATGATCTTTGAGTGGTAGTGCTGGTGCGTGCGATTGTCGAGCGCAATCCATGAGTCTGCACCATACAAAAACTTCGTCAGCACAAGGGCTTGGAACAATTCACGACGCTTTTCCACCGGCACATCGCGATTGTGGTACAGCAATTTGCGATGTTGCGACATTGCTTGGTGAGCCACAGCCGCCCTTTGTCTAAGCTCAGCTCTCTGATCACTGGAGTGATGGCAGAGTCCTCCCAAATGCTTGTAGCATGTGACAAGCCTGAGTTGCTGGCATCCTCTTTCTCCAATGATTGGAAGGCATCCAGTGCTTTCTGGCCCATAGTACTGCGTTTTGAGCTGTCTAGAGCCAGCGCCTCTGAAACTGAGTAACAGTTCCGTCTTCCCTGGGGAGAGATTTGGAGAGAGGCAATGGTGGCGGCACAGGTCCAGCAAAAAACATGCAACTTGCGCCATGGTGGCAGGCAGTTGCGACGCTTCAGTGACGGAGATGCAAATCGCTAAATCGTCCATCCACGTCGGCCCTACAAAATATGATGGGCAATCAGCAGGAAAGCAGTGCCCAAAAAGAGGGAGCTGAAGATGCGCATCTATGGGCTGTATCATGTTGTGGTCGATGAGGTACTGCTCCAACTTCGCCAATACCGATCGCCACATGTACCCAAACACAATATCAGCAAAGCTGTCGCCAGGCCGCGTCCCCATTGTCGTTCTGGAGACATCGCCTTGGCCTCTCATCCAAAAATGTGTTGATTGATGAATGGCTCTGAAGCTCCTTTGGTACATTGGACTTAAACCCGCTTGCACAACCGCTGGGGTTTCACTCAATAAGTCGTGGATCTGGTGCAAGGCATCGTCAGGCATTTTCAGGCGCACCATGAGATGGGCCAGAAGCTCGTCGCCAACACATCCACCCAGTGGAACTTCCCGCAGTACGCGGTAGAATGCTTCCTGCAAGTCAACAAACAGCAGTCCAGTTGAAAGTCCATGATGTTTCGCATGACGGCAAAACGCACGCGTCTGGTGCATGGCCAGCTGGACCGGTATGCCTCTTCTACCTCCTGTTTGCTGCTTGTGTAGAAACTTCTCGTAAATGTTGGCAGTCTTCTGTCTGATGCTTCGATGCACCGCCTTGCCCAAGTGGTTGGATATGAGCAAGGACCGGAAAGAGCTACAATTTTCCACCGGTCCTTTACCTTTGTACGCTGCAGTAAGAATGCCGCCTTTGAAGGCCAGTGGTTCGTGTCCATGGAGCATGGTCTTCAGCATGCCTGAGTACAACAGTCGAGCAATGGCTGCCGGCTGATGATGGCATAGCTCTCCCGGCAGTCCATCAGGGCCGCTTGCTCGGCCTCTGGGGACACGTCTGAGCGCTTTCTCCAAGTCCAATAAACTGGGGAGCTCACTGAACTCGACATCAAGCGTTGCTTGTTGGAACTCTTGGAGCTCGGAGATCCATGTTCTTCTGAGCGCTGAATGAGACATGCGTTGACCAGCCTCCATGTTCTGGAAAAAATCAATCCAAATACCCTGCGCTTCACAAGGGAGTTGGCATCGTACTCCATGTTCATTGTTGAGCACAGGCATTGTCTTTGTCTTGGCCTTCTTTGGATTGGTAGGTCCAATGAATGGCTTCAATTGTTTCAGGAAGTCATTGGCTGATGCTTCTGGTGGTAGCTGAGCAATACATGCCGCTAACGCCTGCTTCTTGTTGACAGTGAGCTCTTGGCGTAATTGCAACCCTGCTGAACGAAGTCTCGCAACCAAGCCCAGTAGCGTGCAACGCAATGAGATGCCATACTGAAAGGCCTCAAGAAGGTCAACGTGCTCTGATCGTGGCTGGGAGTATTGAGTCCAAGCCCCAAAGCAGCACTGAAGAAGTGCACGATTGAGCATACGCTGCGTCTCCTTGATCTTTTTCTTGTACTGGATCTTGTCAGTGCGGAACTGCCACGCTTTTTCTGTGATGTAGAATTTCTTGCACAGGCTGCCTGGTGTGGCTGTGGAACCAAGTACATCGTGCAAGTGCTTGGTAATGCAGGCTGTCTGTTGTTCTACATCGTTGTGCCAGCAAAGCTCCGAAATGCCAAGAATCTGGTTGCGCATCTCCGGATGATGTTGATATCTGGCAGCCTTGTAACCGTGTCGTTGACGCCCTTGTGTAGTTGATGCAGCGTGACATTCATGCCACTGCATCTGAAGCGCAACTGGTTTGTGATCATCATGCATGGTGGCCAAATCGTACTCTTCGAGCACTTGCGAATGTGTACATCGACCCAGCCATGTGCGCGGAACAGCAATGTGATCAATACAATGCTGAGTGCGACCACTGCAATGCGTCCAAGTATTGTTGGAGCCATAGTGGATGTCACTGGTGGCAGGCAGGACGAGCTCATACATGTCGAGAATCTCACGAAAGGCTTGCGTGTTGGCAGATGATGGAAAGCCTTTCTTGAGGACTGTACGACCATCAAATGCACCTGGCTCTGCGTTGGCATCTGCAAGGACAAACAAAGCATCTGAATCATGATATTCTTCCAGAATGTGTGTAGTAGTTGCCCACCATGCATCTCTAACAGCTCCTGGATGGCCCGAGTGCGGCGCATGGCACGCAAGGACCCAGAATGAAAGGAGATCTGCATCACATCGAACAAGGAGTCTTTGCGGATCATAATGGACCACTTGGAAGTGCGAAGCTGCAAACCTGTATTCTTTGCCTCTATGATCAACGGCGAATGGAGTCTCAAGGTCGAACCAGAGCTCAATGCCATACTGTCCATCTCGGTGGCCCGTGCAGAATCTCAGGATATTGCCATTGCAAGACAATCCATGATCTGTTCGTGCTTCCTGGACTGCGATGCAGTTGAGCTTGTATTCCCTCATCTGAGATTGCAAGTAGTGAAGCTTGCCTGCGTGGCCATCAAGTCCTTTGTAGAGGGCATTGACATTGGCAGTGGCCATGCTCAACATAAATTTGATATTCCTGCGGCGACCTTTGCGACAAGTGGTCGGAGCGCTGGAATCATCAATCTCTGGGAGGTCTGGCGCAGGCACTGCCAAAGAACCATCTGTCCATGTGGGCATGCCGTATTGGGAATCAAAGGCTACCCAGAGTTGTCGAAAATGGACGCTCCATTTGCTCATGTCAATCTTTTGCCTCTGCATATTCATGGTCTGCCTCGCCTCCAGCTTGGCCACTGTGTCAACGAACTCGTTGAAACAGTCGCCCGTATGCGATGTCACATGATGTACCACAAGGTGCTGAGGACCAAGCGCAGTTTCGAGCGCTTGGAAAATGCTTCTCATGAGTACAAATGACTCCTCATCCTGGCTGGCTCCCATATTTCCGCACGCTTGTTGTCCACCAACAAGTGAATCAGAACAAAACACCGTGTGAACACGGTGATTGAGGGCTAAGCGCCATGCCCCCGCACCGATCAATGCAGCACGCTCAGCCTGATCGGATCCTACGCTGTCGATGCACATGTAAGCAGCTCCACCTGGGCTGTAACGCACTGGATGTGCCATCCAACCAAGTAGGGCAACTTCTGAGTCTTCTGCGTGAAAGGTTTCGCCGATCACGAGCATCGACCACGTGTCAGGATGACCCAGCTCATCTGCTCTTTGAGGTGGAAGTCTTCTCATCGATGGTTGGGAAGAGCCATCAGTATAAATAAGAATTCTGTCGTACTGGTCAAGGTCAGATGTCTTGGTGATTGGTCGAATAGGTAATGTTTGCAAATGGCAACGAACTTCAGGAGGAAGTTCAACAGCATCAAAGTCAGTGCAAAGAACACCGTCTGCAGACTGAAAAAGTGCATGTAGATCTTCACTTTGAAACGAAGTTCTCAAAACGCATTGTGATTGAGACCCTGCTGACACATCAAACGTGAAGAAACGCTTTGATGTGCGTGCTGCATGTCCCCTCGTTGGCCAAGGTGTTCTCACCTTCTTTTGTTGCATGGGGCATGTCAGACTCGGCTCACGGTGATGGAATTCCACTTTGATCCATTCATCATTGATGGGCACCGTGTCGAGAATGACTGCTCTGGAGTAGCCAATTGCACAAAGGAACTGCATCATTTCAATTTCTGTGAGCACATGGTTCGCACTGTGACAAATGATACCGCTAGTGTCCTGCGCATCATCATGACAGAAGACATAGTGGAACTTGATGTCACCATCTGCGTCAGCTTTCTTGGCGCTGTCAATACAAAGAAAGATACCATGCGGCACACATTCAATGACCTCACAATAGTGGCCCCAATGCTTCAATTCTGTTTGGATTTGCAAGGCTGTACCAGGCGCATCAACTTCCAGCGGTGTCGGTAGGAGGCGTGTGCCGTCTGGACCTAGAAGTCGTACTGCCACAGTTACTGGAATGAGCTCATCCAGACAAAGGGTTGTCTTGGATGCATGAGTCTGCAAAAACATTCCTTCGTCATCATCATGCCATGGATCATGTGCAGGATCATGAACTTGAATGGGATTGATGATGACCATAAATTCAAAGCCATGTCGGTTCGGTATGGCCAGTGGCTCTCTGAGCTGATGATCGCCATGCCAAACCATGCATTGGACGGCCGAGTGGGGTTGCGTGCATCTGTCTTGCGCTTCACATTGCTGAACTGTCGACTGCCATGATTGCAGCACTGGTCCAAATTTGGCAAACTGATCGGGTCTCATGGTTGCACCAGAGGCATCAATGACTGTGTACAAATTGGAGACCGTGTTGTCTGGTGATTGTTGTGTCAGAATCACATGCGGCCTGACTGTAGGTCTCGTAATTGTGACTCTTGGCATGGGTCTCACAGTATGAAGGTGAATCCACTGGTCACGATCTATGACGTCCAGCCACTCATCAATTATCTGTTGAGTCCACATTTCGAAGTTGTTGCCAAGTTGAACAGACCTTGAAGCTCTACAATCAACATGTTCAGGCGCTGACAGATACCATGTTTCTACAGTAATGACTGTCGTGGGGCCTCCTTGTTGTGTTTGGGCCAAATGCATCCACAGCATGAAGAGCTCTTGGATGGCCACTGGTTGACCTTGCAGGGGATTCGCAACATGGCCAATTGGTCGTACAAATTGTGGCGGAGCAGATCTTCGATACCCAGGCTCATCTTCAAGTCTGTCATTGGGCCGATCATCTGGTTCTTTTGGCATGTGTTCAAAGCCAGCAGGTAATGTGATGCTGCCGGTGTGTTCCCAAGCATCCATAGAACATACTGGGCTTGTGTGGAGGAACCATGGCCTGCTTTCTCTTGATCTTGTTGGAATTCCGGTTTGAAGCATGGAGAATTCATCAATGTCGAGAGGCAAAGGCACAAGAGGATGACCAATGATGCTATCATACCAGCCTAAAGTGTAGAGTGCATGCCGGTCACAAAGCTCTTGATTGGTAACTCCTTGGTGACATGCGCTTGCCACACACCTGGTGGCGATGTGATGGACAGATTCGTCACCCGGAGGGACAGCAATTCTGATGTAGTGTCCATGTTGGAGTCCAAAAGGGCATGCTGACGTGTGAGAACAAATATTGCCATTGTGCCACACGATACAATCTCTGTGGTTGGCTCTGCAGAAGTCCCCAAGGCCAATACGGTTGAGGACAGCCAGTCTACCAATCTGCTTGGGCAGTCTGACTACTCTGCGCACGACTTCAGGTTGAATGTCCGGAAGAGCCGAGTGGAACTCCACATCCATCAGTATCAGCTGGAGAGGTGAACCTGGTGGTAGATCTTGATGTCGATGCCCAAGCAGTGCCTCAACACCAGCGTCAAGTAGGTCCTGAGGAGGAGTACTGACATGGTGGAGCGCAAAAAGCTGATGAGTTGTGACACCAAGTGCACTTGCTGCTTCGGTGTGGATTGTTTCGTAATCGTTCCAGTTGACTCTCATAGGTCTCGGCTGAAAGTCCAAGGCAAATAACATTGAAGCCTGCCAATCCATTTCTGCCTCTTCCGCATGTGAGCCACTATCAGATTCCACTTCATCGGGCGGTTCTACCTGTTGCGGTTGGTCATGTGGTTCTCTCGCAATCGTGTTGTCGTCAATGATGTGTTCATCATGTCTTGGAAGACGTCGTGGTGATCGATCACGATATGTGTTCCCTGTGGCCATGAAAGAATTTTCATCAGTCAAAGGGTGCTCAAGTGGCTGGAAAATTCTTGCTGCAAGAACTGATTTCATGGTGGTGTGCGTCAACCTTTGCATCACAAAATCCTGCTCTGATCCCACATAGAGCTCTGCAATGGGGCTGAACGTCACTTGGAGGGAACTTCGTCGTGATCTTGATCTATTCCGGATTGCGACAGGCAAAGTGCCCACTGTGCCGCAATGTTGTGAAACTTCATAGGAGAGGTCGAGGGCTGAGATGCTCGCCTTCCATTCTGTCAAAAATGTTGGCTCTTCCAAAATGGAGTGAACCCATTGTGAAACTGGATATGCAGGCTGGCTACAGCTTTCACTGCCATGCCCTGGGCAAACCTCTGTCTTGCAGACTATTTGCCGGGCTGGTGAAAAGGCTTGAGTGCTGATGCACCAAACAAGGAACGCTCTGGCGCTTCGTCCTGATGCCCAAGTTTGGCCTTCTTGCTGGCTTGTCCTGCTTCTGTTGCTTCTTCTGATGGGCGGATGCGCACTGCTTCGAGTGAGCAGACCATGTTGGTGATGCCCTGTTGAATTTCCTCCGCAGTGGCAATTCTGTCCGCCGATTCTTCCTCCATGCCGTCTGAGACCTCCTCCACTTCGAGCTGTGCTGCATCCTGTTTGTCCATTGCATCTCTCGCCTTCTCGTACTTCTCTCTCGCTTCCTGCATAGCGTCTTTTGCTTCCAAGACTTTCTTCTCTAAAGCCTGGTCTTTCTCTGCGAAGTCTGATGCAAATGTTTTCCATCGCTTGACGGATTCTTCGATGTAGCCAGCCCAAGATGAATGAAGGTTGCTGCGCGCAGTTTGTGCTTGCTGTAACTGCTTGCGCTTCTTCTCCAACTTGTCCCAGGACTGCCGCACTGATTTCGTTGATGGCGGCGGTTCGTAGGGCTTCTTGGTCTTGTCGATCACTGTCTGGACATCTTCTGTCAAGGAGTTGCCTGTATTCTCCAGTGCTTGCACCAATTCTTTCAAGAGGGCACTCTCTGGAGTCTCCACCGGTGTCGACGTAGACGGCTGAGGCAAAGATGTTGTACTTGCCGATTGCCATGGAGGATCTAATGTTGGAGCACCATAGCTCTCTTTGGCTGCTGACGTTTTCTTGGGCGTGCGCCCTCTGGTTCTCCTTCTTGGAGATGCTGTTGACTTGGTGGCAGTGGCGCCAGCTCTTCTGCGCGGCGATTCGCCCCAATTCTCCCAAGCAGCCTCTTGTTGCTTTCTGGATCTTGTTCTTGTAGCGGCTTCTGTCGCATTCTTCTGGCCATGAACGTAGTGGATGTCGATGCACGTCGTCCAGTTGCCATAGCAAGATCCACATTGAGGAGCATGATGCTTGTTGAGTCTTTTGCACCATACACATTTCCATGGTTGCCTGGACATGTTCGCCATGGTTGTTGCCAACCTGCGAAGAAGACCTGGATCCTTGGAGTGATGTGATGCCAGTTGCAAATAGATCGACTGGAACTGCTTTGATGTCAAAGTACACAGTCCTTTGCGATGTAAATGCCACCTGAAGCGAGCAACTGCTCGCTGTCGGCGTAACCTTCTCCGCTTGGATGGTGTAATTCTGCAAAAAGAAAAATACCAGCAAAGTGAAGAAGGAGAGGAACATGTAGATGCAATACAATTGGAGGATGCCAAAGACGAACTAAAGGACAAAGTCAACTTCAGTGATGTCAATGGAAACACAGGCAATGATTGCAAACAGGTTAGCCAAACCGGGGTTTGTACGTGGCCCGGACCACAGCAACTGCCAGGTGTTGCTGACTGGCTAGGTCAGCAGAGCACAAATTGCAAGAGCGAAAGGAAGCCTCCAGGGCACCGCCAGTTCAGAGGTCCAATACGCAGATGAAGGCAACGCAGTGCAAATTGCCCGAGGGCGTTGGGACGACGACCCTCTAAGGTTGAAGGAACGAGTACGTGGGGCACCCTTGACTGCGATCCAAAACCTTGTATATATAATATATATAATATGATATATATATAATATGATATATATATATTATATATAATATATATATAATATGATATATATATAATATGATATATATATATAATATATATATAATATGATATATATATATATATATATATATATATATAATATGATATATATATATATATAATATAATATAATATAATATATATATATTGATGGATGGTCATCAATGTCATCACTTTATTAATGAATTGGGATCAAACAAAAACATGATGTTTGGATTCGCATTGTGGGATAACCATAGCCGATTCATCCCATGTTTTGACATCACAAACTGTGCCAAGGCCAGTGGGACATTCCCCACCGCGCAGATTCTTTGGGCACGCTACACGGTGCAGATGTTGGTCACTTCATTGATGCTCTGGAAAAAACGCCCCAACCTGAACCTGCCGAGAGGTCTCAAGATCCTTCTGCCACTTGGTTTGAATTTTAGAAAGTCCTTTTCGAATCCTTAGCTATCAAACTGTATGATAAATATGTATGATGTTTCTTGCCTTGCTGCTTAGCTTCATGGCCTGTCAAGCAAACCAAATGGTCTATCCACTTTCTCAGCACGAATCATCTTGCCGTTCGAAATGCCAGGAGTGAAGCGTCTGAGGTAGAGATAGTTTTTTTTTTTTGCCTCGAGAATTCCCAAAGCCCAGCCGCAGTTTGCTATCCTTGGAGGTTATTGCGCGGTTTGCTGGGCATGTCGTCACAAGGTTGGGGTATGTATGAGTTTCATTCCATTGTTGGACTTTGAACAATGCGTGATTTGATAAGCAGTGGTTGTAGTTGTAATGTCTAAAACGATTTGCCAGGAAGTGTCATCAAGATGTAAAGATGCAGATATAGCTGATTGCACAAGCAACCACAAATTTTACAGGCTGCCACATGCTGTCACTCAAAATGCTGCCCTTACCTGATGCGGTGTCCTTACACACAGCATCTTGGATGGTTTGCCTTGTGCAGGACATGCCTCAACATGGACAGAATGGACATGAAGAGATGTTGAATTTTGTAGGAGTCAGTGACTTTGCTGAAGCTTGTTGCATCCTCAGCCCTTGAGGTATACCCAGTTTTCACTGCTTTGCTGGCACCTTTCACCTTGGGGGAGCCACTTTCAGCTGCGGCTGTTTGTGCTGCACTGTGCGCAACAGTGGGCTGCAGCTTCATTGCCCAGGGCCGCTTGAGTCGGGCGCCGCCCAAAGGGCAGCAGGTCTAAACTGGGTCAGTCGGAGGTGATGGATTTTTCATATATGCAATTATGAATTATGCAATGTATGCAGCAAATCCGAAAGTCGTTGCAGAGCCAGTCTGAGTCGAGTTTTGTGGACATGTCTTTGGGGACTTGCTGAGTATCCTGCTTTTGATGCTTTTGGACATCTGGATCCATGACTAGTTTCAGGTGCGACTGGGCATGGGCATTGCTTTGCTTGGCGCGTTGAATGCCAGCAACTTTGCTGCAAAATGACCAGACCCAACAATGAGAGATGTTTTTGAAGCGAAGTTTTTTTTTTTTCAAATGGAACCTTGAGGTCTGTTTTCTGTAAACACTGCAGAGATGGTCTTTGAGCGTCTGTGAGCAACGGACCAAGGCTTAACATATTTGCTGGTTCGCAAGTTGATGCGAAAATCGGAGAGGGCCATTGATCCTGAGGTAGTCGTTTGGAGCCTTGTCTCCGTCCAGCAAGAGAAATTGATGCTTATCCTATGATATTCCCACATTAAATCCCATCTTTTCTGTGAGGATCATTTTGAAGTTCCCACTTTGTGATATCCCCATGGCTGATTGACACTGCTGAGGAGCTACTCTCTGACCGCTCTTTGCGTCCTGATCCTGGCACTGCCACTGACAGCGGCACCTCAGCCATGCTTAACATAGCCATGGAAGCTATGGCCCATTTAGTTCGATGATTGATGTATTCAAGTTATCTAACCTTAGCTATGATAAATTACTAGAGGGTACCTCTAAGGCCAGATTCTTCACGTATATTTTCTCGCCAACCCCTAAGCCTTAAAACCGTTTTCTCCTCATAGCCTGATAGCCGCAAATGTACTGGAGCATCATTCATGAAGTGAGACAACATCTTCCGAATCTCTGGTCACTCTGAGTCCTCCTTTGTTTGGGATGCTTCAGCATCTGCTTGGCTGGCCTTGATCTCGGTGGGTGCCACCAGCGTCATCGAGCAGCTGCTGGTGACCCTGGGCTTCCGAGGGCTGTCAGCAACAGCGGGAACATTGATGCTGACGCTCGAAGCTGCTTTTGCCTTCGTGTTCAGTGCCTTGATATTGAAGGAGCCAGCCGGTGTCGAATCTTCCATGATCTTCCATGTGAGTGGTGCCATACGATTTATCTGAAATCAAACAAGTTGATGTACTGTATCCACTCTGCAAATTCTTGTTTGAGATGTGCAGACAAGGGAATGGCCATGGTTCGCTTGTCCTAACAGAGAGAAAGGGGGCAAATACCACCAAACAGAGGATGCTATATTATATGCAAGGCCGGTAGTTGTCTACCTCTGCAGCATTCCCTGGGCTTCTCCCTCGGCTGCACCTTCTTTCAGTTGTTTTGCAGGAGACGCCGCGGCTTCAGACATTGCTGGGAGCTGCTTGTCTGATACACTTGATGATCTTGATGTGGTTTTGACTCCACAAGGAGTGCCAATCAGATTTCCGGACTGCATTGATGGATGAACAAGCATTCTCGGGAGAAAGCGTTGTACTTGGCCTTGGCCGCCTTGATCGCATTGTTTTCAAGTCTGCCAATCTGCGACTATGTTTCCAAGACTGCCAGAGTGGCCGTCTAGTTGCTTTTAGAATATTCCTATTATTCCTTCACATGTCAGTTTGGTTTAGTTTGATGCAACGCCCAAAAAGGAATCTACAGAGGACATATCTTAAAAGCGACCCGTGACATGCTGAATTGATCTGGTCCCAATGGGGGCCACCGGTCCCATCTCCCAGGCTGCCTTGGTTGCTGCAGTTCCTTGGAAGATGTAGTGATCATCTCTTGATGGACATCTAATAGGTTGAACATGGTTGAACGAACAGAACATGTCTCCTGTTCTTTCTAGATTCACCATGATTCACCCGTTTCTAGCTCATGCCTTTGTGTTGGATTGTTTTGGTACCATACCACCTGCGGAGATGCATCAAGATGCTGCAGGTCCAGTTCGCAACATGAATTCTGACACTGCAGGCTGTTACAGTGAGTACGTGCGGAAGCCTGGCTGTCATCCCAGGCGCCTGGAGAGACGGATGAGCTAAACACCGTAGCGCTTGAATTTGCTGAAGCCTCACGTCTTAGCGCAAGGTACGCTGCAGTGAAGAGTGACGTGGAGAAATCACCAGCTATCCAAAGTGAGAGCTTAGAACTGGAGAATTGTGATGAAAGGAACACTGGCCCGCCCTGCGTGAAAAATGGTGACCACTGACTCAGTGAAAAGTTGGCAGCGACCGAAGATGCGACCGAAGCAGCGACAGAAATTGCTGCGAGGTCGAGACTTTGCCACGTCCTCCTGGGTCTGAGATCCCAGGAATCCGAGATGCCAATTTCCTGCGATCTGGATTTCCTGAGGTCATCCCAGTGCAACTGTTTGATGGTCCCAAGAAGAAGGCAAGAGATGCAGATTGGGACCATCTTCTCTAGAAGGAAAAACATGGACTGCATGGATCTGCATGGATCTGCATGGCGGATTTTACATTTTCCATTTGAACCCCTGCTAAGAAGTGTGTTTGTCGGGGAGGTAACAGCTCCAACTCATTCCAACTCAAGATACCTCATGTTCTACGTTGACAGGCAGGAGATTCTGAGCAGGAGCTCTTGCTGCCTCCGTTTGTGGCCTATGACTTCGAGGACAGTGATTAGTGATTGCACGTGTGAGTTCCTGCCACGGCGATGTGAGTAAGGCACGAAACGCGTTTTGCTCGCTAACTCCAACCTGTCAGGAAGACTTCTCCATCGACCCTCACATGGATCTACCTGAGAAGTCGACACCCAAGATTCAACGTGGATCTTTTGAGTTGCAAGGTTTATTCCAAAAGCCTTCTTTCTCATCCAAGCCTTGTCTATTTGCGTCATTCCACATTCAAAGGCAGATGCGTCTCGTGAAAATGTGAGGCAAAGTCGCATGACTGAGCTGGAAGACCTTTGGAGCGTGCAACTGCCAGAGCTCCTTGACCTTCCTTGACTGTAGGTGTTTAATATTTTTGGATGTTGATTGAAGAATATGGAAGTATGATGGAGTATGGAAGTCTTGGGCTGATCGATTTGGAACCTTTGTTCATCAAGTGCAAGTTGTGACGGACTGTGGATGCAAAGCATGTCAAACACCGGTGATAAGAAGTACTGACATAGACATAGACATACTGCTTAGTGCCGAGTGACCCCAAGGAACCTCAAGCACTTTGTACCGTAGCCATTTTGGCTCAAGCAATTTCAATTCAAGGGAAAGATAGATGCCACCTGAACGCTGTGCCCACTGCAACTTCAAGTGGGAGGTGTCGGGTGGTGGGCTCTGTCCAGCCTGCAGGTCGATAGACAGACTTGCGGCCCTGATACGGGGTCCCAGTGTCCCACCTACCTGTGAGGCATTGGTGGTGGGTCGAGTGAGGTCTTGGATTGCAGACATCCAAGACCTGAGTGAGATCAGCCGGGGGGTAGTGCCAACCCCTTCTGGTGCTGGTCAACGGGAGGGAGCGGGTTTAGCTCCTAATACTAGAGGGCCAAGTCCAAGTGGTGCCCTCTTGACTACCTCCCCCAAAGTGCCGCCACCTGCACCTCCTTTGCCGCCTTTGCCGCCACCTGCATCGAGTCCCAGCGCCCCAGCCACAGAAGTGAAGACAGAAGAGAAGGCTACCTCATCAGCCAAGCCGCCCCGCACTCCCAGTCGAAGCCGCAAGAAGACAAAGTCGAAGCGGAGATCTCGCAGTGGAAGAAGCCGGCGCCGAGCACGTCTGGCCAGCCCTGTCCGTCCTGCTGGAGTGAAGGCAGAAGGCAGTACTTCACGGGAGCGGGAGAGCAGACGGGAGAGGAAAGCTAGGCCTATCTCTCCTAGATCTCCTTCCAGGCCTCCCCTACACCGAGAGGAGGAGCACCACCGGGCACCTTCTAGACGTCCTGAAGGAGCTCACTGGGAGGGGCCCATCTTAGCCCGACGGCCACAGCCACCCCCGGGACAAGGTGTACACTTTGGAAAGAACAAGGGAGTAAAAAAGGAGGAGCGAAAGGCAGAGTTCAGGAGGAGGCAGCGTGCTGGGCAAGGGAGGCGCTAGATGCCTCCTAAACTTCGGCGGCCGGCTGCTGCTGGGGTAAGGCGCCGTGGCATCAGAAGGCCAGCAGGGCTTGAGGACGAGGCACCTGCCGGTAGGGTGCTTAGAAGTGAGGAGTTGTCCCTAGAGCAATGCCGACAGCTGAAAGACCTCGAGGTGGTCAAGGGTACCTACTGGGAGACGCCCCTGGTAGCCGCCCTACATGTCAAAGAGGTGATGATACGAGAAGGCGACCTCTACTTGAAGGCCGTGGTGACAGGTACAAAGACCGAAGAGTTCCTGCGAGCGATGTCGAGCAGACCTGGGAGGGTGGTCGATGTCCACCTGTGTCGAGACTGTGGAGGAGTGCCCCATGCCGAGGGGCTAGTGCACCTGCAAGAGTTTCGTCTCCTAGGCGAGGTGAGGGAGGCTTGGATGAGCAATATGGTCCCTGCCGAACGCAGAGGCGTCGCAGGGGACGAGCTAGCCGATATGAGGGCCGACCAGGCCAGGATGCGGGTCGAGGCAGAACCCGGAGTAGGGGGAGGCGACGTTCCTCCTGCATCTCCCGAAGGGCATCAGAAGAAGGAGAAGAAGAGGAGCCGCAGCGGCAAGAAGAAGCGCAAGACCTGGAAAGTCAAGGTGCAGAAGTCCGTTCAAAGTCTCTTCGCTCAGACAGGTGTGGATCCAGACCCAGCCGTCAGGGAAAAGTTCAAGAGGAAGGCAGCGAAGTTGGCGCGCAAGAGGAGCAAGGAGTCCAGCAGTGGGAGCAGCAGCTCCTCATCCAGCACCAGCGCCCCGATGAGCGGCGACCCCAGCATCTTTGGTGCAACTGGGAAAGTCCAACTTATTGGGAAGAAGCTGCCGGGCACGCTAACCACAACTGCTCTCGAAGAGGCAGCGGAGAGTTTGATAACTCACGATGGAGGGGTGTGGGAGACCAGTGCAGCAGCACTGCCCCCCCTGTTTGTCAGGTACTACAGGAGCCAGCTAGCCTCCAAGATGGCACCGGCCATGAGCCGCGAGGTCTACACGCTCTGCCACTGCCTCGACCTGATGCTGAGAGGCCGTGCAGCGGAGGCTACAGATCTTTTAGCCCAGCGGGTAAAAGCACTGGAAATGCAGAGTGGCGGCGTCCACTTTACCGTCGCGCAGCAACAAGAGCTGTTGCCTCGGGAAGGGGTGTCAATGTCGACGACCCCAGAATTCCAGGAGGCGGCCCGCAGGGCCCGCGAAGAGGGCCGGGCTCGAGCCGAAGCAGCCAGGCCTTATGGCGTCAGAGCAGGAGGTCAAGGCAAAGCAGACGAGTGGCCCAAGGGGGCCGGCAAGAAAGGGGTGAACAAAGGCAAAGGAGCAAAGGGAGGATCGAAAAAAGGAGAAGGTCAGAAGGTCGAGGACAAAGCAGGGAAAGGGAGTTGACAAGGACTCCTGTCAAAGGAAGGCATGAGAGGCGCAGAGGTGAGAGGGAGTTCAGGATAACTCCTATGCAAGAGGAGCAGCGGCAAAGGGAAAGGTCAGTGAAAGGGAGGGGGGATCAGTTGGCACCTGGTTCCCCTAAGGAAGAGCAGGAGAGGCTGACCCATCTCAGGCCACAGATCGAGTTGAAGCGCCTGGGAGGGGATGGCTCTCCTGGTGAAGAGGTGAGTGCAGCGGAGTTTCACACCACTTTTGGCGGGGAGCCTCCTGGAAAGTTGCTTGGTGATCAGATCGGGGAGGCTCCTGGAATTGGTTGCATGACCAGCTCTGGTGCGATGTCATCAGTGCTTGTTTTTCACCGCACAGATGGGCCAGACTTTTCGGCCTTAGATTTTGCAGGTTTGAGTTTCTCCGAGGTGGGAGGACCACTGCATGATGCCCTCCAGCATGTGTTGAAAGTGTTCCACAGCAAGACCTTGCCCATGGTAAAGGGAAGTATCTTACCTTTACCGCTGGAAGGGTATTGTGGGGTCCCGCCACCGCAGCAGCCGTGGCTGAGAGCCATTCTGATGGGCCTGAACTCCCTCTATGGCGTTAGCGAGACCTGCGCTGGCGCCCCGAGTGATGCCCAAAAGGAGTTGGTAGTTGGGTTGGTGAGATTTCTGGATAGGATGTGGCATTGGACTGAACGTATTCCTCAGGATGGCTTCTCTCAGTTGTTTGATGTCAAAGGGGTCGACTATAGAGGGGAGGAAATCAAGCTGGCACGGGCATTCAACTGGACCTGCATTGCCAGTGCCCTCCCAAAGGAAGTGGGAACTCTTAATTTGGCTGATTTCTGTTCTGGGGGATGTCGTTACTATGTGGAGTCGTTTGAAGAGTTTCTGTTGCCCATGGATCAGCAGGTAATTGGACGAGCTCCCAGGGTCTTAGTGCATGAAGATGACTGGTTGGAAGTTTGTTCAGGGTTGATTGATTCTGGCATTTGTGGGATGGCCCCACTCAGTTCTCTTTTTCACCTTCATGGCCAACCTTTGCTGAACGGACTATTTGCCGTTTCGAAGAATGAGTTTGACGCTAATGGAGTGGAGCAGCATAGACTTATCATGAACATGGTGCCTGTGAACCGGCTTTGTCGGTCATTACGGGGAGACGTAGGTACTCTCCCCACCATTGCTGGGTTTAGTGCCTTTTATCTGGAGGATTCAGAGGTTGCAGTGATGTCCAGTGAGGACATTAAATGCTTTTACTACCTGTTCAAGATTCCGAAAGATTGGCAACGGTTCATGGGATTTGCACGACCTGTTCCACCTCAGTTGGTCCCCCCTCATCTTAGGCATGAGCCTTGTCACCTGGGCCCAAGTTCTACCCATGGGGTTTATCAACAGTGTTGGACTGGCCCAGCATATCCACCGCAACGTTATCAGGTGGACCCTGGACAAAGCTACGCCGGGAGAAGGCGGCGAGCGAGAGCTACGGCGAGACAGGCCGGCGCCTGTTCATGCCGACATGTTCAGAGTGTATCTCGATAACTGGGATCAGATTCGTAAAGTAGATAAGGCTTTGGTTTCGGAGGTTGAAGGTACCCCGTCCGTTGAACAGCTTGCTTTACGGCACCAGTATAGTGAATTGGAGTTACCTCGGCACCCACGGAAGTCAGTTGAAAGCTCCTGCAAAACTGAAGTTCAGGGAGCTCTCCTAGATGGGAGGTCAGGGGTGGCGTTTGCTAAGCCTGAGAAAGTGTTGAAGTATCTTGGCTTAGGATGGGAGCTGGTGAAAAGAGATCGGGCCTCAATGCGGGAACTGCAAGTTGTCGCGGGGGGCTTTGTATACATCACTATGTTCCGGCGGCCCCTGCTTTGTTGTCTCAATGAGATTTGGTCCCATATCGAAAGCCTGAAAGGCTATCCACCTGTGGTCAGGGTGGAGCTACCTGTTGGGGTGCGACGGGAAATCCTTAGATTCATGGCGTTGGTACCCCTAGCTCAGATGGATTTTAGGTTACCTATGACACAGCAAGTGACTGCTAGCGATGCTTCCTCCTCAGGGGGAGGGATTTGCTGTTCCACGGGGCTCACTGCATATGGACTAGCGGCTGAAGGTGCGCTTGTCCGTGGTGAGTTGCCGGAGCCCATGGATGTGGTGGAGGTACTGACCATTGGACTCTTTGACGGCATTGGAGCGTTGAGAGTCGCTGCTGACCTGTTGCACTTGCCTGTAGCTGGCCACATCAGCGTGGAGTGTGATCGCTATGCCAATCGTGTCTTAGAGGCTGGGTTTCCAGGAGCCACCTTTGTTGATCGGGTTCAGGATGTTACTGCTGAGTTGGTTCAGCAGTGGGCTTGTGAGTACTCCTCAGTGGGAGTTGTTCTCATTGGTGCTGGCCCTCCCTGCCAGGACGTTAGTAAACTCAATGTGGATCGCAAAGGGTCTCAGAGGGGACGGAGGAGCTCTCTGTACAAAGAAATACCCAGGGTCAAGCAGTTGGTAGAAGCTCGGTTCCCTTGGGCGCAAGTGCACATCTTTGTGGAAAGTGTGGCGTCCATGGACAAAGAGGACCGCTCAGCTATGTCTATGGATCTTGGACTCCTCCCTCAACGGGTGGACTCTGTTGGAATTTCTCTGGCACGGCGGCCGCGCTTGTACTGGATGACGTGGGAACTGGTGGCAGAAGCTGGCCTAGGTCTCACTGACTTTGTGGGCACAGAGTGGGAGAGACTACGAGAGGTTCTCCTAACAGGGGAGATTGATCAGAAAGAATTTTTGGAACCAGGGTGGATGGTACCCGCTGGACAGCGGCTGGCCACCTTTACCACCTCGCGCCCGTCCAGTGTCCCAGGACGACGGCCTGCAGGACTCTACACGTGTGATGACGCTACACTGGCTCGATGGCGGTCGGATCAACATCGGTATCCGCCATATCAATATAAGCCTGAATTCTGTGTGCACCATGGCTTCAAGGAATGCCGGGTAGCAAGCATCCAGGAAAGGGAGGTCATACTTGGGTTTCCTGTTGACTACACTGCTCAGTGTGTTGTTAAACAATATCGGCACACGGATTGGGCGTCAGACATTCGCAAGAGCCTCCTAGGGAATTCATGGTCCGTCCCGGTCGTGGTCTGTTTACTTAAGCAGTTGTTTGAGCGCCTGGGGATTGTCCGTTTTGCCACCATCCAGCAACTTCTGGACCGGCTTGCCCCTGGTGGGGGAGCTCATCTGCAGACGGTGCTACGACGTCCTCCATTGGCGCGGGCCTCTCCTCAGGTGTACAGGGAGACTACGCTGGCCCGGCGGCTGTCTGGGCTGGTGTCCATCAAAGGGGAGGACTTGTTGCTGCAAGCCTCCTCAGAGCAGCTAATGCGAACTCAGCGCCTTCGAGCCAGCATCCCCAGCAAGCTGTGGAAGTGGAAGACGGTCACAGGGTGGGCCTGGCAAGGCACACCTGAACATATAAATGTACTTGAAATGCGTGCCGTGTTGACCACGGTGAAATATTGGATTGTCAAACGAAAAATGTCTCATTGCAAAATCATTCACCTGACTGATAGCTTGGTGGTCTTACATGCGTTGAGTAGAGGGCGTAGCTCCAGCCGCAAGCTTCGCCGCACCATCATGCGCATCAGTGCCCTGCTGCTTACTGCCAACCTGCACCCAGTATGGACTTATGTGCATACTGGGCAAAACCCAGCTGACCGCCCTAGTCGGCGGGTCTTGCGGCGCAAATGGCAAAAAGTAAAAAGCATTTAGAAGGCAGGAATAAGCAGCAGCGGAAACAGGTGAGAAAGCAATTGGGAACTTTGAAAAGTTTGACGATCCAACCTCGCACTCGAGTACGTTATGACAAGGCAAAAAAGCGGTTTTATGACTTCCTGGATCACAACTCTTTACGACTGCCTCGGGAGCTGGCCTCCTTAGACGCGTTGTTGTGTGATTACCTTGAGTATTTATGGGCTTCAGGGGAGGGACGAGCATTGGCTTCAGACACGTTGGCATCCTTACAGGATACTAGTCCCAAGATTCGAGGGTCAAGCCCTGCTGCTTGGCGTCTTTTAAAAACATGGCATGTCAACGAAATTCCTTGTCGTGCCCCTCCTCTACCTGAAAAGGTTCTTCAAGCTCTTGTGGGATACTTTTTGTTTCACGACAACCCGGGCATGGCGCTGTCTTTGTTGTTAGGCTTTTATGCTATGCTCCGTACGGGCGAACTTTTGGGCATTCGTAATTGTGATGTTACTGTGGACGACAAAGGGCATTCTGCAGTGGTATCGTTAGGTTTCACCAAGGGAGGCAAACGTACAGGTGCAGCAGAGTCCGCCACTGTTTCAGTTTTGGAAGTTGTACGCCGTTTACGGCAGTGGAAAAGTCATACAGCTAGTAGCGCTAAGCTTACTCCCCCTCCTCATAAATGGAGGACTTTGTTTTCACAAGCTTTGGTTTCTATGGGTCTCGAAGAATGGGAGTTTCGACCGTACTCCCTCCGACGGGGAGGTGCAACCTTTTGGTTTGGGAAGCATGGGTCCCTGGACCGTATCCTCCTACAAGGGAGGTGGCTGGCTGCTAAAACAGCTCGGACTTATCTCAATGAAGGTCTAGCCGTTCTCACAGATATGAAAATTCCACCTAAGAGACTGGCTCCGTTTCACACCGTTTTTGTAAATGCACAGCGTACTGCTTTACCTCGATGGAGTTGAAATGCTTGAGCGTTCTCAGAGAGAAGTACTGGGGGACGTGGAGGGTGTTCCCTGTTCTTTTGTTTGATTTGCCAAATAGGGTTGAAATGCCCTTGTTTTCTTGAAATGAAAAGAAGTTCTCTGAAGGAATCAAGAAGTTCTCTGAAGGAATCAAGAAATTGATTACCTGAGCCCACTGGCCTCGGTCTGGCGAGTAAGGTGGGGGGTAAGGGTAACAGTCTTTCACTCCTCGGTCTGGCGGGGAGTGCAAACTGTTGAGACCCTGTTGTTTTATCTTTTTGAATTCAAACGATGCTAGAATGTTTTTTGTTTTGACAAATCTCGTCTTGCTGTGCGCAGAAAAATGGAATCATGTTAGTCTTTAGACATAGACATACTGCTTAGTGCCGAGTGACCCCAAGGAACCTCAAGCACTTTGTACTGGGACTTCTACCTCATTTGAATCATTCGCAGGCAAGCTGAAGTCTTGGACGGGTTTGCTTATTATTCTGGCGCACAAGTTGGACTCGGGATAAGAAAGTTGAAGCTTGAGTCATGTTGGTCTCTCCTTGTACGACATGTTGAGGAAATGTCCTGATACTGCAACAACTTGAGATTCTGGATTCTGTTGCAGCGTGGAGGTTTCAGCCCCATCTGGCGGCTATCAAGTGACCCAACCTCAGACTGGCAGATCACGACTGCGAGAGGAAGTGAACAACCATGTGTGCGTGTTGCCCATCTTTGATAGCTTGCTTTGGCTACACTGGTGAGGTCTTTGCGGTTCCTGCGAAGTTTTGAACCCATCCAGCCTGTTGCAGAGATGCTCAAGGACCCCAAAATCGCGTCCGGTTCTTCGCAACAAATCCTCCTGCAACTTGCTGTTCCACACCTTTCCAAAATGACCCCGCTCGTTAGCTTTGACAGTCGGATGGCCCCAGGATCCAAAGCAGTTCCTGTATCTCTGGAAGGAGTGCCAGACAGCGGATCCTGCGGGATACAAAATGGGCGGCTCTGAATCGCTGTGAATGACTGGACCTTGATGTGCATGAACTTTTAGAACTACAAGCTACACACCAACAGAATCCAACAGATTCAATTGATGGCAATAACTGGGTGCTGAACAAGCAATCTGTATTACTGTATCATGAGTGCGTTTTTCTCCTCCTTTCCAACTTTCTCACAGTTTCTTTCCGACAGTGGGATGTTCCACGTCCTTGGTATCCTGGATTGCTCTCAGGTCTTATCGAAAGCCTTCAAGCAGGTCGGCTACAAAATATCTATTCATTGGGCCATCAAATCACTCTCACCTTTTCATGTCCACAGCCGAAGCACCCCAAGCAGGCCTTTGTTGTAGTATGAGATCTTGACTTCCAGACAGGTCTGGTGAGCCGTCGTATTGTAGGTTTCTTGACTTTGAGACCACTCAAAAAGGAATCGGTTACACGACTCAGAAACAAAACCTTCTAACTACATCATTGGACTGCTTTCGCATGGAAGGTTACTAAGGTTACAGCGATTTATTTTGGTGAGACATTCTTTGAATATCTTTGAATGAGGTGGAGCATGACTTCTATGACACTTTGCTCCGACAAGCAGAGCCTCTTGGACCTGACTTACAGCAAAGAGCTACAGGTTCTATACTCTATACTATGTTTTTTTCCATATGGCAGTGAAGGCTGACCAGCAGCACTTTTTCTGAAGCCAAGCACATCCAACAAAAACTTGGCCAGGTTGCAGCGCAAGAGGGAAGCTTCAAAGTACGCAGCGATGGCTTGGGATAGACATGACGTTTGCATCTCCAAAGAGCTAGCAGACATGCTTTCCATTTCAGGGGTTGGTAACTGTCCCATTTTGGGAATATTGGACATCACCTTATAGTAGCCATTATAGACCATATACCTAATGGTTGGGTGATGTTCAATGGGGACATTTAATGACCCATGCATTTGCTCAGAAGACATAAGTTCCTTTGTTTTCGCTGCGTTGACCTCATCTTGCAGACCAAAGATGTGGTATACAATTTGTACATGATCATGATTGAGGAGAAGTGCAGTCTTCCATTCCAGTTTTGTCTGGCATGGCAGCGGCAGGTGCCATCATTGTGCGTTGAAGCACCGTCATTTTGATCAGCTCCTTGAAAGAAGAAACCTTGAAGCAGACATCGAGGAGATGATTGTGCGTTGGTTGTAGCCCTGCTGGTACTGTAGCCCTGCAAATTCAAGGTGGCGC
>Ga0126342_10001571_pt1:0-10000 | contig 32651 bp, 26 predicted proteins | sample Cyp1metagenome_FD_92528 | JGI IMG/M metagenome (GOLD analysis project Ga0126342, IMG submission 92528) | Coral microbial communities from Lord Howe Island, Old Settlement Bay, Australia - Cyphastrea 1 metagenome | ecosystem: Host-associated > Invertebrates > Cnidaria > Coral ...
AAGAATCCCACCCTCTGGATGGTTGAAAGGAAATGGCCACAGGTAAATGTGGCAGATCTGATTGAAACTGACATGCGAAAGCAAAATGCTAAATGACATGAGTGCATGGAGTGCATTCGACACGTATAGCTATATCATGCAACTTGCAACTAGTTTTTTTTCCCAGTGTTTAATAGGGGTATTTTTAAAACTCTTATAATGTGTATGAAAACCGTTCAAACGGGTCCATAGCCATACCCAACAAACATGGAAGATCCTAATAAACTAGACGGAGTATTTGCCACCAAAATTGGTGCGAAATGTGGGCATCACCGGAAACCATGGGCATGTTAATTGGTGGGACCCTTCATTGCACGCAATGAATCACTGGCCTGGGGATACCCATGTCATTATCGTTCCAATCACCGCTTGACTTAGGCATGGCAACCTCCAATGGGGCGCAACTGTTGGTGAAATCCAGATCCTTCATTGACAGTAAGGGAATATCGAATCATGTAGAATTGGCGATGGACCAAAACCGTTTGTAGATTAGTATACCATATTTTAGGGGTATGAACATCCATTTACTAGCTATTTTGCTGTTCACCAGGGTTCTAAGGTTTTTGACACATAACCAATTCTGAAAATTCGGATCTATGGATATCCATGGTAAGAGGATGAAAAAACCACAGCCATCACTGGCACATTGGACTTCAATTGGACCATCCTGGAATCTTTTCATTCCAATCATACGTGTGGCATGGTATTTCCCACAAAATCACCTCTCCAAACGTCAAATGAACCATTCAGTTTGAGGGGTTAATAATATTGACCCACAGACACCTTGGATTAGTCCTCAAAAAAGCAGTTTGTATTTCAGCCAATGAAGTAAGTGATGATGTATCCTAAATTGTCTTATATTATCCCGTGTTATCCCATGTTACTTGTATCCCATGTTGTCCCATATTATCCCATATTGCACCCATATCTAAAATATTTAAACCACTACGCATGATCACTAAAAATGGCGAGCTACCCATAGATTATACCGCTCTCTTTGTGGACTTAAGCCTTTGTGGACTTAAGTCCGGTGAGCCACACAAAGTATATAGGTAATCTTCCCATATTTTTTACAGGCGGTGGTGACATTTTTGCACCAAAAGTCTGGTAAATCTCTGGTAAACTAACATAGCTATTGAACATGGCCATTTATATTGGATTTACCCATTAAAAATAGTGATTTTCCATAGTTATGTTAGTTTACCAGAGGGTAAATCTCTATATTTGAGAAGATGCAAGAGCAGTAAAAGTACCCCAAATCGTTGCCCACTGGGAAGATTGATTTGCTGGGCTTCCCAGATGTTGTCTCCCAGTTGTCGCCACCAAAGGTCTTTGCGTGCGCAGATGATGCCTGGGTCAGCGCATCCACTGGAGAAGCGATTCCAGAGGAGGGGCACACCTGTGTCAGCTGCGGTGTTCAGCTTTCCTCTATATGGGTATGGATCAATACCTATTAATACCATTTTTAGTGGGTTATTCACATCCATAAATCCCAGCTATTTTGATGTGAACTACAGGGGTACTATTGGTTTTGACCCATCCCCATATAACTGATTTATAAACATAAAATCTATGCAACAAGTGGAATTCGATGGAATGCTGATGTAGTTCATGATGGTCGATTGCTTTGTTCTCTGTGGTTATATCGCTGTACATGAAACCGCGGTGTTTTTCTCAGTTTGTTGACATGTGTCCATAAGATGCTGTTTCATGTGTCCTGGTTCAATCACTCGTTATTATCCCTCAGGGTTGCAAAAACTGGTCGTGGCTCATTCAGCTTATCTCTCAGGAATACATTTTTACCTCCCCAGCCTGCAAGAACTGGGTAACAACTGGATCTCCACCTTGTTCCCAACAGTCACAAAAGACCGGAGATGCAGAGGAAAGGCCTTTGGGCTGGTATTTTCTTATGCCATTTCCATGTGGTGGATTAATTCGCAAGCAAACAGCTGGCGGAGAGGCCACAATGTACTGTATACAAAGCCAAGTTGGGCCATGGCTGTGATGCTATGAGCACCTTAGGGCTCTTGAGTGTCAGCTTTAGTTGTAGCCTTAGATTTAGAATGATTTAGAAATTTAGACCATTTAGATCCCATTCACGCAAACTGGAACATGGCAAAAACAAACAAATACTACTTGACACATAGACAAATAGGCACATATTTCTCCAACCCTTCAGACGCCCTTGTGGCCCAATGGATGCAGCCGAGTGGTTTCATGCAGCCATGGGTGCAGGTGCTGCCATGGGAACCAGCGGGGTCCTGTGGTTTCTAAGATGGTACTACCACCGACCATCAAATAGGAGGTTTCATTGTTGGAGACACGTTCGAATTGGTAGCTACGTGGCTAACATGATTTAAACTTTGGTCTCCAAAGATCAGCGAAGTGGCCAACTGATTACTGTAAATTATGCTTTCGATTCTGCAAAGATGACAAACATGTGCATGCGTTGAAGGGTCAATCTGGCTAACACCTGCTAAAGCCCTGCCCGCTGCTTCAGGTCAATTAATAGAAGAGTTTGTCAATGCTGGACTTCGCCAACGAATTTGTTGATACCACTAGTGATTGAATACCACCATATATAACCACTATTTATTTGTTGAGCGTTGGCTCCTAACCCTCTAAGTTGTGGTTATGAAAATAGCAGACCTTTTTTTCCCCAGTTTTCCCACTGAGGTCTCCTTGAGGTGACATCACGCACTTTCTTGGATGAGAGAAGTTCACAGATTTCCATGAGCCGAAAACGCAAGTTGGTTGGGTTGCCAGCCCCTAAATTGCTTATCTATCCATTGGTTATTTGTTATTGGTGAAATGGAAGTGTTTTTAAAGTGCTTGTTAATAAGCAATTTGTGAAATTTCCATTGTATCTATCCATTTCTATCCCAAAAACCAATGGTAAAACAACACTTCTTCCCATCTCGGAGATCCTCGGAGTAATTTGGGGTCTACATCAGGCGATCGCTGTGCTGATTCTGAGTCAAGGCCGACCACTGATGCCTGAGATTTTGGTTCAGAAAGGGAACCAGTGACGAACAAATCCGCACTTTGAGTGGTTGAAATATGATGAACATTCATGAAATAGATTGAACTATGATACCCTCTGGTAAATTAACATAGCTATTGAAAATGGCCATTTATAGTGGAATTTACCCATTAAAAATGGTGATTTTCAATAGCTATTTTGACATAACCAGAGGGTAACCTGTCCAGATCTTTCTTTGCGAAGCTTTTCCGTTTTTCTTCTGTGACCTAAAACGTGAGGATTCGCATCCTGGTCAAAACCATGGTCAAAGTCATGAAGATAGGACAAGATGAGTATGTTACCCTCTGGTAAACTAACATAGCGAACTGGAAAATCACCATTTTTCATGGGAAAATCCACTATTTCTATCACCATTTTCAATAGCAAACTGTTGAATTACCGGAGGGTAACCATTGTTAACCGGGATTGCAAAACAGCCCAAGGGTGAACAACACTTCAATTCTCCCAGTTAAAAATGCCGGCGTTTTTCTGATGCGGAAACTTTGGAGGTTTTACTCACATGCATCTTCCTGAAATCTATTGGATCTGCTGATTTTAAAATCTCGTACTTCATATGTAGTGGAATGGGAATGTTGGTATATTGTTTAAATTGAATGCAATAAACACCAATCACAGATAATACATGATAATACCACTATTTTGAACCAGAACTAACCCAAAAAATGTATAATTACATTCTATTTTGTTATATTGTTTCTGTTGTCTGCGCCTTTTTTTTGGGGCCAGTTTCACTTCAGGGTGGTGGGCCCCGTGGGCGCTGGCCTTTCACGTTTGGCCCTACCAAGGCGGATTCAACCTGGAAAATGTGGGATTTACCATGGATTTACCATGCAATATTGCTCATCTTTTTGGGATTTACCAGTCATATCTAGTCACTTCGTCCTTTGCCGACGTCTTGTCGCCCATGTATCACGGTGAAACCTCAGAGGTGGAGTTTCTGGTGAAGATCCTAAGAATATCTCAATTAAATCACCGAAAAATCTTTGTAGGACAGCACTAAGAACCACCATTATGAACAATGCTTTGAACCCAATTGTATAATTGATATACCCAGCGAAACTATTCATATATATATATTATATATAATAAAGAATATATATATATAATATATATATATATGTATAGTTTTCCAAATAGCTCAGTTATATGAAATTGGGTGTATGTACAATATACATATACATATACGTATATATATATATATATACACCTGTAATATTGTAGAGCTTCGCACACCGGCAAAGCCACAAATATCATGAGGGTTGCCTGTCCCCGCTGCTGTTGTTGTTGCTGTTCTTGTTGCTGCTGTTGTTGCCGATGTTGCTGTTGCTGTTGCTGTTGTTGTTGTTGTTGTTTTTGTTGTTGTTGGTTTGCTGATGTTTTTTTTGGTTTGTTGTTGTTGTTGTTGTTGTTTTTTTTTGGTTTGTTTGTTTGTTTTTTGTTTTTTGTTTTTTGTTTTTGTTTTTGTTGTTGTTGTTGTTCTTGTTGTTGTTGTTGTTGTCGCTGTTGTCATTGTTGTTGTCGTTGTCGCGCGCGCCAAGAACAATGTGTTGGAAGTCTGCTGTTAGCGGGCATGATGTGGTATTCTAAAGACACCGAGGCTTTGGACCATCAACACACCTATTTTTTTACATTGCGTTTTTTGATTCGCAGACACCCCAAGAATCGTCGTAACGTCGAAAAAAGGTGGTGTTTGCATTGGTTCCTTGCTTCGGAACAAAAACGTTGTAAATGCGGATGGTTTTGAAGCACGGGAAGGCAAAAACCATTGTATTAAGTATGGGAAAAACATCATCTAATACCATCCTGGTCTTGGAAATAGTTTTCTATTTTTTCCACATGTAATGTAATGTAATGTAATGTAATGTAATGTAATGTTGTAATGTAATGTAATGTAACGTAATGTAATGTATGTATATGTATGTATGTAAATAGGTAAAAACATGCACATACACACATACATATTTATATACATTCAAAAAGGTAAACTTTGTTGAGCGTTTGTTGACTCGGCATTTTGCATTTTGTTAAAATAGGCTAGGTACACGGCTCTGCTTTGATATGGCCAGGCTTGTGAAAGAGAAGAGCAAGGCCTCAACCTCGTGATGGTCGACATGTTACTTGATGCTGCTTCCTATTCTTTGTCATTTTCTGCTTCTAGCCAAAGGCTAGTTTTTGCCCTTCTGGACGGCCACCCTGACTTCTTCTTGTGTCTGCTTTCCAGCCCTTGCCGCTTCCCACTTTCTGCTGGTAGCAAACAACCAGTTATTCTTCCAAACGTGAGCCAGTTGCTCTTGCCTCTTGTCATCTCTTGCCTTCTTGTTCTTTCTCTTCTTGTTCTTGACTGCTTGTAATTGCTTCTCTGACACGCTCACCCTGCTGCAGGCAGGGGTTTGGAGGCAGTGGCCGGCGGATTTGTTTGCTCATATATATATATATATACATATGGCAACAGGCTGCCCTGTGATCTACCTATATCGTTTTTTGAAAAAATGATTTTGTTTTTTTACTAGATACCATATAGTTCAATACTTTTGAATGAACATAATTTTTGAAATGATTCAGAGCTTAACATATAACATTTCTAAATATTACAAAATTATTAAACATATACAAAATATTGAACATATTCAACATATTGCAAATATTCCAAATATCTGAGGTATTTTTAGTTTTTTTTTAATATGTCAAATTGTTCATTTTTCCAAATACTTCAAATATTCCAAAAATTTCACATATTCCAAATATTCCAAATATCTCAAATATTTCAGATACTTCTCAATTCTTTCAAATATTTCTCACATATTTCATACTTTCATACATTCCAAAAAGTGTGGAAAGGACACATGGCCAGGAAAAAGCCCAGAAACTACGTGTAGACTGGACGACACTTCGGGACACCCGTGTGTCAAAGGCATCAGACTGGGTCTCGCAATTGTCGAGCACTGAAGTGAAAGCAGAGATTTTGGATCGCCAGCTTCTCTACTCTTGTCAGGTGTGTCACCTGCTCCCTGCGCGTGCAGCCAGCTGGTATTTGCTGGAGTCGCCTCACACCAGCCGCCACAGCTGGGTTTGCGCCCGCTGTGGCCACAAATGGGGCGGGTGTGCCAGCCAGCGGAAAGGGTGCATGTGGCCAGCAAGTTGAAGTCCGGAGAGCCATCGGCTGAGGACATTCTGGCAGTCATTGGAGAGCTGGGAGGAGGGTCAGAAACACGGATGAAAGCTTACTCGGCCATGTTCCAGCAGAAGGCCACGTCTGACTACCAGGAGCGCTTTCACGCTTCCAAGCTGCTTTGTGAGCATGAAGCTTTGTCTCTGCGAGGGCCAGGGCAAATGTTTCAGGCTTTGGAAGTGCCTCCCAAGCTCCCCCGAATTGATCTCGCAGCTCTGCAACAGATCATCCATCTTGCTGCGTCCACTTTGGACTTGGAAGTGGTCCGCCAGCAGAAGATGTGGGCAAAGAGAAGAAGAGGGCCTTGAACGCATTGGTCCATGATAGCAGTGCTGAGTGCTGCGCTGAAGCGCTTCAACGGTAAAGAAGGCTGATACCAGTTCAAATTTCAGCAGATGCATGGCGCTAAGATGATCCTGAAGGGAGCCTCTCCCGGGTGAATCTTTGTCGTGTGACAATTTCAAGCTTCAACTTACCCTGAATAAATCTTTGTCCTTGAATGATTTTCCTCACATAGCCCATTCTAGCATGAATAAAAGTCAGATGGCTGTGGTCAGAGATTTTGGGAAAGGCTTTCGAGGCCACTGGGCTCTTTGAAGTTTGGCACTGCTGTGCCAAAGGGGAGCCTCAACTCTCCGCCTAAGGCCTGAGCAAGAAAAAAATCATTCGTCTGCTTTGCATTTGAAACGAATTGCTTTGCAATGCACTAGCGCCAATGCTTAAGAACAATTCTTCTCCATTCAGCGTTGCCTGTCTAGGCTAGCTGCGTTCACCACAGCAGCCCTCTTCAGGCTAGGCAGCTTGTGTCAGCAAATGTTGGCTGAAGGTATGTCCACTTGCTTGTGTGACCAACTTATTACCACATCAATCCATGCAACTGCCAGTGCCAGGCCCGCAAAAACGGCCATCTCCAGGCTGGGCAGTTGGTGTCAGACAATGGTGGTTGAAGGTATTTCCAATCGCGCGTGCAAACAATGTCTTGTAGTATCAATCCGATGCATTCCAGCATGTCCATGGTAGATCACAGAGGTGCCTCTTGGCATATATATATACATACATGCAGTGGATAACCAGAACCCAGATATACACACACACATAGAATATATATATATATATACACACATAGAATATATATATATATATATATGTATGTATGTATGTACGTATGTATGTACGTATGTATGTTTGTATGTATGTATGTATGTATGTATGTATGTTTATGCATACACATACAGTACACAACTCAAATTTTCAAGTAGATATGCCCACTTTGTCTTGGATATACCCCAAGTCTTACATGGGATTTACATCCCCTGGGTCTCCCATTGTGCGCCTTGGCCAGGCCCCGACAACGGCGTTGCACGCCTCGCCGATGCGGACGCGCGGCTGCTGCACCTGGTGCGCCATGGCCAGGCGACGCACAACGTGGCCCTGGCGAAGGGCGAGGTTCCCAAAGAGGAATCGAGGCGCCTACCGTGGGACGACCTGCTGGGCAAAGCCACTGATATGTGATGTTGGAAAATATACCCTCTGGAAATTTGTTACATAGCTATTGACAATGGCTATTTATAGTGGATTTACCCATAAAAAATGGTGATTTTTCATAGTTATGTTAGTTGACCAGAGGGTACATATCATGACAGTTTATACTTATCTAAAAACTATAATGACTTTGAAATATTGCAAGATATACAGCCAAAATCGCACAAATGGATGTAGATATAGATATGGATGCAGATATAGATACAGGCTATAGATATAGGCAAACGAAGAAATGAATAAACACAAACATCAATAAGTAAATATGACTAATATGACGTGAAATTTCTATAGTTTCTATATATGATCTTATATTCTGTTGTGTATGTCGTTGGGTGTGTCTGGGTCTAAAATGGCTCTATGGACCCACAAAATTCCAGATTTTCAGAAATCCCTTTGCTCGTTCATATTTTTACGCCCCCCAGTAAACCATGGTGGGTGCAATGGATAAATCACATATGGGGCTGTTTACGGGGGTTTCATTTGTTGGGCGGATGGGATCACACAGGTTTTCTCAAGGAATACCCTCTGGTAAACATACAGAAAACTATGGAAAATCACCAATTTTAATAGGTAATAAATCCACTATTTCAATGGCCATTTTCAATAGCAAACTGTTAGTTTACCAGAGGGTATGATCTAAATAGTTTCAGGGTGAGTTCTCCAGTTTTCTATATTATTGACATTCGGGGAGATGAACCAACAATCATTGGCTAAGGCTAAATCACCCAAGTTTCCCCCAATACCGGATGGCATGAAACCGTCACAACTGTTGGGTGAACCATGATGAACCAATACTATTTGGAATCATTAGGCATGATATATATATATATATACATATAGATGTGTATATATATATATATATACTGCATTATATATATAAATATGATTTAACTCTTCCTTGATCAACAACAATTTCCCCAAGAATACCTGTGGTGTTTGGAGTTTTCCCCAGTCGTCTTCGGCACCGCCGAATGCCTAGGCTGACGGAGCGCGGGCGAGAGCAAGCGAAGCGTTTGTCCTGGCAGCCAGTCGAGCCGGAGGTCGAAGGGATGGGATTTCACCACAAAATATGGTGATTTTTTGAGGGAAAATTGCATGGACACTTATTACTGGTTGGTGGCTTGGAACATGAATTTATATGATTTTTTGACTTTCCATATAATGGGAATAATACTCCCAACTGACTTTCATATTTTTCAGAGGGGTTGAAACCACCAACCACTTATTTTGGTTCTTACTAGCATAATTACGGTTTATGGCTACTACTATCGTTTATCATTATCATTATCTCTTGGAATTGATGTGCATAAACGCATATATATATACATGGGTGTAGAACCAATTTGAATTGGTCCAAAAATGGTGGATACCCAATTTATGGCAATTTTGAGAGGGAAAATGAGGATGAACCATTGGAGTTTGAGGTGCCCTATGCCAATGCAGTGCGCTGCATGAAACCAGAAGGAGACCTTCAGCAAAGGTTTGAAGTTTCAAAAAAATGACGCTTGACGAATTTGATTTCCCATCCAATATGGTGAGCACAGTGCTTTGGAAAATTTTGCCCAGTTGCTTGCAGATCATCCAGGGTTTGCTGAGGTTTCTTAGGTAATGATAGCCCCTCTATTACACACTTGGAGACTGGTAGAAATTAAATACCAAAAGAGTAGAACATGTCCATTTTCGACGGGAATATCGAAAACCCACTGAGTTTCCATAAATTTTCCATGGTTTTCCCATGCCAGGTTAGATTGCAAGAGGGTGCCAGTCAAGGAACATACATACATATGTATATATATATATACATAGCTAACTTCAATATATATGAACCAACAAACACTGGCATTTGAGTCAAGTCTTTGCACCACCAATATGATGCAAAAAAAAGGTAAATCTTACTAAAATTTCAAAATTAGTGGTGCATTCAACCTTTTCTATTTTGTCCCAGGTTACTATACTGCTTTAAGTTTCCCATTCACTGCCCCAATGTGGATGGTTTACACCATTATTGGCAAGTTTATTTCTTTATTTCGTGTTGGTTGTTGCTTGTAAATCCCCGCGAAGATATAGTCATCCTGGGCATTATGAGAGTTCAATATTCTTCGAATTTAAGTTCGGATTTTTTGAAATCTCTATATTCTATCTACTTTGGGATGACCGTCTGGGCTTTGCTGATGAGGATTTTTATTTTCCCAATAGGAAATCTACTA
>Ga0126342_10001571_pt1:15000-32651 | contig 32651 bp, 26 predicted proteins | sample Cyp1metagenome_FD_92528 | JGI IMG/M metagenome (GOLD analysis project Ga0126342, IMG submission 92528) | Coral microbial communities from Lord Howe Island, Old Settlement Bay, Australia - Cyphastrea 1 metagenome | ecosystem: Host-associated > Invertebrates > Cnidaria > Coral ...
CGGCAGCAGTTTGCAACATTAGGGTTGAACCAGGAAAACATGACCAAACAATTTGTGGCGGTTTCGGGAACCGTTTTTTTTTTGACCCACCCATCCCCAGAAATTTTGTGGATCGCGATTTGACATGATTTGACCATCCTTGGGGGACTGAACAGTGGGTTTTCACCATTTTCCTCATAGCCAGGGGACGAAAACGTGCACGGATAAGAAAGGCTCTCAGATTAAAATGAAAATCACAAGTAAATCATTGACCCGCAGCATGTACTCCAATGTTCACTCTTCGTGCCGTCATGGTTGTTTGCTAGACCTCCAACATCCGCATGTATATGTTTTGTTTAATTCATTGGTTGATTGAATTCCCTATGCTCAATTCCACTTTCGCTAGCAGCAGCAAACTCCGGATTGTTGGTTTGCAGCACTAAATTTTTGTCTGATGAAATCACCACTTTAGTTACTTTAGTTTGTTAAATTGCCAGCCATGTTGTCAAATCACCTTAAATTCCCATGTTTGATCAGATCTCCCTCTTTTGTTGGTAATTTCCAATGTTGATCAGATCTCCCTCTGTTATTGGTCATATCCGAATATCCCAATTCCTATGCTGAAACTTGCCATCATCTCCGGCTTCGTTGTCACTGGGCGACATCGACCCGAGGCGGATCTTTGGGGATGACTCCCTACGCTCCACCAAAGAGTTTGCGGTACCTCGGGTGCAAATGTTACGGGATGTGGCTCCTGTAACAAAAACATACAACAACAAGAGGGCATGGCCGAAATTGGTCATTTTAGACTGTCCCATCAAGAAACCATGATTTCACTTCAGAACATCTATAGATGTTCTGGAGTGAAATCATGTTCCAAATGCTTCGTTTTTCCTGCGCTGAGGTGACGACGCATTCGGGCTTCCTATTTCTCTTGTTCAACTATGGCCAGGTTCCGTGCCATGGCTAGGGTGGTCCTACAAACTTGGGTGACCAAAGGATAAAACTTCAATCTGGCCGGTAATATGCTGTCTTAACCGAAGTTGACGCAACCACCTCGGTGCTTAAATCATCTTAAATCCCATTTTTCATGGCTGACATTCATTTTTTGTCTTGGTTAAATATCATTTTTCCTGCCTAACTCCCACATTCTTTCTTGGGTAAGCACTTCTTACTTTTCATCTCGAAAAGTAATTTACCCTTCTTTTGAGTTGGTAGGAGTTGACTTATCTGTATCTTTTGGGATACAGGGTTGTTAGCTCGGTGGCTAGCAAGGCTCAGTGCTGTGCCCAGCCAGGCGCCTCTGGAAAGCCTGCGGCCGCGTGGCAGCTTCCGAGGAAGCGCCAGGGTGGGCGCGGGCGCTGATCCGCAACTTGGTGCAGTGATTTACCATCAGTTTCAGTTGTTTTAACTTGTTTTAACTATCCAATGGTGGATACCCTCTGGTAAACCTACAAAAAACGATTGAACATCACCACTTTGAATAGGTAGTCATCATAACTGGGCCCATTTTCCATAGCTATGTAACAAATTTCCAGAGGGTATCAGTAGTTTATCATGGGGATCGATGGAATATAAACCACATTATCCTCGCGTCGTGACGTTGCTGGAATGATGCTTCGATCCTGGGGAATCATCCCCAAATGGCTGAAGAAGTCTCAGCTAATTACTATTACCATCTGGTAAACTAACATAACTATGGAACATCACCATTTTCAATGGGAAAATCCACTATAAATGGCAATTTTCAATAGCTATGTTAAATTACCAGAGGGTATATATTCCAGCCAGATGAAAATGCAATGCGATTTTTGGGGGTCTAGTACTGGGGTCTAGCCCATTTTCAGACCCAGATGGGGACAACCAAATTTCACCGACCCCAACAAGCACCCATTTGTATGGCTGTAAGCAACAAAAATAGGATGGAACCACACATAATTCGGATATGGGATAGAATTGCAGTGAAGGGAGTGAGTTATCTGCTTAGGGACTGGGTTAAAAACCGTGAATGCAGTATCCAGTTGCAAGATGTTCCAAGAAGACACTAGGCACAAGCCATTTGTTTACTAGTCAAGTAATTCCACAACCCATCTAAGTAGAAATGGTGAATTGGGGATCTAACACTAAATATTGATAGGATTTGAGCATAGGATTTGACCCTCAATAGAAAATAGGGATAATTTTGGCTTATAATGTAAATGACGCAGGATAATTTTGGCTTATAATGTAAATGACACGGGATAATTTTAGCTTTTTAATGTAAATGGCTCAAAAGCATCTGCCAACAGAACTCAGCACTCGTGCTTTCTGGTGTGGTCCCAAAATGTTCGCTTAAAGGTCCCAGTTTCAAGAGCCAAATCATCGACGAATGGGTCTGAAACACCGGGTTGTGCTGTACATACCCCCCACCTAATAGTCATATTTTGGTAGAAAAACTGGTGATTAGCCATTAATGATATTGGATCTTTGGGAGCTTTCCCCTAAAGTTTCAGGGACACCCATTCCCAAGCGCAACCGAGGATCGTGACGTTCGCCTTTCGGCTGCATCTGGCTGACTGGTGGTTCCATAGATTTCTTGGATGCGCATCCGATTGAGGATGCGTGGTTTATAACCCATATTACACATATATTATATTACATAGCTCGGGATATCCCATATATAACTGGGGTATTTCATATTACTAAGGTTATATATATATATATATATATATATATACCTACTTCTACTAAATGGAAGTGCAGTCCAAGTTGGGATTTGGCAAATAACTAAAAATTGACGTAATTCCAAATGATTCACAAAATCATCACCTGATAATTCGAAACAATTCCCAAAGTGGCAACATGTTTCTAATTTGAGAATTATCACGATTTGCCAGAAGGTGAAGCTAGATGACCACCAGGTAGGGGCTGTTTTTTTCTGCAGGATTCGGAAATTGGGTAGTGCAAGGCGAATGGAAGGCCAGTGAAGTAGTAAAATGCTGCCATAATGGAATAACCATCATAAATCCAGCATAGGAAGTTGGGGGTTCACCATAGTAGCCCTTGAAACTTGGGATATCCCCAGTCACATGGTAAGTTGCTTCGCTCCCTCGTCCCAGGCTGGAGACGACACCGAAGAACTGCGGCAGTGGTGGGCGCCGGGTGAAATGCGCGCGGTGCTTCTCCGAAAAAGATCGGCTGTCGGATGATCCGCGGGCGATATTGACTGGAGAATCCTGTATAAAGTGAGGCTTTAATGGGAAAACAACCATCAATCGGGAGTTCTTCCATTGCCATAGGTACTAGAGGGTAATGTTGACCCTCAATGTACTGATCAGGGGGTACCAATGTTGATAGTATTTTTTCACTCTGGGACTAACTTCCCCTGGAATTCACCAAGAAAGTGTATGAATCCGGGGTTGACATCACCCAGTTGTTTGATGGGAAAATCGTTTGTAAGTCATCTATAAAGGGGGGGATGATGGGCATGGTCAGGATGCCCCAAAATCATGGTGATATCTAACGGATTTGAGATGATTGGACGATGTGCATGCCAGCCACGACACCCCATCAACATGGAACCCAATCGTTGGGCCCTATCCAGTAGTTTTTCATCATGTGTGGGCAGGTTTCATCTTTGGGAATGAAGATGTGTGAAGCAGGAGAATAGCCCTGGTATTTGGGGGCTTCCAATTTTGGGACCCATTTTTTCGTTGGGCACAAACCACAACTAGTAACTAGCAACATGTTCCGAAACGCCATTTGCGACTCCTGGGATACACAAAGCCAGTTTCAGGGATCTCCAGTCAGAACCCGGCTGTCCAAACTAGAATTTCCAAAGATGATTGGTGTTGGTCGTTGGTTTAGCAGCTATTTTGTGTTTCCATCCGCATTCAGCATAACCGTCACATGGTTGCGAGCTGATTCTCGAGTGTATCCTCATTATTCTTCAGTAAAAATACCCTGATAATGTTGGTTGAGTCGCCAATTATAGACCATTTATCAATAGATATGTATAGATGGTTGTTTTGTTGATGATGATGATGATGGCTGGCAAGAAAATCCCATGTCAACCCCGTTCATATCCCATGAACAATCCCAATTGTCAATGGTTAAACCCAACGCTTGCACCGTTTTTTCGTGGTTAAATCCTGCCCAATTCCATATTTTTCAAAGTTAACAACCATTTATAAACATTGGGGACATTAGTCATCGAAAAAGGTCACAAAATTGGATTAACAACTATATTGAAGAGGGATTCTTCCCATGACTTACCATTTAATGTTGGTTTGATCACCATGTAAAATGAATTTACAGATGGTTGTTCCAACTTTGCCGCATTGTTTGCGTAAATTTCAACCTTCCCATATTTTTCAATGTCAACAACCATAAAATGACCATAAAATCACCGTAACTTTCCATAAAAAATCATCAATATAAGGATTCTCTCCACAACTTACCATGAAAACTCACCTCTATTTATGCTCCATGATGCTGGATTATCAAAACCAACATTTGCCCAAAAGTCCAAACTCACCCAGTTTTGTAGGCTTTTTATATACCAGCACCGTGGTTCACATCTGGGACCTCTATGGGATGTTTGGATTCGTTGAATCCTCCAGGACGTGTCGCTTAACCCGCCGCTGGTGCGAGTTGGGACCCTGATGACCTGGCTGAGCGATGGTAGATTGGTAGATATAACATGATATAACGACTTTTTGTTCATGGGGTTTATTAAACCAACAAACATAACTGCCTGGGGGGGCCCATACTGTGTATATGTACATGCAAAAGTCTTTGTGGATGTGGATGTAAGTGTATTTGTATATATGTATATGTAGAACCATATGTAGATGTAGATGTTTGTTATATTCAGCAAACAGTCTCTGAATCTGACACGGATTTCAACAAAAAAAACATCAAACACATGCGACGTGTTTTTTCTGCTGGAAACGATCACCGCGTCTGTTTCTCTAAGAAAACATGTTCTTCAAAAATCCACTTGTTTTTGGTGATTTCTTGACCATTTGTTATGGGTGAGACAGTGCTCAATTAAACCCCACGACTATTTTCATTCCAATCTCACCAAGCTGTTGTTGATTAGCATAGAAAACGAGCTGAGTTGCGACAAACATCCGCCATCATCCGCCTCAGGTGGGCCCGGACCATGGTTTGCTGGTGACGCCGCAAGGCACGAATTCCCGGAACGATGTTTTTTCCGGTGCACCGTGCACCATGGGCAGATGAGACATGATTGTTGTATCATTTGAGAATACCCTCTGGTAATTTGTTACATAGCTATTGAAAATGGCCATAGAAATAGTGGATTTTCCCATTTAAGATGGTGATTTTCCAGTTCGCTATGTTAGTTTACCAGAGGGTAATATCATTGTAAATATGTTGTTGATGTGATTTAGCATCAACATGGATTGTTGTATCCGAGATTTCATGGGGAGATTTATAGGTTTTGTTCTGGGTAAATCTTGGGCAAGGGCAATTCAATAGGTTTACCTTTTGCCGTAAAGAGGGGCATATACTGTCGTGCTCAAAAAGGAAGCTCATGGTTGGTAATGTCAACCCTAGATTAGCAAACCCTGGTTGATTAAACATTGGGCGTTCCCCAGATTTCATTTGCTGAACAATAAATTACTGTATGCTACTCCCAGTTTCCAACCAGCCATGGGATGCTTAGACATGGGGGTTGGCATTCTCTATAGCACCCCCCAAATGGGTAGAGAATAGGTGCAGGGGAACCTCATCTATAACAGCCTGGAAAAATGATTCTGTATTCTTTCAAAATGTTTTTTGGAACCCCTATAGCGTGAAGAAATCTGTTTAAATCAGTCTTGACCTACCATTTACCCAGCTTGACTCCATCTGCCCGATGAGGTCCCACGGTGGTGCGTGCCGATGTCTTGCCAAAGCAGCCGGAAGTCCAAATACGTGTGGAATGCGGCGGGGGATGGGTGGGGGACCATCAAGAATGGGGGTTTAACATGGTTAAAATGTGATCTTAGATTAACATGGTTTAACATGGTTTAACAATGTTTAACATGGTTTAACATGGTTTAACATGGTTTAACCCCCAAACAGATCGAACAGTTCTTCCATATTTTAGGAGGATTCTGGAGGAGTTGCAGATTGTTCAATCTTTTTGGGGATTGATGATGCGAAAATTGTTCAGCCAGAAAATTCATGGTGGAACCACTTTAAAAAAAGTTTTATAAACGTAGAAATATGGGTATGGCTTGACGTTCAGGTACTAAGTTACACACACAATTGCTCAGTTGTTGTATTCCAACTGGTCAACATTACATCTTTTCCAATTCGAGAGCTAACACACATCCTTTGACACTGGGATCTCACGTTTCCTCGGTGGTCAAATGCTGCCACCAGCTGGAGTATAGCCAAGAACACTGGAGTTTTATTTCGAAGGATAGGATGCAATCGACCCGGATGCAACGAAAGCTATCATTGCTGAAAGCTCCACTTTATCGGCCACATCCAGATTCTTGTTCTGAAATGTCCACACATTCAGCATTTGGTGGTGCATGCAAAGTTATGGTTGTATCATGTTATATCATGTTCTATCCATCTCCCCCAATAGCTATTTGGAAATATTTGGAGATAATATCTATAATCGTCATACATCTATGCATATATACTATACATTACTATACTATATCCCCAACAGATCACTATCATATAATTATTCCCACTATCTCCAAATATGGAAAAACAATCCCATGATATCCACATTTTGTTGATCTCCAAGGCCTGCTCTACGCACGGCGATGCAAGTTGCAGAGGCACTCAGGGCTCCACGTGCCCCAAGTGCACCCTGCCACTTGGAAGCAAAAAGAGATTTTGAAGCATCGAAAAGTCTAGGTAAATGGGCTTTGTTTGGGTTCATGAAGTTTAACCCATTGAAGTTTAATTGGATGGTTCTGTCGTGGCAAACTGTGTCCTGTGTTGGCTTTTGGGTTCCCCTTGGACAATCCACTGATGGTTATCCCTGAAGCATGATGAATCTTGCTTTTAGAATTTCCTGTGAGTGAAACATCACTTGAAATGGTGGTTAGATATTAGGCTGGTGTTCATAGGTCACCAGACATCCATATTTTATCATATTTTTGCCCTCCTCAAGATGCTTTCCTGTTAGTTTGTTTCATGAAACCAAGCGATCTTCATGGGTCTTGCGCACGTAGGTCCAGCATTTGTCTGAATTTGTCTGAAATATTGCAAAAATTAGGGGAGAAAACAATTCCATCCACTGGTTCATCATCTTTAAACTTCATCATCCCCTTTTGAAATAGCCATAATTTGGAGGTGTTCTAGTCATTTTCCCTTTACAACAAATGGCCATAACTGGACACCCCGCGTCACAGTGCATCCGCCCCGACCCAAGGTCCCTCCGGCCCGGCTGAGAGTCTTCCTGGCAGCTGCCAGGGCTGGTGTGGACAGGTTCTTCCGGGCTCAACTGCCAGGACCGGCTGATTTTCCTCGGTGAGTTGTTTTTTTTTGTTTTGGGGGCACCAAAGGGGGTTTTAACAAGAAGAATCCTGGATTTGCTGAAGATGATTTCTAGTGATTTTATATTTTTCCAATGGGAAATCCACGACTTAGGGAATCTATAGTATTTTTTTTGTGGGGGGGTCCTTATGCAAATCCAAGAATGGAGATATGGTTTAATGCAGATATCAACAATGATCTGATATTTGGGTGGACCTGAAAAAGGGAGGATTTCATGAGGTTGATTGAACCATGAAAGATGGGGATAGCTGAGATGGGAATACACATATCTAGTGATACTTCATACAGAACGGGGTATGTAACCAGATATGACAGGCCACGGTGTGTCTGATGGTTGGTATCTGCCGGCAACATAGTGGGCCCGTTGAGTGGAACGAGGAGCAAAGGATCTTGCTCCGATGGCCTTCAATGTTTGTGCGAGGCACGGGTGGCGGTTTTAGCAAACTCAAGGCACGGGTGGGTTTACCTAGCTTGGTTTTAGCAACACTTTTGGACAAGACGTATCAAGACGTCCAAATCTTCAGTTTTCAGTAGTTTTCAGTGGAGGTATTGGATGCCTTTCCATGGCTGCCTTGCTATTGCTTTATTGGATGATCGAGACATTCGCTTTCCCAGTGGTTTTCCATTGATTAGTAGAGGGATGACAATACGTCGTTCCAAGAAGTCCGAATTTCAGGGAAGTGCCAAATATGACCAGAAAGGCTGCCATGAAAGCCTTGTTATCCCAAATTCCTGTTGAAAGTGTAAACTCAAAAAAGAAGGTACATGAAGCCACAGAGGTTTATGAGACAACGAGGCAGTTCTTTAAACCAGAAAAACTGAGATTCAAGCCTTCATTTTCTAGGACCCCAGGTCTTGCTTTCCCTGTCGGGGAATGGGAAAATCCAACTTGAACGCAACAGCAGTTGCCACTTGCCCTCCGGCAATCACCCATGGCAACTGCGAATTCCCAACTCCAAGAGCTGGAGTAGAGACCCAGGTTTTGAGTGTTTTTCTTCATAAAGCATGGACAAGGTAGTCTGTGTCACAACCCCTGTGGCATACATAAATCATCTATAATTTGGTTGGTAATCTAGTCTTGCTGGAAAGTCACCCATTGGTGATCCATTTATGATCTAGAGATAATATCTAGCCATTCCCATTGATCATGCCATGTCCAGTGGACAGTCGGATCATGTCCCATTCACATTCCTATTATTTACGAGAACTATTGGTAATTTTTAGATCCTTTTATCAGTTCCAAAATAGATGGTTGTACTTGCGGGACTTGGGGTGATCTCCAAAAATATCGCTGAGTAACTATGCGATTCGAAGCCCCAAGCAAGTTGGGACATACATATACATATGTGTATATATATATATATATATGCACCATATATATATATACACACACATTCATGATATACATCGCATGATATCACTGATATCCCATGACATGCCTATCTTTTTGTGACGAAATCCCTGAAATTCCCAAGGGATCTCAGTTGGTCCTGCGAGGCGGACGGCCGTGTGTACTCCTCCTGCCGCATGGCCTGCGAAGCGGAGCGCATGAAGGCGTGGTGGTTTAAGGAAAGGGATCATAGAAAAATGATGAAACATGTAGAATTACTGGTCGGTGGTTTGGAACATGAATTTTATTTTTCCATTCAGTTGGGAATAATAATCCCAACTGACTTTCATATTTTTCAGAGGGGTTGAAACCACCAACCAGTATAGATTTCCTAGATATTTATTGACATCCATTGATCTATCAGTATCTATCAGTATCTATCAGTATCTATCTATCTATCTATCTGTCTGTCTATCTATCTATCTATCTATCTATCTATCTATCTATCTTATCTTATCTATCTATCTATCTGCCTATCGGTCTATTTGTCTATCTGTCTATTTATTTGTCTATCTGTCTATCTGTGTATCTATCAATCTATCTATGTGTATGTTTTATTTATACATGTACACATGCTCCACATAATGGTCGACATAGATATGTATAGGTATATATATTGATGTAAGTACACACCAGGCAGAGTTCTGTAGGTATATATACGTAAATATAATGTTATATCGTATGTATTATGTTTACACAATACAGGTATGTATGTATGTACACATATATATACATACATACGTACTAGTATGTAATGTATGTATGTATGTACATATGTAGTGTATTGTATAATGTAATGCAATGCAGTGCAGTGTAGTGCAGTGTAGAGTAGTGTAATGTATTGTATGTAGGTCAGCGGCAATCAAACACATGCACAGCTCATTTTGATGGGTGTAACTCATGAACCAAAATAGAGGTCATTTTCTTTTTCAAGGTCACATTTTATGTTTCCCCAATGAGAAGGCTTCAGACTTGTGGAGCGAGTCAAACTTCACAACCTGGGCTAAAGGATTCTGATTGATAATCAAAAGATTATCTATGATAAAGATCGCCTGGCTGTGGCTCCGACATTTAAGTGCCTTTAATAAACTTTAATATATCCAAACATTCAAAGGTTTCTTGAATACTGAAAGTCGTCCGCCACGGTCCTACCCGGTTTGGAATCGCACAGGCAGCTGCACCAGCAGCGAAAATGTCAACCAGTACCACGACCACGCAGGTTGGGCATTCTGGAAGGGGATGGGGAGGTCGTGAAGATTGCTTGGGCCATGACAGCTATGATTGGTGATTTTGGGATGAATCAAATTAGCTATGAAATACCCCCCATCACTTAGGGGGGATGAACATCCATAGATCCCAGGTAATTTGATGTTTACTACACGGGGTGCCATGGTTTTGATCTATATAACCATTTATGATAGTGCAACACAACATGAGTTAGTGTTAGTTTTTTCTTCCTGGATGCAGGAAATAGATGGATATAGATCAACAGGGAACTCCACAAGACATGTTGTGCTGGGCGTCAGCTACCATGCAGACGGTGTAGATTTCGTAGGCGTTTCCATAGGCTTGTTGTGGCCTACACCGTGTACACCCGCTTGCAACTGTTGGAAACCATTCATGGAAAGCATCATAATTCATACCACAAAAGAAAGCCAAACGGAATCATGGCTGCGATCGCCTAGTAAAAGGAATACTGAAAAAACCCTTTGGCAAACTAACATGGCCATTGAAAACGGCCATTTCTCGTCGCTTTACCTTTGAACAAATGGTGATTTTCGCTATTTGTTTGTTCCCCAGGATGCTGATCCCCAGGTTTGTCCAAAAAAACCAGGGCGACCTGGATAGCGGATAGCCCTGGTTATTTTATGGAGATCCAATGGTTCCATGGTTTCGCTTCATTTTGTCAAAAGTCGATGGATTTTTGGAGGATCCCCAATTTTCGTGGGTTTTTTCGGCTCATTGGTCAAGATTTTAAGGCCCAGCGATCGCAGATTTCTGGTAATTTTTTGGGGAGTTTGAACATCCAATTTGAGGGGTACCCAGGGACTTGACTGCTCAACTCCCTATGTCTTTTTGCTTCGACCCCGTTGGTGGTGAACAAAAACCTTCATTTTAAGGTCGCCCAGTTAATAAAAAAAACAGTTGGTTCTATAATGTTCTATATATATCTACATATCCCATGATCAAAGCACATTATATCCATGATATCCCCATCAAATTGTTGGTGAACCCCCTATTCAATGGGAATTCCAGGATCCTAAAATGGAGGTACTGTACCATATTTCTCCAAAATTTGAGGGGATATTCCCTTACGTAGCCCTGAAAAATAGGCCTGAACTATATGGTAGGTAGCTCCAATAAATCGGTTCCTGTTGCATGGCCATTGAACCACCGAAAAGAGTTTTCTATGGAAACATAAGATCCCATTAAATCCACATTAAATCCTCATATCATGGGATAAATAAATGATGTCAATCCGATCAATGGTGATACATCCCATTCATAGCCCATTAAATCCACATTTTAAAACATATCATCCCCACTGTTTGTCTAATCCCTACTTTCCACTGGGGCGCATCAGCTCCAAGGCAGCCACAGCTCTGACAAGTGGCTCCAGCAGCTCGGTGCGGCGACAGCTGCTGTATGACGCTTGGCAGTTTTTTTGGGTTTTTCCCAATGAATGATGGAAAACCATAGGAAAACTATAGGAAAACCGTAGGAAAACCGTAGGAAAATGGTGATTTTTCATGAGGGTTTATGGTGGTTTAATGGAATTTAATGGGAATTAGCCTCCAGTAAATTTAACAGTTCGACCCTGGCAGATAGGGATAGGGGTTAGAAGACTAGTGAAACCACTATAAATGGGTGATTTTCAGGGTCAAGAAGTTAATTTACCAGAGGGTAAGCAACATACAATGGGATATCAAGGAAGTAGATAATGGGATAACAACATCAATGATGGGAATAACAAGGAAGTAGATAATGGGATATTTAAGCAACAATCAATTTTCTGGGAATATCAAGGAATTATTGACTAAGAATTTGAGATGTTATTTGGGATGTTAACTAAGAATTGAACTAAGAATTTATTTGAGTTGGGATAGTTGGGATGATATGATGCATTTAACTAAAATAGGCATAGAATGGGAATATCACGATGAACTATGGACGATTGTGACATTCCATGTTTATTCATTTTTTGGTATTCGTAATAACAATGATATTGGGACGTTATAAAAATGTACAACCACTTTTACCTCCGGTAATTTGTTGCATAACTAACAATGGAAACGTTTGCCCATTTAGTTCGATGATTTACCTATCAAACATGGTGATTTCCCATCGATATCAAATCACCTGAGGGATCCAGAGGGTGTATCCCTCTGTAATCCCCTGTATATGGAGGATTTCAAAAAAATAAATAGTTGAAGATATAGGTTCTGTACCTGCCAGCGGCTTCTTGTATTCTGTTCTAGTTCAATTTTTGGGATCATGGCAACATGCTTTCCACCTGCACAGGCGAGTATATATATATAAATGAATATAAGCATGAATAAATGATAATAAATGAATAACTGTTTTTCTGGATTCATAAACCCGTTATCCATCCATTTGGAACAAAAGACTATGGTTTGAAGCTTGGGAAGAGAATCCCCCAGTTGATGAGCATCAGTTTCTTGTATCATCAATTGCTGTTGGAATCCATATGTACAGTATGTAGACGTGTTGTTTAAGAAAAACTAATACAGTATATATTCTCCATCAACAGCCCTGTCAATATGCCCATTTGTTGGGCTGTCCCCTTCTCTATGTGAATCCTCATCTTCTGGTCTTCTAGACTAAGATTCCCATAACCAGATTTTTCCGCATGATTTCCCCGGGGACGCCGATGATTCTGGTGCCTCTTTTGAGGATACACGGGTCTTTGTGGACTTCCTCACGCAGGTCATTGGATTCTCGGAGGGTAGGGCAACCACAAAGACCAGGCACTGCATCTGACTTTTGATGCATCCATTAAAAACAAGCATTGTCTAATACAGAACCACTTATAAATCCCAATTCTTTGGTTAAATCCCCGTCTTCCATCGTCTTCCCGTCTTTTCGAATGGTAAAAAATCCTGATTTTCCTATCGTTTGCGAGGGCCTTAAGGGGGCCCTTCCCCAGGTGGAGGTCTTTTTCGTGGCGATCGAGTTGGTTCGGCGCCTGAACCAGCACCGATCCCCAGGACATCCATGTGGTTAAGCACCGATCCTGTCATATCTGGCATATTTTTTTTGCATCCCAGATGGATATATGATGGATAATATATAATACTTATGGAGAATATATAATACTTATGGTATATGATATATGATGGTTTATGGTAGACCCAGATGCGAACCATGGTGCTGGTATATAAGAACCTACAATTCGCTGGGTGATTTTGGACTTTTGGGCAAATGTTGGTGTGCATATTCCAGCACCATGGTTCGCATATGGGTATGTGGAGAACTGAACACAATGGGGAAAAGATGGGAGCATGTCCAAGCATTGATAAAAAAGTGGAGAAACATTCACTAGTCACTAAACATCATTAAATCAATTAGGATATTTAATCATCACTAAACATTCACTAGTCACTAAACATTAATGAATTTATATATGAGGATATTTAAACATCATTAAACATTCATCATTCATGGCCATGCTTCTCCGAGATATGTCTGCCAACACTAAGTTAACATATGGAATAAAAAGGGACAGCAAGCATGATACTTGCACAAAAGGGCGGAAATCTCCTCATAAAGACAGTGAACAAATTCCCCAAAGTTGGAAACAATAATATGGAATCCGCTTGAAATTCGAGTGTGACAATCTTGGCATGAATCTATCGCAAAGCTGTTATCAAACAAGTTTAGCAGACGATGAAGAAATGGCGACGTACCCTTCCCCAAACAGAAGCAATGATTCCACCAGCCAAAATTCAAGGGTTTGAGTATCACGTTTTTTTTCTTCTTCCACGCATTATATATATATTATTTGTATATTAATTTATACACTTCATTCTGTAATATATTGTAATATGTATAAATAATACAACTACAACAACCTGGCTCTGGGTAATCCCTGATCCGACCACCGATTTGGCGTGCCCAGGTTGGTCAAAGAAAACTGTGGTGCTGCTACAGGCGCCGGGGAATCCTTTGGGAATGGGTCAAAACCATGTAGCCCTGTAGTTCACATCAAAATAGCTGGGATTTATGGATGTTCATCCCCGAAAAAAAACTGTATCTATAGGTATTGATCCATAGCCATTTCAATTTATGAATGGTGGATTTGGCTGATCGACAGAAGGCTGAGTGTCACTTTTGATGGCTCAGATTCAGTGGAACGTTCATACTTTCCACAAGAGGAGGGTCATAAAAAAAACCGATTGGGGCATCAGTTGAGACCTCCAAGTGGATCAAGATTGTAGATCACCCCATTGATCACAAACTACCCAATTCCTGTAGGTTATCAGATATCGTGATATACTAATCTATGAATTTCTTGAGTCTAGCTGCCATGCATCATTTATAGCCGCTGATTTATTGCTTCTATCCACAACTAATGGTTACAAAAAGCAATATCTGGTTGGTGGTTTCAAACATTTGTTCTTTTCCATAATATATGGGATAATCCTTCCCATTGACTAATATTTTTCTAGATGGTTAAAACCACCAACCAGTTATAAATAGTTTGTGACTACCCACAAAAAATCCCAGGATCTTTCCGTACCAGTTTGTGCCGCGTGAAATCACCCCAGTCTTTTTCGAAAGGTGAGCTGCGTTGTCGACCGTGGTCTTTGGTCCTGCCGCCACTCAAATTTCAAAGCACTGGTGCAGTCGGAGAGAGGGCTCGGGGGAAGCCACTAGGCGTTTCAGGAGTAAACATGGTGTTCGAATCAAGACATGTGTACTGTGGGTAAAACAAGAATGAACCATCCCCCAAATCACCATAAATAGGTGGTAAAAACAATTCCCAAATTTGTGGTTCATTATTGTTTTACCCACATTAGTGCAAGAATTCAGACAACATGGTGGTTTAAAAGCATATGTCGCGCAATTTTAAGGCGATGACCGCAGTTCAGGGACTTCGACACCTACAGCAAAAAGGAAAGGGTAAAGGTCAACACTTGCCAAACCTAGGGTGAACCTGGGACCTTTTTTAATTTTCTGATTTTCCCAGTGTTCTCAGGAAAATCCAAGCTCACTACGGTTTGAATGTGCCCATCATAAGCAGTGCATTTACCGTAACTTTTTTGGCGATTGGTGGTTGGGGTTGAGGAATTTCTCCACTTTTTCATGGCTTGGAAACCACCACTTTTAAAGGGCACCTGTCAACGACCTTAGTCTTTCTCCTGTACGCTGATGTTTTCTGAACTCATTTTTTGGAGGTCATATATAGAAATCTCATATCTGGCTATTGGTCAAAACCCTGGCACCTAGTGAACCCCAAAATAGCTGGTAAATGGATGTTCATCCCATTAGAATTGATAATAATAGGTTTTGACCCACCCCCATCTGTATAAATCATAAGGACCTCATTTTGACAACACCGTGCATAATGAGTGAGGCCAACTATCCCAAAATGACCCAAAACATTTCAGATGGGTGAAGTATGGGATCGTCGCCTTGAGGTGGTCATGGGATTTTAATCATTGGTTCTTTGGACTTTTATCCAACATTCATATACTGTTTGTTTATCCAACAAAAATGGGGGATGACCGGGATGACCCATAAAATGGCCATTGAAAACTGTCATGTGTATAATATACTGTAATTTACAGTAAAATATCTGCTTGCATGACTCCATGCATTCTGAATCTTATCATCAACATGTAAATATGATCGCACCAACTTCGGTGGTCAGAGTTCTTTTTTCCTGGACATTGTTTTGTTCAGCTTCCATTCTTTGTTTGAAGTTTTGCGCAAGCGTCACTTATGATGATCCCCAGAAGACGATACTATAGTAGTTATATACTGGATTAATAATATCATGTTTATTCCATGAATTATATGAATGATCTCAGTTTTTATCCGACATCCCGGTAAATCATGGTAAATCACCATTTTTTTTTTGTTGGGAAATCACTGATCTCCCCATTGCCATCCCCCGTCTTTTTGGACATGGATATCCATCGGGTCCTAGGCCTTGGTGTTTCGTTCCAATGTGGTATGGTGAAGCTGGAAACGTGACGAGGCGAGGCCATACCCTCTGGTAAACGTTTACATAACTATGGAGAATCCCCATTTTCTAATGGGTAAACTCACTATTTCTATGGCTATTTTCAATAGCTTTTTGTATGTTTACCAGAGGGTAACTTGGTGGTTTCGAAGGTTTTTTTTTGATTTTCAAAGGCCTAGAATCCTAGAAATGGGATGATCCAAATTGACGAATCTCATCTTTTTGGGTAGTTCAACCACCAGAGAAGATTCTTCAGGTGTCGACCTCAAAACAAAATGAGGACTGTGGTGGCCTTGACGATGATAGGATAATTGTTCATCATAGGAAGAGTTTAACAAATGACCTTGATGATGACGATTATCCAATATGACGAGGTCATTCTGGTTCTAGGTTCACTTAGGTTGGATTTTTTTTGGTATGTGTTCAGGTGTGCCATGGTTTGGATAGGTTTTAGCTCACTTGGTACAAGCCGGTGTTCAGAACGCACGGGCCGGAATGCCCATTCTGGAACGTACGTTTTGGCCCAATCCTTTTTTAGATAGACCCTTTAAGCAATTTAAAAGGACTCGGGTTCCGTAATTGCACTGTGTTGGGATAGAAACGACATTGCTGAGCAATGAACATTGATATTGAAGAATATTATATAATATGTCTATTGATAGCATACAGCAATATATTATATATAATATATCTCATATTATATACTATTCTGAGCAATGAACATTGTATAGATGTAGTGTATATGTCTATCTCTGAGATGGGCTCAAGGCATTTTGAGCCATTGATCCAGGTCGCCCAGCATTGATCCAGGTGGAACAGCCTCTTCGATATGGCGAAGTTGTCTGGGGAGGCCGGAGCCTGGTTGAGTGGTTGAGCCCTGGGATCCAAAGTCCAAATTGGACATGGAATCCACACGGTAGAGATGTTCAAGTGGGAATTTCCACTTCCAACGCGTATACATATATAATCATACATATCATATCATATATATATACATTATAAATAAATATAGTTATGTATATAAATAAATAGATAAATAAATATGATTATATACATATAAATACAAATGTTATATATAAAATTATATATAAATAAATAATTATATATATATAAATAAATATAAATATGAATATAAATATACATGTATATATATATATATATGATATTGTATGTATATATATAATTGTGTATATATGATATAGATAAAATACATATTCATATACACACGTACATATTTGGGAATGACTGCAGGACAAGGTGGAGGAATTTGCGCAGCAGCAGGTGGATCTGGGCGCGACTCGGATGTGCAGCGACGGGCAAAACATGCGATGTAATTCAGCAAGAAAAAGTGGGTTCTTAGAAGGATTATATATGTACGTTATATATAATATAATATAAATATATACAATAATATAATATATATATATATATATATAATAGTAAAATATAATATATATATATAATCCATAATATATAAAATTAATTATACAATGTAATATATATATAACCCACAATATATATATATACAATATATATATATATATATACAATATATATAAT
>Ga0126342_10001572_pt1:0-20000 | contig 32645 bp, 31 predicted proteins | sample Cyp1metagenome_FD_92528 | JGI IMG/M metagenome (GOLD analysis project Ga0126342, IMG submission 92528) | Coral microbial communities from Lord Howe Island, Old Settlement Bay, Australia - Cyphastrea 1 metagenome | ecosystem: Host-associated > Invertebrates > Cnidaria > Coral ...
CACTTCTTCGACTTCCAAGAAAAACGAGACACCCGTTAGAGCACCGGGGTTAACACCACTTCCTTCAAGACGAAAAATCAACTTATTTTTGGGTTACTTACTGGACACCAGCCCTAGCACCACTTCTGTCCCCACCAAAAGTGCCTCCGGGGGTACCCGGCCCTAAAACCAAAGTTAAGCATTACAGGTTCCTATCAATATATATATATCGAATTATCAAATATGTTGAAAAAGAATGAAAAGATATACCGGCCTCTGAGCAATTAGAACAGGTCAACTTTGAGTGTGATGAGTGTACCTTATGATCTTCTAGCCCTAACACCAAGAACTCATATAGATCTGCAAAATGTGTCGATCAGCTGCTTCCAACACCTGCTGGGCTGATTGGATTTTAGGGGTGCTGCACTTGCTGTGCCTGGCTTGTTGGCATACCTGATGGTTTCCAAGGGCAGTGCTCCAGAGCTACTGGAAGCGAATGCCAAAGCGAAGACAGTCTGCCTGCACGGTCGCTACAGGTCCCGTTCTGATGTTCTGACAGGTCTGTATTTCTTGAAACCGACGTTGACCAGTTTCAAAAGCTGAAGGGAACGGATTTGCGAAGGCGGAAACTGCTTCTTGTCCAGAGGATCTTGATCTTATTGCGCTTGCCTGCTGTTTTGAATGTTTGCAGCCGGCCCCTGGTTCACCAAAATTCAGACGCGCTGCACACTGCCCACTTGCGGCCACTTCCATGATTGATCGCAACCCCGAATTACCTGGCACTTGTCGCTTGCAAGACAGTTGCTTAAATTCAGTAGGGGAAGCTGGGATTTGGCGCCCGCTCAGAAGAAGGATGAAAAAGTTGTCAAAGCCTGCAACCAAGATGCAGTAGCAGCTCAGTAGCACATATGAAAATTCCTCTGAGGTTGCGCAGAGAGATTCCTCAGTAAACATCTAAATCGTTGTACAAGGTTCAGGATCACAACCATATCTTTGAGCTTGGCAAAGCCTGGAACCCTGACCAGTCATGTTGATTGGTTGCTTCACTTCAGTACCATGTGAGGCTATGCAATGTCATGATCATGTCGATGCTTCCAACCATTTCCAACCATCCCTTCACTGGCAACCCAGCACTTGGGAACCCAATCAGGGAAGCGCTTCCCAATACTTAAAATGACAACAGTTAAACCAAAAGAGGATGAAGCAAAGAATTCGCGGGGACTTCCAACCAAGTAAAATTCATACACAGTCACAGTCGCATCATTGAAAAATTAAGCTTTGGTGGTATCCCCAAAAGCCGCAACGTTTTATTTTTAGAAATCTTTCTGAAACGTGCTGCTGCGAAGCCAAGCGCTGGAAACCCTGTCCTGACCTGGCCCTGCACCAAAGATTCCCAAAACCTTCTCCGGGACCTGCTCTGCAACCTTCTCCGGACCCCGTTGAACCTGACTCTGCTTTGCACCAAGGCTTCCTGAAACCTTCTCCGGAACCTTCTCCGGAACCCTGTTGAACCTGACCTGGCTCTGCACCAAAGGCTCCCGGAACATCGCGGAACCTTCTCCAGAACCTTCTCCGGAACCTTCTCCGGAACCCCGTTGAACCTGACCGGCTGCACGAAGCCTCCCAGACCTTCTCCGGAACCTTCTCCGGAACCCCGTTGAACCTGACCTGGCTCTGCACCAAAGCCTCCCGAAATTTTCTCTGGAACCTTCTCTGGAACCCTGTTGAACTTGACCTGGCTCTGCACCAAAGCCTCTCAGACCTTCTCCAGAACCTTCTCCGCAACCTTCTCCGGAACCTTCTCCGGAACCCTGTGACCTGGCTCTGCACCAAAGCCTCCCCGGAACCTTATCCGGAACCCTGTTGAACCTGACTTGGCTTTCCACCAAGGCTTCCTGGAACCTTCTCTGGAACCCTGTTGAACGTGACCTGGCTCTGCACCAAAGCCTCCCACACCTTCTCCGGAACGTTCGGAACCTTCTCCGGAACCTCGTTGAACCTAGAGCTATTCTGGGCTGAAGACCCCATTAGCTCACGCTGTTGGGGGAAAAAGTCTTCAACATCCATTTCGCAAGTCATCCCCAGTGGTCTTCGTCTTCGCCCAGCGTCACCCGGCTCTCCAGGGCCCACAACTTGAAGTCCACCCGCTGCCCCCCATGCCCCGCTGCATGCACTGACGCGGGTCCCAGGGTAGCTGAGTGACTTCGGCCTACGGGATGGCAACCTGGCAACCTGGTGGCTTCATCCTGGGCAAACGGAGGCTTCTTTTGCTGGGAAAATCATCTATAAATGGTGGGTTGTCCATTGCGGTCGATTGCCGGAGGGTAAGTGGATTACCACTTAGTAATCCACTTGGTTCGTCCCACTTAGACCCACAGTTATCACCCCAGTTATCAGTGGGTTTCCTTCAATTCAAACCATTGTCTTATTCCGTTTTATATCGAGAACGATGACGCCCTGCCATTAATGCCTTGATTTCTGCTGCTGTTTTTTTGCCAGGGCCTCTTTCAGGTTTGCCCTGAGTGTACCCATGTTCATTCTGCTGCTGATTGGCAGTTAAAGTAAGGTATCAAGATGTATTAAGGCACCAAAGCATGCACTGTTGAGCCGGCATGGCAAGAAAATGATACTGGATCTGATTCCGCAAACGATCACATGTCCAGATGGAAAATCAGCAAGTTCAGCAAGTACTGTAATTGATTTTACTTTGGAAAATGGAGTTGCAACTCACAACTACCCAATGGATTGTTGGAGCATAAGTGTTCTGGCGCCATTCTTCCGACCGCCCATTAGGGATTCCAATGCCTGGAGATTTCCCAACTGACTTTCGTTCGCATTCTAGTGCCCAGACTCGAGAATTCTTGGCACTATCATTGTATGACCACATGTCTGTCTTCTGGGACTAACGCAGCCGAGATAAGAGCACTGGATCCCAGACGCAAGACCACATCAGGCGGCACGCCACACTCAAGGGCCTGCGGGGCTGAATCTGTGGCGATCCTCCCAACTAAATACCACCTCTTGGAAACATTTGGAAACACTGGTTTTGTGTTCGATCTGTTCATTCTGGGGTCCCTGCTTGGGGGTATTTAGTGTGAGTTACGCAACAATTTTCATAGTCTGTCTAAACGCATGGACATAGATGAATCCTTTATGATTCATAATGATCCGTAATGATTCATATGATACCCCCGAAGATCCCCCATGTACCATGTGCCCTAACTTGATGCCTTGCCAATGGTGCCTCTCACCATCCGCCTACCCGTCAAAGGCTCCTCGGAAAACAGCCACTGCGCCAAGAGCCACCGCCCGGTCTCAGCAAAGACCTCTGCTTGCACGTGATCAGAAGGAGTAAAGCTTCAAGCATGGGCGAAAAAGACAAGCACCCACCATCAAAATATGATACCCTTCATGCAAAAAAAGAAGAGGTCGGTGTGGCGCCATCATTTCTGAAAACTCAACCACTGGGAAAAGGACATCTATACCATTCTATACCATGGACCGCGGATTCCTGCAGACGCAACAAATCTAGCCGAGTGGCACTCACTGCTGCACTGTAGAGGAGCACATCCACTCTGATATGCTGCCTTTGCAACAAACTGGCATGGTTTATCAGCCGTTGACCACCTATTGAACAATAATCTCATGACTGTCGTGAAGAGTCAAACATCAGGAAACATTTAATCCCTTGGCCCTAACATTCAATACCCCTTTGGAAACCCTCCCTAGTTCTGTATTGGATCTATTCATTTTGGTGTCCATATTGATCATCTTGGCGGTATTTCATACTGGGATTTACACACAGCCATCATCCCATGCCTCTGCAGAGTTGCTATTCGCCGCAGCCTCGTGTTCCAAGGCTCACATCGCTGCTGTGTGGACTGCGGATCTCACCGAAGCTGGCCCCACTGTGCGCCCCGGCGCGTTGTGCCAATCACGACTCCGGCGGTCTCGGTCAAAGGACCCACGGTGTGCTGCACTCATCCCAGGATGTTTTGACAGAGACACGAGGAACTCTGGATCAAAGTAAAAAAAAGAGCCCTGACCCAGAAATTGCTGTCACTCTTCACTGATCCCAAAATTTGTGTGGTGGCCCCATCATGTTCAATATATCAGAATATATCCATAGTTCTAGCATGTTCAAGCCCACTGCACACTGCCACCGGCCTGTCGCCAATCCCTTCATCACTCCCTTGATGCTGCCGGCACCACGTCCAAGACTGCCATGTCCACCTGAGGGTGTTGGGACATGGTTCATCCAATCTGAAGCCTGGATGAAACACCGGTTTAAATGCATGTTTCATCTTTTTGAATGTATGCGTCACCCATTTGCCGGAATAAAAACCCAAGTAGGAGCACCAAGTTACTGCTCTGAAGGAGTACGAAGTACCTGTTTAGGTTGGTTTCATTGTTAGAATTTCAAATTGTCATAAATTATCACTATTTTAGGGAGACACACCAATAAGTACTGGCAGTTTGTTCATCCAGGGTTTACACTAAAGGACGCCAACCTTTGCGCAGCTGATATCAGTGACCTCCCTTTGGCATGGCGCCATAAGATGCAGCCCATGGCATTGGCACATGGGTTAAGTGTGAGCCATAGATATTGCACAATGAAGCTACTGGCGCGGATGTTTATGATATTCTGGTCGTGGGCAAATCAGAGGGTTTGCCTGAAAGCGGCCCGCTAAGTTTTAATGATATCATATGATATCAAATCTTCAATCATTCATACTTGCAGGGATGTTTGATGGTATGCAAGTCAACCCAATGCCGTAAAAAGTGATTCCACTTTCTGGTAAATTATTGGAGATAAATTGTTGGCTTTGCCACATTCGCTCAGGTGGCTGAACCACTTGGGCCTTGCAGTTAGGAAGACCAAACACGCTTGATGCACCCCTGGGTGAAAGATGTGAAAGCCAAGCTCCCAAGCTCTCTCTTGTTGAGCTACAGCAGAGCACTGCAGCATAGCCATGACATCTGTGGAGTCGGAGAGGCAAACCACAAGGACCTCAAAGCCTCCAAATCAGGACCTGACACCGACTGATTCACATGCGATCGAGCCAAGTCTTGCACCGGCATGTGTTTCTCCAAAAAAAACGTATGGTATATCTCAAGAAAATGATGATAAACATAAGATTTTCGGGGTACCCAGTTTATCCCAATTTCATACAAACCTTCACAATGTCATGTGTGCCCAATTGACTCTCCCGCACACACCCTGGCGCCCTGCCAGCTTTTTTGGCGCAAGATCTTCTGCTATCTGAGCCTCGAGCCTGCATGGCTGGAGAAAATAGGGGAACCATGTGGCCTCACAATCCGTGGAATCCGGAATCCTTAGAATTGGCAGCCTATACAAATACCATCAAATGCCATCAAATGCCAAAAATCTGTGATCGATCCAACTAAAATCCAGTTGCCACCAGCCTCACGTCTTTTGAGGTTTCACCTCAGTGCATGAAAGTCAGCAATGCGACCATGGCTGATCACAACCAACAATGATTTTGTACCTCCCCATATGATGGTGCAGCTGGAGCCCGGGCATTGTGCCAGATTTTCTTAGCATCCTCCTTGTAGAAACCTTGGCCAGAGCGGGTGTAGCATCCAACACAAGCTGCTCCAGGATCCACAATTTGAAGCAATGCACTACATGGCAAAGCGGTGCCTGGTGACGAATGGAGTATGATGATCATGATAATCCCCGTGTGTAACCCCATATAATCATCAACCAACAGGGTTAGATTGCCACCAAGGCCGCCACTCAAAGTGATGCGCCCCTTGCTGCGGTCCACCTCCCAAGTAGAAAAATGTCCCCAGGTGACGAGGCATCGCTTAACACCCTTGGGCCGGGGCATCTCCGACAATTTATCGTATGTGACAATGAAAAATCATGTAAACATAAGGTTCTATAATCCAGTCTGTAAATGCATATACTATATATATATATATATATATTATACACATGTAATATACATACATGCATATATGTGTGTGTGTAAAATCAGATGCACTGTATCATATTTATATATATATATGCTACCCCCCCCAAAGATCTACCATTTTTAGCTTAAAATGTGTTTGCCAAGCCTTGCGTATTTGTATTTGAAGCAGATGTAGAAAAGCAGTTGGTAAGGAACATCTTGTTTTGATAGGCAGGTGGATATGTAAGGTTGTGGACGAACTAACCAAATTGAAGAGGACAAGTGGGTGATGGCATTGTTGATTTGAGTGAATGAAAGTTGCTCAGACAGCTGGCGCAGGTGTTGCAGCCTTTTTTTGCCAATGCGCACACATCTAGGCCAAAATGCCAGCCATATAGTTCGATAGGAGTTGCCCCGTGCATGCCCACAAATCCTGACCCTTATGCCTGTACTCATACTGTGCGGAGCGGATCTGGGCACGCAGAAGCAAACTTCCTACCTTTGTGAATTGATTGAGGCGAAGGCGATCTTTAATAAAGCGCCACGCCCTGTCAATGATTTGCGTGCCTGCCTTCCTTCGAATGGTTTTACCATTCGGCAGCTTGTGAGTTCGCAATTTGACGAAAGTCGGGTTTTTCCACACCCACTTTCCCCGTACTTTGGTGCGTTTCTTTTGGTGAACTACACTGTCGTGCAGTACACCGGGCACTTTGGCCTTGTAAGAACGCGCACTATCAGTATGCAGAATGACTTTCTTGCCTACAAGCCACTTGTTCGCAAGTGGTTTCCAATCCACTTTGCGAATGGCTCCTGGGCCAGGTGCTCTGGCAGTTGTTGGTGGAGGCGTGAGGCGAGTGAGAGGACCAATGTTTCTGGACGACCACGCGCAACGAGACCAGCCCACTGCTCCCAATGCGCAATTGAGTCTTCCACGGTCTTGTCGAATGTCGCCTCATCGGCTTCGATGTCTTGCCAGTGTGGACCTTGACCAAATGAGATCTTGTCTTCATTCGACTCGACATGCCTTTTCCGGACCAAAACCAAACTGCGCCACATTCGCTCCAAGGCTTTGTGGTTCATCTTGGTGAGGATGTGGATTGTGCTCAAAGGCACGTTGGAGATAAGTAGCAACAAAGCCATAGCCTGCACTTGCAGAGAATGTCCTTCTGGGCCTCGAGCTGCAGTAAACAATGGATGTAGATGCTGAGGAGTCACGAATTTCTGACAGCCTTTGCGATTGCAGCGGTGCCGAGGAAGACCACTGTCTCGAAGCTGCAGTTTGCCTAAGATGCCTTTGTTGCAAATAGGACATGACTTTCCCCCCAACTTGGGCAACATGCCATCTCCAAGCAAGAGACGGATGATGCCAGTGTCACTTGCAGCAAGAAGCTCTTGGATACTGCGCTTCCACTTTGCTCGGTCTCTGCGAAGTTCCGGGGAAGCAAAGTTCTTCTGCACATACGGCGTCTTCTTCCATGCTTCGTTCTTCTTGGCTGCTGGCCGTTTGTGAATCTTCCGTTGAACTCCTCTTTTGGGAGGGGGGACAGGCCGGAACTTGCCATGAGGAGCCATGTTGTTTCACGAAGATGTGTCACAATGAATATGAGCCCAAAAGCTATTTACAATGAGGGAGCAGCAAAGCATATATGACAACATGCAATGTCATGACGCACATCTGCGCAAGTTTGCTTCTGTATGTGCAAGAAAGCTTATGTTTCATTCTGCAGTTTCTATATTCTTGAATGGGACTTGACAGCAACGCAGCGCAACTTAAGGACAATTCTTTTTTCCGGCTAGCTGTAATCTCTTCGTGTCAAAATCTGCAGGGCAATACAGGAAGCTCTAAGTCTCTAGCTGCTTGAAATCGACTAAGACTAGGCGCACGCGTTCACATCTCGTTGTTCAGCTCCCCATCCATCATTTCTTCAAGCGCCGTCTCCAAGGGGTCTGCTTCGCCTGGTACTGGGAAGCCATCATCCATGTCCATGTCCACTTCCATGCCTGGCAATGAATCAGGATTTGCGACCGGCTCCATTGGGAAGACTGTGGAGCGAGGCCTTTTCACTGGAGAAGGAGAGTCGAGATCGATCACGGCGTGGATGGGCTGCCGCTTCAAGTTGCGGAAGGCGTGATTTACCTGTTCTTGTTTCACTCTGCTTTGCATTTCCGCATGTGGCAACAAACGTGGAACTTCATGCCTTTCTACAGGACCAGCACCAAACAAAGAAGCTCTGCGGATGGTGATGGTGCGAGGAATCTCCTCACCTGCGAGCAGCTTGCGAAGCAATTCCTGCGACCAGACAGAATCTGCATGGAAGTTGGGAGGCAGACTGTGGGCAGCCGGGTCTTTCTTGTATTCTTTGAAGATGGGTTTCTGGGCATCGATCAAAAGATCCTTGGATTGATTCTCAGGCCACGCATTGAAAGGTACATCATCTGTAGATGTGCCGGCTAGACGCCAATACACGCCCTGCTCAGTCAACACAATCAAATGTGTTCGAGCAAGAATTGCAGCCATATCTTCGGCGTCTTCCACACCACCGAAGGAAGGAGCAATGAGATCCAAAAAGTCCTTGTAGAAGATGCAGTTCATCTTGGCGGCTTTGGATGCATTCTCCAAGATCTCGAGTTCCAACTTGGCATTGTATGGGTTATTGCAGGCATGTCTTCCAGCACCCTGGTCAAACTGCGCTGATGAGTAGCGCGCCCAGACGGTAGCGTCTTCTTCCTGCAAAGCGGGGCAAAGTGGTAGACATGGAATGTGAATGCAACAGTGTGACAGGCAAAGAAAGTGATGGCACATGAAATATAGTGATATTTGTGAACAAACAAAAAGTTTGTTGACCATGGCATTAGTGCAGACAAGGCGCTCCAGGGTTCAGGAACGCTTTCAGGAAGGAAGCATCCATCTTCTGAAGCATCCCATCGTCAAAGACACCGGGCTTGAACTTGCTGATCGGCTCCGCCTTGAAGAAATCCAAGTGCTTCGCTGTCACAATGCTGGGAACAAGATCTTCGCGCGCAGCCGCTTCAATCTCAAAACGAGATTGCGCAAAGAGCACTGTCTTGGAGCCCAAGGACTTGCCTGCCCGAGTCTTGCCGATTCAAGTGATGCCATGTTGACGCATTGTAGGCAACATCTTGGTCAAGATGTCATGGAGAAACCACGGCACGAAGGACTTCAAAGTGAATGGCCAATACTCCAACGTCTTGGCATTCTGTCTGCCTCTCTGGTAATTGCTGAGGGCTTCTCGTACTTTGCCTTCGTTCCAGCCTTCAAGCTTCCCGCCGGGCATGTGGACTTGTTCATCTGCCCACTCCATGAATTGGTTGCGGTTGTTGGCGCGCGGCCCGAAGTCCCTGATGAATCGATAGCCTTCTGCTCGTGCACTTTGATCTAGCGTCAACTTCTTTTCATACTTGGCACTAATGGACCAAATGCGAATTTGCATTCCTCCCATTCTATCAAACATGTAGTTCAAAGCCATCAAGCCACTTCGAGGTTGTGCTCCCCAATCGGCGCGCAGAGGCGATCCTTGGCAAAGGGCCATGCAATCTTTCGACCAAAGCTTGTTCTTGTGCAAGTAGATGTGCTTGACCAAATTGAAGTACTTTCTGTCTTGATCAGGCGGAATAGTTGAAGGAATCAGGATGATCTGCAAACTGTAGGGGCAGTTGGGCTTCTTCTGCAAGCAAAACGGAGGCGATAACTCAGAGTATTTGGCTTGAGAGCAGAGCCGGTAGATGGTGTTGTCCCAAAAAGATTGTGTTGGGCCCAACGCCAGATTCAAATTGACATCGACAAATTGCTCCACTTTTCCAGCTGTGTCTGACATGTCGCGGAGAGGAATGTCACCAATGTTGACATCACCTGGGGCACGATCTGACTTCAGAGGATAGAGGACCGTTGAGCTTCAGGCCGTTGACATGAACCAGAGCTTCTTCGAATGTGATGTTGCCATCGTGCTCTCCATTCTCGCGATTGAAGCTATCCACGAACGCCGTGTCGATGTTGGCCATGACCGGGCAGGATGCGGAAGGACACAAGCAAGTAGCCGGCAGAAAGTTTGAGAAGGCTGCAGGACAGATATGTCAGTTGAAGATGCATTGTGTCATTGTGTTGAGAAGAATTAACATGTGTAATGCTTGCAGCCCTTTTGTTTCTTTTTCCATTTTTAATTAAATGCATTTCTACTGCGGTGCAAAGAGAGACAAGACAGTATGAGTGGAAGTTGAAATGCTACAGACAATCTCAAACATACACATTTAGGTACATGTCACAAGTGTGCAGCTGCTCAACACCCAGACTCTTCTTTTCTCGCATCTGCATCCATCTCACGCGCCTTCTGGCGTGCCAGGTGGTAGCAAGTGCTCCAGCAGCTCCGGCGGAGTCATAGGAACAGCGAGCAGCACAGACGATGCCACGCCAGGTGGTGGCCCTGGAGGAGTTCCAGGCGGTGGCCCTGGAGGAGTTCCTGGGCTCGGCGGCGGTGCTCCAGGCGGTGTGCCTGGGTGCACGCGGCTCGCGATAACCTGCGCCAGGACATTCTCCGGGAAGCCGGTGGGGAAGATCCATGCAGACCTGAGCACAGGGGATAGGAGCCCAAGAGCCAACAGCAACTACTAAGCAACTGCGGCTGGAGACGTGCCATCTTTGGGGGGGGTACCATATATATATATATAATGTGGTAGAGAGGGAGTGTTACATATGTATGAGACATATATATATATATATGCGGGTATGTGATGATTCAAACCAAATACTGCTTATATTGCCGCCATATCTGAGCTGGCCTTGTAGGTGCACTTCTTTGGGACAATGTCCGAGTCACCCACCTGGCCCCCAAAACGAGTTGCTGCAGCATCGTCCAATTTTTGGATTGTGCTTTGACCAACAATTGCCAGGAAAGCCTCATAGTTCATGGGAAAAAATGTGGAAGAGCCAAAAAAAAACATGAAAAAACCCTGGTGTCCTATAGAATCCTATAGACGTTCCAGGATTCCCCCTGGAAAATTCTCCCATAATCCACCCCGCACAGCGGCACAGCGCCGCCGCCCAGGCGCCAGCGTCAAAGCACGTCGCTCCAACACAGCTCCATCAGGTGCCGTGAGGGTGATTCGGAGGCTGCAGCTCCTGGTGTGATGGAGAAAAAAAGAGTAATGATTAATAGCAATACCATGATAATAGATTTACTTATCAACTGGAAATAATAATACTAATAATGAACCATTGGTTATAGGTTATAGGATATAAATTGTACTTATACATATACGTATATATAGAGATAGATAGATAGATAGATAGATAGATCGATGGATGGATGGATGGATGGATGGATGGATGGATGGATGGATAGAGAGAGAGAGATAATAGAAATACTTGTCAATTGGAGATTGTTTAGGTCATTGTGATATAATCTACAATAATGAACCAATGAGATATCCAATGGGATATCTAATGGGGATATAGTGGGATATATTAGGATACAATGAAGACAAAATGATGTTCAAACGATGACTACATAGTGACTCAATGATGATAAGCAAACGCTGATTAAAGGATGATGACTATGAAAAGGTTAGAAAATATAGATAATGAAAATAATGAGCCAATTGGATAGTAATATCCAATGGGGATATCCAATAAGGATATCCAATGGGGATATGATATGGGTAAATGTGGAATAAAAATAACCCAGGAATATAACGCGGAAATATTATGATGCTTATGATGAGCGAATATGATTAAGTAATGATAATAATGCCGTTGAAGAAGAAGAAGATGATGATGATGATGATGACGATGACGATGATGATGACGATGATGATTACAAGTATGATGATGACGATGATGATGAAAAGATTTGTAGGTTATGAGCATCACCGAATTGATGATTAAATGATGATGATCATGGTGGTGATCATGATGCTGATGATGGTGCTGATAATTTTGTTAAACGTGAACAATGATGATAAAACAAAACAAAAACAGCAGTGATGAGAATGATAAGAATGGCACTTTGATAGTGATGATGGCAATGAGGAGAGGGGGGAGGATAGTAAAAAAAAAGCAATCGTGCAATCATGGCATCATGGTTAATGGTTTCCCGATCAGGAGAGGTATAATTCAACCCTCCAGAACCATTAAACACAAGGTTTTAGAAAACACCGCACAAATTCACGATGCCTTCACTATAGGCCCTGTCGAAGAATGTCAGTTGCTGGGAACACCTTGGGAATGGATCAAAATTTGCCGCAATCCTTTGCTTAACCTTTGTTTGGACATCCATTCCCAATCCTAGATATCCCTGCAAACAATAACTTGTCAGTATAAACCTCCATTTGTAGCAAGAGATTTAAAGCATTGAAGCTCCAATCCAAGGTCTACCCAAACAATCCCTTCGCCCTAAGTGAATGAATCTCAGACACCCAAGAAACAATGGTGTGAAGCAGGTTTATCCAGGAAACTCTCTCAAAAAATGTCAAGATTTGCGCCTGCCACAAAAGGAGACCACCACTGCTGCCTTGCCATGACATGGCCGCTTGGTAATACAAGATGCCATATAACTCACAGAGAAAATGGTTTCGGATACTGTAAGCCACAAATCAACCAAAAAAAATCAACGAAATTGAATTCATATATGCTGGACAAGTATTTGGAATATTAGCTGGATATCTTCAGATATATGCTGATATATGGAAGTTTCCTAAAGTGGGGTACCCCAAAATGGATGATGTCTGAAGGAAAACTATTTTAAAATTGATGATTTGGGGGTACCCCCCATTTTAGGAAGGCCCCATGTCATTCAAATATCGTCCACATTCAGTGCTCCCGCATTTCCCCCATCGCCTCGCTGGTGGAGTTGGAATCTTCCTGCTCCAGCTGCCTCTCCAGCACATCCTTCTCAACATCAACATAGACCTGACCAAATTGATCCAAATTGGCGGCTTCCGATGGAGATTTTCAGTGGATGGTTATATCATGTTATATCAGTTATATCATAATTATATCATAATTATATCATAATTATATCATAATTATATCATAATTATATCATATTTATATCATAATTATATCATAATTATATCGTAATTATATCATAATTATATCATAATTATATCATAATTATATCATAATTATATCATAATAATTATATCATATTTATATCATAATTATATCATAATTATATCGTAATTATATCATAATTATATCATAATTATATCATAATTATATCATGCTATAATAAATATCAAAATATGAAAACATCTTACTAGCCATAACTACAGATCAGTGGCATGACAGGAGTGGTTTCCTCCCCGCCATGGCCATGGCCCTCGGTGCCTTACACTTCGCCCCCTCGTCACTGAAGGAGAACTGCGAGATGGCTTTGGTTCCCGCCCGAGCCTGAACCAGTTCACCTTGCCGCGATAGGAGGCAACTACTGAGACATACTGAGACGAGATTTTAGTAATCGCAACCTCCACATAAAAAAAAAAAGAAAAAGACATCGGACTGACTAAGATGTCGTGGTAGGTCGTGGTAGTGGATGGTAGTAGTAAGTTACATTAAGTTGCAGTACTCGATCTTTTTGGCGTTGCCATACAGCGATCAGATCCACAGAAATTCCGTGCCCAACTAATTGTTGGGCCCTCCGATTGGCTCGCCGAAAGTCTTTGAACTTTGAGCCCACAAACCAACAGCAAGACCGACTATCAAAACAAGCCATCCGCGGGCAATCATTCATCAACAAAGCATACAATCAATCAAGGTAATACTGATGGAAGTAATGATAATGAACAGTATGAACAGTCCAATAACAATGCGATTCATAATAATCATTAGCAATCGTGCTAGCAATATTAATAGCAGTAGCAATATGTAGCAATGACAACACTAGTAAGATCTAGTAAGCAACCACCAAACTTCTGCAAATTAGCCATTGGGATCCAGGCTTTCCAGTTCTTCCACTCTTTTTCGCAGCTCCGCTACCACATCTCCTGTGACGTCATCGCCTGTGTTTTGTCAGCCAGGGGGCAGCTGATGGCAGTGGCCTCTCGGTTTTACGAAATTTTACTATCAGGATCTATCAGGCACAGCTCCAGTTTTACGGAATGCTGGAAGTACCACTTGGATCACTTAGTTTCTAGTTAAGGGCCTCTACAAACCAGTACTGCCAGCTCGGTATGGAGAACGATGAAAACCTCGTACAGGATAAATTCTGGTGGACTTCATCAGTCTTCATCAATTTGGAAATAGATGGGGCTGAAAATCCTGTACCCCCTTCTCGTTCACATCAAACTAGCATAAAATAGCTGGATGTTAAGTTAACCTCCTGAAAATGCGATAGGTAGCCAGACGCATGGCCAGAACAACGGCACCTCCATGAGGCGACTGGTAGCCCTGCCATGGCCACGACGCGACACCCAATTTTGGAATCCGGTGAAACCGTTCTTTTCCTGGCCCTTGGCGCAAAGGCCCCGCCTGCACCTGCTGGGTTTGTCCATCCGCACCTCGTAAACCATCCCCAGAGGTTTATGGCATTGGGTAAATGGTATGATATGTATGATGTTATATTGCCTCCTCTTCTGTTATGGCCCCCTTTCATGCGTGAATGGGATGGTTTGATAAGTTTGATACTGGCTTTGCCACATGACATCGCAAAAAGATTTATGTGGATGACCTTCGCGGCAAAAGAAGATGAAGGAGATGAACTCCCCCCCGTCAGGGCCATCCTTAGCCCCGCACCTAGCTTCACGGGCGCCCCACCAGTCACCAGCCCTGGCCTGGGATGCTGTTGTCACAGCTGCTTGATTTTGAAGGTGCATTGAGAAGATCTGCAGGTACTCGTGGGATCTTTTGGCATGTTCACATCTCCTTTATTCCTTCTATTCCATGGTTTGCGGGGATGTCAGCCACTACGAACTTACAGTAGTGGGATGGGAACACCAAGGCCCCGCACCCTGATCTCACCTTCGCATGCCCGGGCACCTGGCGGCTCCAGTGGATCCAATGGATCCAGTGGCTCCAGTGGCTCCAATGGATGGCCGAGCCTCCCAGGACTCATTGTGCGCGTAGTAGTAGGAGTTGGTGCCCTTGGTTTCCAGGTTTTTGCCTCAGATCACATGGATTGGAGCTCAACATCGCGACTTCAGCCAGGACAGATCCCCAAATATCTCCAGGCTGCCAGGCCCAGCTCAGATTCAGAGCGTGGCAGTGGCGGCTTCAAGGTTGACATGGCAGCGGAATGCAGCAGAAAATGCGCGGTGGAGAGGCCACCCGATTGGAATTGCTGAATGAACCTCAAGTAAGTAATGTCAAAGAATGTCAAGTAATGTCAAGTCGTCTAGGGAAAGGTGGGCAAAGGTACTTTTTAAATCCCTATGGCGATTTCAAGATGTTATGCCATGATGATGCTGGGAGGAACGATGCCACTATCGTCGATGGCACTGTCTTTGTGCTGATTTTCCCTGCTAAAAAACTGAGTATACTGCATAGTGGATTTCTCAGCCGCAAGAATTATTGTAAAAGTTGTTGAAAGCGCCCAGGGAGTACCATAGTGTTTGCGAAAATGATTTAGAGGCCGCTTCAGCCACCTCAGTCCAGGAAAACATTGGGACAACATGATAGGCCCAAGCTGCAGGATGCTGCTGCCTGAGCCACGCCACGAGGTATGCAAACAGCCGCCGACAATCTGACTCCCATGGCAGGCGTCCAAAGCAGGGATGTTCAATGAGAATCCGTGGCGCATCTTCCGCCCTTCACATCGGCTGCTGAAATCATCGATTTTCTGAAATCAACCAAAAGAAAAAGTTCAAGTCGGTCAAGGTGTTGGAAACCCAAATTCTCTACCCGCGGCTGGTCACATCCTAATTCTACACGTTTTTTTTCCACGATTTCGATAGGTGAAACCAGTGCAACACGTAGCAAGCCCCAGGCGCATTGAGCAAAGGTGCAGCCGCCATGCGTACCATCTGCCATCTCCAAATGTCATCTTTCAAGGATCTTATCATGGATGGTGACTGTTCTATTTATAACAAACTTTTTCAGTTATGAATAGCCGAATAACAACCTTATCAGTTCACTATCATTATCTAATACATCTCATTGATATTGAACTGACATTCGTCTAATCAGGATCAGTTCTTATTATCCAATGATTAAAAAGTCATATCATATATCCATATATATATATCCAATATCATAGCAGTAAAGGGTTTTATCTAGGGCGGCTGCTGAAGCCTTTGCTCAACCATTCTGCAGGCAACGGACTTCAACGGTGCAAAGGGGGCCCTTTTGGGCGATGACCAGTCGGACGATGTTCAGCCCCAGCCAAGTCATTTAAGAAAAGGATAATGATGATGATAGCAGATGGTAGATGATAGCTTATAGCTGAAAAATAATCAAGTCGTAAGCTATGAGATGAAGGCCTTACAAGTAGCATCTTGGAACAAGGTTTAGATCAATTTTGAGGTTCCTGCAATGCATCCATTTTGACACCTTGACATACCTTGACACTGCTCGACTTTCAAAGCCCAAGGGGCTGAGCAAGGGACCAGTCTGAAATGAGAGCATCTTTCAATGCTTTGCGCTATACACTTCTCTCCTCTGCTTGCTCGGTACTTCTCAAGCAAAGCGAAATCTCTATTTCCCACAAGCATTGGTGGTTGCGAGCTGATGGTTGGAAGGTGGGGCGAAGCCGAAGCCGTATAATCACATACAATAATATACAATACACAAAGTACATCATAATACACTCTTAAGACTCTTAAGACTCTTAAGATGGTCATGACTTTATCCCTTGAGATGAATCCAGGGAAGCCGACCCGGTTGTCATCAACCCGCCGATGTGACACGGCGAAAAGCGCCGCCTTTTGTGGCGCGAAAAGCGGAACACCCGGGAATTCCCAGGAGCCATGCAGGGGCCGTGGCATTTGCGCCACGGAAACGCCAAGATCATGAGAGCATTGATGACCTTAGAGCAGTGCTCTTGTAGCCACACGCGATCAAAGCTCTGCCCCGTAGCTGCCACAAAGTCTGAGATCATCACAGGTCTCTCACCTCGTTCCAATCTTTTGGGCATTCAAACTGATATGGATCCTGCAGGAAGGGAGGGGGCTGCCTCACCCCATCATGCAAAGATATGCCTATGGGTCGAATTTATAGGACACCAAAATTGGACTCTCTCTCTCTCTCTATCCATCACCATCAGGTTCCCCTGCCCTAGCCCAAACTGAAGTGTTGGCATGTGTTAGTCAGTGCTACAAAAATGCCAAAACATGTGGCTATGTCATCTGGGTTGTGCCTGAAGATAGGGCATCCCGTGGCATTTTAGGGGGTGCATCCCATTTTCAGACGAGTCAGTCCTCCATAAACCGCAGGAGAGCAGCGCTGGGCCCATCCTCAACTCCAAGGAGATGCTTCGTCTCGGCCCTGAGTGACAGATCAGTCAGAAGAACCTGCAAGATGAAAGCCATATTTCAATCTGATATCATGCCATATTATAATATATTATGATAACTTATGATACAGGGATGGAATGGATGGAAAGGTCGTCTTTTTGAACCTCGTACTGCCTCAATCTACCCTGTAAAGAAGCCGAAAAAGGCAAGGGGACCATCAATGGCAACATCTACCAGTGGCCTGCCCCCCATGGCACAGGTCAAACGGTCAGCTGGCTGAGTTTGCCACAACATCCGTCGGGCTACGAGCCATTCTCCCTGGGAGTAGTTCTGATACCTCAGCAGCACCCTCAGCACCCTGGGATGACATGATCGGAGCCCTGGGGGAGTAGCATTCAGCATTCCCTGCTGGGAAATGTGCACTCATTTTGTGGGGGGGCCCTCAGATAAGTAGACGGGTTCTTATGGTTCTTGTTTGATTCAATGCGGGGTTGACCCTCAGGCATCTAGGTTTCTGAGACTCAGTCCCCATGTTGAAGAGCTGGAAGAACTCAATCGAATACCTGGATGCAGGCGCACACACACACACACTCCCAATCGGCACCATCAATCCCGACGTCTAAAGAGGCACTGGAGAACTGCTCTGCATGGTCATCAACTGACCAAAACAAAATGGACCACCCAGGATATACAATCCGTGAAAGGGGAACTTGCCAACCATGCTTATCAATGTGGCAAACCCAGAACAATAAACTACACTCCGATTGCCCATGCCCATGCCCATGCCCAAGTTTGCCATCAGGTAGGTATCAACCAAATTACAATACCAAAATTTCATTAGAAAAAAAATCCACCTGCCCAACTTACCCGCCCTTTCTATACACATTTCACCATCATGAAGTAAAACAACTTTCCTCCACCAGGACGAAAAAAAATGTATAGTAGTATAGTACCACTGCACCATTCCTTTCCCTCGACCAATAGCAGAAGACGGGATTTATCCAAAATTCTTACCCCCAGAAATAAGCAACATGCTACAGGAATGCTGCTGCTCATGTGCGGTTCACCCTTTATTCCAACCAGGTCCAGCCACTGATTCCAGATCGACCGTCCTTGGCCCTGCACCTCCCCCAACATCTATGGCCAGCATTGTTGGTACATTGATACATGATGTGTGCTATATATATATGAATGTATGTATACACTCTGGCAAACTAACATAGACCCTGCCAGATAGGGGTTGGAAGATTAGTTTCCACTCAAAATGGGTTATTTTCAGGATCAAACTGTTAATTTACCACAGGGTACGTATCTATATATATATTCTGTTTCAAGTGTGTCTGTGCCATATTAGATGGTTTCCATAGATGGGGCTACCCACAAAATCGTCCATTTTATTTTGGGATATTTTGGGATTTGCCTTCATTGCCAGGACACCGCTGCCGCATGACCCCGATGGAAGGGTCCGAGTCGAAGGCCGTCACCATGCGGGACTCCTGCGACACGCCGGCGTTGGTTCGGGGGGTTCTGGGGAAATATGGATCTATAATATATGCACATGAGAGAATATAATATATATATACAGTATGTTATATATATATATATATATTGTGTGTGTGAATATGTATGTGTATATATATATATATTTATTGATCCATTTATATATTCATGTTTACAATCAAGATCAATCAAGATAGTATACACATGTATGATATGCAAAATATGTGTGAGGTTTACCCTTCGATCACCTGACATACCTGACATACCTGGCTGGAAAACATCATGAGTAGATGATGTAGATTATAAATCCATACAAATCTAAGATGCTGGGTAACCCGCATTCGTGGAAACAGGATCGGGACACCCCCCAACGATGCAATGTTTGTTGTGACACACCCTTGATCTTTCTGTCTAAAGGGTGAAACACCCACTGTCACCTTGACATGTTGGACTCCCGATCCTCGCTCCACTTGTCTTGCTTTTGACTCGCGATGAATTGTCGCGCTCTATAGCGGTTCTTCCTAAGCAAATGCAGCACATGATTTCGTCCTCCCGGGACACCTCAACCCGGGACACCGCAACTGCACCCAATACTCTCCCTGCAAAGGAGATGGAAGGACGTGCTGTGAGTATCTGGAGTTCCGGACGTGCTCAAAGCTACTAGAGGACCACGGCTTCTGTCCACATCTAGACCTCAGCGGGCAGGAGAAGCTCTGCAGAGCTCGGCTGCTGTGAGCTCAGCATAGCTCAGCCACATCCCAACACCCAGAGTTCAGGCCCTGACTCCAGAAGTCCAAGTCCACCTGAAGGCATCGGCACAAGGTCACAAGCTGCCATGGGATGGGCATCCCTCAGGGAGCTTCACTGGCTGTTCGGTGACGGCTTCCTTCGGTGAGCTTTTATCATCACGATTCTTGGAAGATCTTGGAGGAATTGTAGGCCAATCCGATCTATGGATCTATGGTCTCCCTTACCTCCAAGTGGAGGATCAAATATGAACACCAGCAACGTGGCCCTGTTGTTATCCTGCTTTTGACCATACATAACCATACCAACCGCCCCTGTGTTCTTCACGCAAACATGTGTCAACTTTTGGGCTTCGCACGCAGTAGAGCCGCATGGGGGCAGACGAGCCGGACAGCAACACGCGATCGATGAGCCGGCCCTTGTTCATGAACTCAGCAGCGTCAGAGGCATCAG